>Ga0209755_10005461_pt1 | contig 14459 bp, 12 predicted proteins | sample TergutCo191P1_FD_187301 | JGI IMG/M metagenome (GOLD analysis project Ga0209755, IMG submission 187301) | Cornitermes sp. P1 segment gut microbial communities from Petit-Saut dam, French Guiana - Co191P1 (SPAdes) (version 2) | ecosystem: Host-associated > Arthropoda: Insects > Digestive system... | reverse complement strand
ATTGTTGTTGTTGTTGGCGGCGTTGCCGTTAGCATTTGGGAAGAGAAGAGAGGAGGAGAGAGTGAATGTCGGGAAATAATAATGTGGTACAGAAAAGGAAGCGAATGAAATTCGACCGCCTCGCTATGCGAAAACGCAAGCGTATAATTCGCTTATCACTTTTATTGTCGCTTGGTTCTGTGTTTTTGTTGACTGGATTCATTATGGTCAGTCGACCTGTGAATGTCCAATTTGAACTTAATCCGCACGGGGTCGAAAATTTTGTCAGCGACAGTGTTCCCTCAATCCAGAGCAACGCCGTCGGGCGGATGACTTTGCCTACACCGATTCGTCCAGGTCACAGGTTTTTGGGTTGGTCAGAGCAACGCGAGGGCGGTGCACTCGTGGCACGTGCGACCCGTCGACAGATGTTGTTATACGCACAATGGTTGGAAGTCAGACCTCGTGCACATCTTTTTGTTGACGGCCACCATCTCCGCGATGTTATGTTTCCGTCAACCCTCGCACACGGTCTTGGCACCGCGTTTGTGCCGACACTTGATTGGGATATCCCGATTTTGCACGCTTATATGACGACGAACCCTATTACAACCGCGACGTTCCAAGGTTGGTATTTTACCGATGTGCGCCAACAACGCATAGAGTTCCGCCATTTTCCAGTCGGGGACAATCCTTGGCAAATGGTTAGGTTTCAACACGGTGTTGAAAGATATGTGGACTCGGCATTTATGAACGATGACTTTTTACAATATATGCCTACCCAAGACATTGCCCTAAACGCGATTTTCAGCACACGCACTCCTGACGAGCGAACAACAACCGAAGCGAATCATCGCCTTGAACATTATGGTCGCAGGATTGACATTGCGTACGGTGCACCTCGTAACTTAAGTTTTGCATCTCCGATTACAGGGACTACGGTACGTATGGGGCAAACGTTTGGCCGATTGGAAAACAACGAGTTGGTTGAAGGGTTTGCACAGGTTGACCGCCTTAGCATAGTGCCTAATCACTATCTTGTCGGGTGGCGCAAAGAAAACGAAGCCGACCTGCTTGAACCAACTCGCCCATTCATAATACGCCCAGAGTTTATTAGGTATGTCGTAAATGGACAACTTGTTTTCACCGCCGTAGTCACGCCTACTATAAACAACACGGTCCAGCCTGCAGTAGCGGGCATTTACACGAAACGCGTTGACGCGAACGGGAATTTTGCGTTCGACCGTATGCCAGGTTTTACAGGCGGACATCCGACCCTTATTACAGACAACACCCAAGGCGACCTAATGAACAACATTAACGTGTGGTTTTATTTTAACTATGGTGTTCAAAATAACTTGCGCGACATAAATACGCCGCCAATTCATGGCAGTTTTATCACCCCAACCGCGCCAATGACAAACTTTGTTCGCACGGTAACAAATGGACGGTTGAATCTTCCGCCAAGTTGCGGCTATGCGGTTGCTGGCAGAGTATTCGCAGGTTGGAGGTCAAGTTTCGACGGGAGAATCTTCCCAGCAGGGTACGAGTTCAACATCCCAAGGTACATGCCTCGTTTGGTCGACCTGCGTTTTACCGCCGTTTGGGTTGACGCGACACGATTGATTTCTTTTGACGCAAACGGTGGGAACGTGTCTTGGAACGACAATGTTCAAAGGTTACCAAACTCTCGCGTTACATTGCCGACACCAACACGTTGGGGCTTTGAATTCTTGGGCTGGGAGCACAGCATCAGCCGTGAACTTATCTCACCGACCGACGACGAAGGGGCAAATAACCCACAGTTTAGGTCTTTCCAGATTACGGGTGACGCACAACTCCTTGTTGCGCGTTGGCAACCAAGACGTATCCACCACATTGACCTAGGACTTGGGAGCGAGTTGTATGACTATTTCCAAAACGGTGCTTCGGGCGAGTTTTACTTTGGCGACCACTTGATTCTTCGCAGGAACAGCACTTTGGCAATGCCGCACAACGGTTGGAGGTTCATAGCAGGTGCTTCGGGCGAGTTTATGGAGTTTCACTTTCACGCACCATTTATCCAAAACATCAGGATTTTGATTAACGAAGAATTTGCGACAAGGCATACAGGCTCGCGTAATGAATCGGCGTTTTTCGAGCGCATGCCCGCAACAATATCAGCGCAAAGGATTTAGAGAACAAATATGAATTGCGGCACTTTTACCAGTTTGCTTCGCAACATCAGAAAGTCGCGCCCCCCGTACATCGTCAAGGATTGTAACGGTTTTGCCAACTGGGTCGTGGATTCCCGTGACGTCCAAAAACATTGTGTCCATACAAACTCTCCCAAGGATTTCACAACGTTTTTTCCCAACCAAAAGGTCAGGGGTGTGATAAGCCAAAAACCCTGCAACCGCATACCCGCATGAAACTACGCCGACCTGCATGCGCTTTGTGGCTGTGAACAACCCGCCATAGCCGACATTCTCGCCAGGCAAAACAGTTCTAACCGAAACGATTTTGGCGTGTAGCCTAACCGCCGTTTTGTATCCGTCCCATCCGCCGTAGAGTGCCTTTCCTGGGCGCACCATGTCGAACTGGGCAGGTGGGTAACCCAAAGACCCTGAACTTGCCGCGTGGATTATTGCTTTTGGGTTGTATCGGCGCATGATTGCGCGAAACGGGGCGAACCGAAATAATTGCTTGTCAATGCGGGCGCGACTTTCGGCAGTATCATCCTCGTGCGAAAAGTGCGTATACAATCCGTCGATTTTTATGTTTGTATTTTTTTTTGCCAAATCCAAAACCGTTTTCAACTGCCAAGGGTGTCTAATCCCAAAGCGGTTCATGCCTGTGTCGACTTCGATGTGGATATGGGTGTCTTTTTTGCATTTACACACAAGTTCTCGCATTTGGCTGACATCATGTACTGTAGCGATAATTTCAAGGGAGGAGGCACGTTCAAAGTCCCCGCAAATCCCCAGTAACAAAATCGGTTTTTTAATATCGGCGTGGCGCAACCTCTCGGCTTCGTGCATTTTGGCTACTGCGAACATATCAACATGATTTTCGATTGCCTTTGCAACAAACACGTCGCCAAGTCCATACGCATTTGTTTTTAAAACGGCACAGATTTTCGAGCCGCAAACTTTGGACCGAATTAATTTTATATTCTCGCGCAAAACTTTTACATTGACAGAAAACATGGCTATAATACTTTGTATGAGGGTAAACAGTGGCAGGTTCCGAGGCAAGACCCTATCGTGGATATCGGGGGATACAACGCGCCCGACCACCGATAGGGTCAAGGAAAACGTGTTTAATGTGCTGATGTCAATGGGCGTCGAGTTCGACGGCGCACGCGTTTTGGATGCGTTCGCGGGCTCGGGTCAAATGGGGATAGAGTGCATAAGTCGCGGGGCCTCGCTCGCAGTTTTTTGCGACACAAGCGATACTGCGCGTGCTGTTATTAAAAAAAATTTGACTTCAATCGGGTTTGGTTCAAAAGCCCAAATCGTGCCTGTGGATTGTTTAAGGTGCCTACGCGATTTGTCTGCAAAGAGCCCACTGGGGCAGTTTGATATCGTGTTTTTGGACCCGCCGTATTCCGACCCCGAGATTTGCCTAACCGCCACCGCCAAGTTAATTGAAAACGATTTGTTGTCGCCAAATTCTGTGGTTGTTGTAGAAACCGAAACGGAGAACCTCGAGTTCCCGAACTACGATGTAAAGCAAAAAAAATATGGGCGTGCGGTAATATTTTTTTTGACAATTCAATCTGGTTAAGTTACAATAGAACATGAGTATAATGGGAAGCGACAAACAAACAAACAAACAAACAAACAAACAAACAAACAAACAAACAAACAAACAAACAATGTTGTCTTGGTGGTGGTTCCGTGTTTAACAGTAGCGATGAACTTTTGGAAGTCTTGGACGAAAATGGCGTTTCAACAGGCAGGGGTCTGTCGCGCAAGGAAATTCACAACCATGGACTTTGGCATCGTGGTGCAATTGTCGCGATTTTAAATGACAGAAATGAAATCCTTATGCAAAGGCGTTCAAAAACAAAAGATAAATTCCCTGGGGCTTGGGATATATCGCTTGCAGGACATACCCCCTTTGGTGAAGACAGTATCTCTACGGTTGTTTCGGAAACAATGGAGGAAATCGGATATGTTTTCCCAAAAAAATTGACTATACAGGATTTTAGGTTTTTGACTTGTTTCCGTCGTCATGACAAAATCGCAGAAGATTACATAGAGAATCAATTCTATGACCTTTTTGTCCTTAACAAAAATATAGTTACAAGTAATCTTATCTTGCAAGAGAGCGAGGTAGAAGAGGTAAGATTTTTTTCGATACCAGAACTTTTACTGATGAGGAATCGTAAGGAACTGCACCCAAGGACGGAATGGATAGATGTACTTGTAAAATATATTAAAAATATTTAGGAATGTTATCGGACTATTGCAATTTAATAAAAACTATGGTATAATCACAATAATGAAAAACAAATTATACGTTATTCTGGGTAGTAGTGGTGTTGGTAAAACACTGTTTTCAAAAACGATTATCGCTCGGATTCACCAAGAAGACTGCATTGAAAACTGGGACGAGGAAAAATACCAAAAAGGTGGTTACGAGGAAGCCTCGCAATACTGGGGTATCGGTAAATACACTAATCACGAACTTTCTTTTTGGAATCAAATATATAACAAAGAACTAAGACAAAAACAAACTGAATACGAGAAACGACATTTGTATGACGACACTGCCGTTTCGTTTATCCCACCAAAATTTACAAAGCGCAAAGCACGTGCCGAAGACACATTTGTTTCAACATCAGAATCAGAGTTTGACATCGAGTATCAAATAACTCCGTCAATAGGCGATGGTAAAGGCGAAACGGCCAAGTACAGTTCAACACAAATCGCAAAAGCCCTAGAACGAGGAGCAAGCCCAGTTATCGCAACACAATCTGTCGAGTTGGTAAAAATCCTTATCGAAAAATTCCCAGATTTTATTCAGTTTATTGGGCTTAATAGTTTGTTCAAAGGGTGGGGTATGATGCTTGCGACAGAGTGCAAACGATATGGCATACCGTACGAGCGCGGTGATTCGGATTTAGAGGAAAAATTGGTTGCTCACGGAGTCAATATTGATTTTGTTAAAAACAGGTTTTGGAATCAATTTGTGCTTGATGACTATTTCAAAAATATTCTCAAAGCGGATAAAAAGTTTAATGTTATCGAGAGCAGATTAAAGTGCTCCTCGAACGTCATAGAGGATTCATGGGATGGTAAAATAAGGCCATTGCTTCACACAACTACCGACCATGCCCACAACGTGTTTCTCGACAAAGCATCGACTGCGTTTTATGCCGAAACTATGACCGAGGGGCAAAAAACTATTGTTTGTGAAACGCCACTTATTGAAACACCAAAACTTTTGTCAACATATCGGGGTGTGCTTACACCAAAATCGAGCCCAAAAGGCATTACTTTTGATTCTCCGCAATGTTTTGCAATGCTCGGGACAGAAATGTTTAGGAGTTTGTAAAGGTTTTACGTATAAAGGGGTATATGAATTTCTCTCCAGATTTTATTGAAAAGGTCAAGGACGCGAATAATATCGCCACGACTGTGGGGCGGTATTTGCCTCTTAAACAAAAAGGGCGCGACTTTTGGGCGTGTTGTCCGTTTCATCACGAGAAAACCCCCAGTTTCTCGGTATCGGAACAAAACGGGTTTTATCATTGTTTTGGTTGCGGAGTCAGTGGTAACGTGATTGGTTTTATCCAACACGTCGAGAATCTAAATTTCCCCGATGCAATTGAACACCTTGCGAGGTTGGCAAACATTGAACTTCCAAAAGTTTCGGCTACCCCTGAACAATTACAGCAATACAAAGCCCGCGAAAAAGCATTTGAAATCGTGGAGAAAACACTTGTTTTTTACAAAAAAAACATGAACGAAGTGGCGAAAAAGTATTTGGTTGGACGCGGACTTAACGACGAATTGATTGCAAAGTTCGACATCGGCAAAAGCCCCGATTGGGATAAAACCATTGTTTTTTTGAAACAAGAAGGTTTTTCTGAACAAGATATTTTGGACTCTGGCGTTGCTGCAAAAAACGATAGAGGCAAACTATATGATGCTATGGCGGGGCGGATTACGTTTCCGATTTTTGACCTCATGGGTCGATGTATCGGCTTTACGGGGCGGGTTATGCCCGCCGACGACAATGGCAATGTCGCTAAATACCGAAACACAGCGCAGACCGCAATCTTTGACAAAGGCAAAATTGTGTACGGAGCCAACGTCTTGAACACGTTTTTGAGAACAAACAAGTTGGACAAACTCATAATGGTCGAGGGCAACGTGGATGTTATATCTTTGGTAGCGGCGGGTTTTTCGGGCACCATTGCGTCGATGGGAACGGCGTTTACGGACTTTCATGCTAAGGCAATCAAACGTTTTGCCCGTCACACCGACAACCAGGTTTACCTCTGTTTCGACGGCGACAAAGCAGGTCGCACCGCAACCATAAAAGCCCTCGAAATTATGGACGGGCACGACCTTTTTGTGCGCGTAATTGCTTTGCCTGACGATGTTGACCCAGATTCTTTTGTGCGCCAAAACGGCAAGACCAAATTCCGCGACCTGATTGAATCTGCGCGCCCCTCGGTGGATTACCGATTGGATGTTTTGGAATCCCAAATTGACATGAAAGACAACATCGGAAAAAAAAGATTCCTGGACGGGGCAAAAGATGTTTTGTCAAGAATCCGCGACGGGGCAGAGCGCGAAATGTACATCCCCCGTGTTTCTGAAAAAAGTGGTTTAGACCAAAGTGTTGTTAAAAAAATGCTTGGGAAAGAAAGCACTGCTTCTGCTACCATACCAAAAGCACAAAAGAAACCCACCGTGCCGATTGATGCGGACAAGGGGAAAAGTTATATGCGTGCGGTGAATTTTGTGGTGGCTTCTCGGATTCATGGCAAAAAATATGCGAGTGAAAAACTTGAATTCGATATAGGAATACCGATTTTTGATAAAATAATTGACATGAAGATTTGCGACGTTTTGGATTTACCCGAAAATGAAAAATCCGAAATCGACCACTTGTTTGGGTATAAATTCGATATGGACGAAATGGGGCTTGAAAATAATTATAAGAATAGTGTAGAATTCCTAATCACGTATAATTCAAAAAAGCGTATTGATGAGTTGAACAAACTCGCCACAGTCGCCGCCTCAGAGGGCAAAGCGGACGACATGAGAAAGTACCTAGCCGAGAGCCAAGAGTTGCAAAGGAGAATTAAGAAATGCCATTGTTAAAAAGAAAAAAAACCGTAGAAAAAACCCCCGTTGTGGAGGCAAAACCCGCCGAGGTTAAACCTGTTGTGGTTAAACCTGTGGCTGTAAAACCAGCGGTTGCGAAAAAGCCCGTCGCGAAGAAAACCGTCGCAAAAAAGCCCGTTGCGAAAAAAAACACAACGCCCGCTAAGAAACCTGTTGCGACAAAGACAGCAGTTGCGAAACCCGTGGAGAAAAAACCAGTTAAAAAAGTGACGGTGGCAAAAACTAAAACCACGGTGGCGAAACCTGCGCCTGCGAAGTCTGCAACACCTGCAAAGAAACCTGCTCTCGGACCTGTTGAGAAAAAATCTGTTTCTGGGAAAAAAACCGATTCTAAACTTAAAATGGTTAAAAAGCCCGACACCCTTTCGGTTCGTCAAGAAGTCATTGACCAAGTTCACAACAAGATTTCGGACGACATGTTGGATGATGACCAGTTGGAAAAACTCGAATGGTCCAAGCCCGAATACGAGGCGTTGTACAAACGTTTTTGTGACCTCGGGAAAAGCCACGGATACATTAACGAGGACAATTTGGTTATGTCTTTTGTTGAATCAGGGGCAACCGCGCGCGACGTGCAAAAGTCCTTATTCTTATTGTCCAAAGAAGGTGTTTTTGTCAAAAAAGCCACCGAGGACGACCGCGAACGTGAGGATGTTATTGAAAGAATTATGTCCGATGCCAGTGTTGATGACCCAGTTAAAATTTACCTCCGCGATATTGGTAAGCACGCGCTTTTGACGGGTGCCGAGGAACTTGCGATTGCGAAACGTCTTGCCGAGGGAACCGACGAAGAAAAACACGACGCCCGTATGCGCCTTAACCAATCGAACTTGCGCCTTGTTGTTCATATCTCGAAACGATACGTGGGGCGAACCAGTTTGGCTTTCCTCGACCTTATCCAAGAGGGCAATATTGGTCTTATGAAAGCCGTTGAAAAGTTCGATTACACAAAAGGTTTTAGGTTTTCGACCTATGCAACGTGGTGGATTCGGCAATCAATTACGCGAGCCATGGCTGACCAGAGCCGTATAATCCGCGTGCCAGTTCATATGGTTGAAACAATCAACCGTTTGTTGAAAACCACACGTATGCTTCAGCAAGACCTTGGTCGCGAACCAACGGTAGAGGAAATCGCGAAAGAGATGAACCTGACCCAGGCGCGTATCGAAGAAATCCGCCGTATTACCCAAGACACCACAAGTATCGACAGCCCGCTTGGCGATGACGGTGACGGAACCGTTGCCGACACCATTGCCGACACCACAATTGAGGGCCCAATGCAAAACGCGTATGGAGCGATGCTTAAAGAACAACTCTTGGCGGTTATAAGCGGTTTGACTCCGCGAGAGCAAAAAGTTATCCGCCTCCGCTATGGGATTGATGACGGGCGCGCGAGGACCCTTGAAGAAGTGGGGCGCGAGTTCAAGGTTACCCGTGAACGTATTCGTCAAATCGAGGCAAAAGCCATTCGCAAACTCAGAAACCCTGGGCGAACAAAACGGTTGAAAGACTTTTTGGAAGACTAAAAATCATGACAAAAATCTTAGGACTTTATTTCAGCGGTACGGGTAACACATCGTTTGCTGTAAAACGATTTGTTGCAGGGCTTTCGACCAACCAAGCCAGCACTCTTGCCATTACCGACCCTAAAGCGATTGAAGAAGTCAAAAACCACGACTTGATTATATTTGCTTATCCAATTTATTTCAGCGACGCACCCAAAATCGTGAAAGACTATATCAATGAGAACAAAGACAAGTTTTTTGGCAAACAAATTTTTGTTATCGCAACCCAAGGAGTCGCAAGCGGCGACGGTGCAGGGGTTGGGGCAAGGCTTTTTAAAAAGCACGGTGCGAAAGTTGTTGGCGGTCTGCACGTGAAAATGTCCGATAGTGTTGCCGATGCGTGGGTTTATCGAAATCAAAACCACGCGGTAAAAACCGCGAAATCAAGCGAGAAAATCGATAAGGCGGTTGCTCGGTTCGTGGCTGGGAAGCCAACAAAGCATGGTTTCGGGGCGTGTGGGCGAGTTGTTGGTTTTTCAATGCAAAGACTTTGGTTTGGAAGGCTAACCAAAAGTTATCGTAACAAGCCAAAAATTTCGCACACTGACTGTGTTTCTTGCGGTGCATGCGTGAGGGAATGCCCGCTTGGGAACTTACAGTTGCGTGATGGCGAGTTGACACAAAATGAAAAATGTACACTTTGCTATCGGTGCGTCAACCTTTGTCCGAATCGGGCACTGACGATACTTGGCCGCAAAGTTTACAAACAACACATACAAGAATAGTGCATATACATTGCTGTGTTGGACTCGGTTTTGTTGTCTTATATCGAATACATTTGCGGGAAACAAAATGTCCGCATGAATGTTCCATTGGCAAATTACACAACCATGAGAGTCGGGGGCGACGCCAAATTTTTCGTCCGCGTACAAAGTCGCAAATCGTTATTGCGATTGATAAGCGCCCTCGGGTTTATCGAGTACCCATATCGCATCCTAGGGGGTGGGAGCAACATAATCGTCCCAGACAACGGCTTTGATGGCGTGGTAATCAAACTTTGTTTCAGCGAGATTGTCGAAAACGGCAATTTTATCTATGCCGATGCTGGGGCAAACACTATTGCGGTTTCAAAGCGTGCGCGTGATTTGGGCTTGACGGGTTTGGAGTTCGCGTGCGGTATCCCTGGTACCGTCGGAGGTGCGGTTTACGGAAATGCTGGCGCGTTTGGGTCATGTATATCAAACGTTGTTGTTATGGTTGATGTTTTGGCAAACGGCGAGATTATCTCCGTCGACGCAGGGCGGTGCAAGTTCGATTACCGAACCTCGGTTTTTAAACGAAAGCGCAACTGGATAATCATTGGGGCGTATTTTGCGCTTGGTCGGGGCGAGGTCGCCGAGATAACCGAAACTATGAGAGGGTTTACCGAGAAGCGTCTTGCGGTGTGTCCTAAAAACCCGAATGCAGGCAGTGTTTTTAGAAACCCCGAGGGGCAGAGTGCGGGGCATCTAATTGACAAGTTGGGCCTCAAAGGAAAAAAAGTTGGCGGAGCGTCGATACATTTGGGGCATGCTAACTTTATAATAAACGACGGGGATGCGACCGCCCGTGATATTTTGAAACTTGTGGCACAAATAAAAAAACGCGTACGCGACGCGTATGGGATTAAGTTGATGACGGAAGTCGAGGTGTTTAAATAACCCAGAATAAACCCAAGAACAACCCAGAAATATCCCAGATTAAACCCAAAAATAACCCAGAGAAAAACCCCGTCGCTTTGTACCACCCCCTTTACAAAAGGGGGAATGGGTTCGTGGGTAATTCCCCCTTTTGTAAAGGGGGTGCCCGTTAGGGCGGGGGTTTTTATCTATGAATTAGCGAAGGGTTTTTTTGCATTTCGTGCAAATGTAGCACGAAAAATTGTTACCGCTTATGGTAATCGTTTCTTTTTGAAGGTTAGGTGCATAATGGCATGGGGCTTTTCGGTTAGAGTGACTGACCGTATTCCCGCGCATTTTGCCCTTTCCGCAAAGTTCACATACTCTTGACATAATGCAATTATTATACACTTTTAATCGCTGTTGTCAATATAAAATTTCTCGATAACGACATAAAAAAGTTCTTGACTTGTCATGTTTTTAATGTTATCATAGGGTATGAGTATTTTTGAGAAATTTAATTTATTAAAAAGGTGTAAACCGCCTATGTTCAGCGTTATCGTTACGTCTTTTAAAGAGGAAAAATATATCAAGGCATGCCTTGAGAGTTTATCAACCCAAGGTCTTTCAAAAGAGGATTTAGAGGTTATCGTTTTGAACGATTGTTCACCCGACAACACCCCTAACATTATCGAGGACTTTGTTAAAAAACAAAAGGATATCGACTTTAAATTTAAGATGCCTGCGAAAAACGGAGGGGTAGCGAAACTCCGTAACATGGGTTTGGAAGAAGCGCGCGGTAGGTTTGTGACTTTTGTTGACGGGGATGATTTTTTGGAGCCTTACGCCCTTGCAAATATCAAAGACATGGCAACCGCCACAAAAGCCGACCTGATTGTTCCGCAAATCGAAACCCATTACGACGAGGGTGTAGAAAAAAGTATGTACGAGTGCACAAAAGTTGCGCTTCACCAAAGCAGGTTTAACCGCCTTAGAAACCCAGATGATTTTTATGTGTCTGTTATGGAAAACAATGTTAGGTTGACCGCGGTTTGTTCGACTATTGTTTCAAAAAACATTATTGATGAAAACAACCTTAGGTTCAAAGATACACTTGATGAGGACACGATGTGGAGTGTCAATATCTACCCGCACGTTAAAAAACCAAAATTGTACACAGGGTCTTATTACTACTATAGACAGCATGGGGTTTCGCGCTCTACCGAAAACTTGCCTGGTATTTTTGAACAAAAAATCAAATCAGTAGAGGATATTTTGCAACTACGCGAAGAAAATCCGAATCTTAAAAACACACTTGGCATGTTGGCGGATAAACAAGAGCAGTTCGTAATAGGTAACATGAAAGTTCTTAGCATCAAAGATGCCGAAAGAATCAGGAAACTTTACGAGGCAATGGCTTTGCGGGTGACCGAAAATATGCCTCCAGATTTCGAGGTGTAATTATGGCAAAAGTCTATAATTGGCCGACTTGTCAACCTGTTTTGGTGAGGGAAGCCCTTAAGGAGCACAAAAGCAAAAACGGAAATGTCGTTGCGGTTTTAAAAGGTTTTCAAGTGGGACCCGAGGACGAGGCTTTGCACGAAGAATACACCCGTGAAAAGATGCGCAAGATGAAATCTTTTGGTTTCAATTGCGAAGTTTTTGATGTCAGAAACTATATTGGGAAAGAGGACCAGTTTTTTAAAGACCTAAAAGATTTTAAAACCATGATGAACGGGTGCGGTGGACAAATATATAACTTTCTTACTTTGTTTAAACTTGTCGGGTTTGAAAAACTCTTGTGGCACTTTTGGGAAAAACAAGATAGGGCTTATGTAGGGGTTAGTTGCGGGATATCGGCACTGGCACAAAACATTGACGGGATGCATTTGGATTGCGACCACACAAAAGAATGGAACGGGCAAATAATCGAAGATAGGACGAAAGGCTTGGGTCTTACCGAGGACCTTTTAAAGCAACACATGAAATGTGAAAACCAAGAGTTCCAAAAAATCGCGGAAGAAGTTGCGGCTTATAGAAAAGAAAAAGACCTCCCGACAACATTGATTTCGGACTTTACAATGTATGAAAGGGATACGGTTACAGACGAGGAGTGTGTTTGGACTGCTGTTAAGAACCTAAAAAAGGACAAATGGGAAGGTTTTAGGCATTCTTTTGACGTAAAAAACGATAGATTTGGGAATTATACACAAACATCTTTGAAAACTCTTGATTTTTGAAAATACATGTGTTATTGTCTTGCGTGGCACCGCGTACAAGAAATTTATATGGAAAAATCATAATATCCAAACGTGCAATAAGGAATGTTGTGGCTATGACGGCCGCCGAATGCTATGGTATTGCTTCGGTCGGCGGGGCAAAGGTCACCGCCGAGGACAATCGTATCGATGTATCGGTTATGTTGCATCTAAAGTTTGGGGTTACGATGGACCCTGTGATTGAATCTGTGCGTCGTGCTGTCAAATATAACGTCGAAACATTTACGGGAATGACCGTGGATACCGTTAATATTGATATTTTAGGAATTAAAAATTGAAAACACTTAATGGACAAACAATTAAAAAAATGCTCGGCACGGCATATGGTCTTATGGACCAACATAAAGGCACGATTGATGCGCTTAATGTTTTCCCTGTGCCTGATGGGGATACAGGGATTAACATGTGCCTTACGTTAAAAAGCGTAATGTTGGAACTGGAACTTGTTTCCTCTAATGATGCCACAAATATTTGCGAGGCAATCACCCGTGGGGCTCTTAAAGGTGCGCGAGGGAACAGTGGGGTTATTTTATCCCAGATTTTAAAAGGTATTATGCAGGTTTTGGGTGCAAAGCGTCCAGGGGGCGGTGAGGTCAATGCAAAAGTTTTTGCCGACGCCATGGATGTTGGACAAAAAGTTGCTTACAAAGCCGTTACTGTGCCTAAAGAGGGGACGATGCTTACCGTAATCCGCGTTATGGCGGAGGAAGCAAAAAAAATCGCACGCACCAATGCCGAGTTTGAAACTTTTATAACAAAAGTTTTGGAAAAAGGCGAAGAAATTTTGGCTCAGACACCAGAAATGTTGCCAGTTTTGAAAAAAGCAGGTGTTGTTGACGCGGGCGGGCGCGGGATTTTGGTTATATTCTCGGGCTTTTTGGCTGCGATTAATGGTAAGGAAATCGCGATTGACCTAAGCAAGGACTCGCAAGGTGGGGATGGTGCAGGTGGTGTTGCTTTTGAAGCAGAAGGTCTTGGCGACATAGAATTTGCGTATTGTACCGAGTTCATGATAACAAACATGTACAAAACAACAACTATGGCTTCGATTGACAGTTTGCGCGATAGGTTGATGACTATGGGCGATTCCGTTGTTTGCGTTGGCGACCTTGAAATGGTCAAAGTTCACGTCCACACAAACACACCTGGGATTGCAATTACGGCTGCACTTAATTTGGGCGAGATGACGAAACTCAAAGTCGATAATATGTTGGAACAAAACCGCGAAATGCGCAAAGCCAACAAAATCGAGGACAAAGACCAAGGTATTGTTGTCGTTGCCGCGGGCGAGGGGCTTATAAATGTGTTCAAAGATTTGGGTGTTGATTATGTAATTAAGGGCGGTCAAACAATGAACCCAAGTGCCGAGGACATTGCCGAGGCTGTGAGGCGGGTTCATGCTAAAAATGTTTATGTTTTCCCTAATAACAGCAATATTTTGTTGGCGGCGAAACACGCACAATCTTTGTCAAAGAAAAACATCATTGTTATCCCAACAAAAACGGTGAATGAAGGGGTTTCCGCGTGTATTATGTTTGACCCAGATGCGTCTATTGAGGAAAACACCGAGCAATTCCTAAGCGCAATGGGTTCGGTCAAGAGCGGGTCGGTTACATATGCGAGCCGTAACACAAAAATGAACCGCTTTGAAATCAAAGAGGGTGAGATTATCGGTCTTGATAAGATCGG
>Ga0209755_10005460_pt1 | contig 14460 bp, 9 predicted proteins | sample TergutCo191P1_FD_187301 | JGI IMG/M metagenome (GOLD analysis project Ga0209755, IMG submission 187301) | Cornitermes sp. P1 segment gut microbial communities from Petit-Saut dam, French Guiana - Co191P1 (SPAdes) (version 2) | ecosystem: Host-associated > Arthropoda: Insects > Digestive system >... | reverse complement strand
GTTTTTTTTTGGTTACTTTTTTTTTGCGCGCGCAAAAAAAAAGTGACTCGCCGAGAGGCGAAAACCTGCCCGGAGGGCGAAAGAAGCCGGGCCGCATGGCCCATAAAAACATTCTCAGTTAAAAACCCCCGCCCGAAGGGCAAAAAGAGCCCTTTCCAAAAATGGCCCGGGCCGCAGGCCCAAAGAGAACGACGCCCGGAGGGCGAAAAGAAACGTTTTCAAAAAAAGCGCGGGCCGCATGGCCCTTAAAAACATTGTCAGTTAAACAACCCGCCCGGAGGGCAAAAAGAGCCCTTTCCAAAAATGGCCCGGGCCGCAGGCCCATAAAAACGTTTTCAGTTAAATAAACCCGCCCGGAGGGCGAAAAGAAACATTTCAAAAAATGGCCCAGGAGAGAACAGCAACACGCTCCACGCTCAGGGGGGCGAGGTTTCCGCAGGCTTTTTCTCCAAGGGAGCCCCCTCTCCCTCTATATTTGCTATGGGAAGAGGGGGAGGGGAGGCGTATACAAACGCATCCTCCCCAAATACCACCTCATAGGCCAGGGCAGAAGGTTTGCTGGGTTTGTTGGCCTGGGCATTTTGCGGCGTCCACGCGGCTACCCATATATAACGGCCATTGGGCGAAAACCTCAGGCGGCGGATGGACCAACCCAACTCCCGCTCCCATGCCTTCTCCCCCTGACGGTGAAATAAAATACGCTTGTCAAAACCCCCGGTGGCCAACATTTGCCCGTCCGGAGAAATACCGGCTGTCGTCACCGTGCCGCGGTGTGCAAAAAAAGCCTTCTGCTCCCCCGTCTCTATGTTCAACAGAGCTCCACCGTCCCCGGCGCGCACAGGCTCCTTCTCACCACGCTTCTCACGCTTGTATACCTCCAGCGTACGCTCAGCCTTCGCCTCTGAAAGCGCTATGCCCAATGTCTTCCCCTGCGCGTCAAGGCTGAAGTCGTTTATATAGGCCTCAAACGCAAACTCCTTCTGCTTCTCCAATGTGAAGCCCCCTTCACCTTCCTTCAAAAGCCATTGCACAATACGCTTGTCAAACCCGCCTGAATATAAATGCCCCACCTTGTCAAAAACCAGGGCCCTCACTTCGTCCGAGTGTACCTTCTCCAATAGCCGCGTGCCACCCCCCTCCATAAACGGCCAAGCGAAAACCCCCAGGCTGCCGTCGGCTGCCCCTATTGCCACCCGCTCCCCACCCGCGTCTACCGCAAGGCAAACCAGAGGCTTGCCAAACTTCACCTCCTGCACCCGCTTGCATGCCTTTGTGTCCACCACATAAAGCTTGCCGTTCCTTGACACCGCCAACAACATGTCCCCCTTTGGCATAAACGCCATGCCCTCTATGTCAAACTCCGTCTCATTCAACGCTAACTCGCAGCCTAACTTGCCCCAGGTTCGCTCCGCCTCGCTTTCCAGCGTCCACAACGCAGCAGACATGTGCTTGTCAGCCATACGCGAAAAAGCCGCGCCCTCTTGCCCGGCAGGGAGGGGTATAACCGTCCATATGAAGTCCTTGTTGTTGAGGACAATGGGCTCAGCAAGCCCCTTGGGGCTGCCGACAACCCAGGCCTCGGGAGTTTGGTGCAACGCTTGTATAATGTGCGCGGGCGTTGGGGACAAGGTGACACAGGCCGACAAACCACCGGCCAATAAAACAACTGGAAAAACACAACCCAAAAGCGCAGCAGTCCTCACTAACTCTCTCCCTTCATCTGAATCTCATAAACACCCTTGGGGCCTATTTGAAGAAAAAACAACTCCCTCTTGGCTTCACGCTGCGCGTCAAAACCTTTCGTTCCCGCCGCCCCGTCCACCTTCACGTCCATAAGTGCACGCCGCAAAGCTTCCCTCGTCTGTACACCCGTCGCCAAGGCCGCCTTCAATAGCAAACCACTGTCAAACCCCATCGCCGACAACAAACTCGGCGCCTTGCCCTCATAACTGTCTCTATAGGCCTTGGAAAAAACACGCGTCGCCTTGCGTTGGCTGCTTTCAAAAAAACCATCCACGTATATGGAGCACATGACGAATTTTCCGCCGCGCTCCAACAACAAAGGCTGCCCACTCGAGCCATAGGGAGAAGCCCAGGTGCTCGGCCCAAGGAGAGTGACGGTTTTGAAGTCTCTCCGCTTGGTTGTCTTGCGAATGCGCTCCAAATCCTTGGTGTCACAGGCATTCGTAATAATGTCCTCAACGGCCAACGCAGGGGCAATCAGCCCCACCCGCTGCCAACTGTCGGGAATAAACAAAACGTCAAAGTCCACAATGGGGGGCAACTGACTGCGCAACTTCTCAAAAGCTTTGCGACGCCCAAAATCATCCGTCGTGCTTTGCCGTATGCGCGTGGACTCGCTTATATAGTCGTGGCGCTCCTCGAGGAAATAGCGGCCTACCAGACGCTTCACTTCATCGGAAAATGTCGTCTGGTCAAAAGCATAACGCTCAGCCCCCTGTATGGGAATGCCCGCCTTCAACGCCTCCTCCCAAAAGGCCTCCACCATCTCCTCCCCAAACGGAATGCCTGGGAAAAGTACCGCCGCACTCTTGGCCCCACGCTCATGCCGGCTCCACTCCAAAAGGGCTCGCACCTGCGCTTTCGCCGTCAACATGTTACGGAATATGTAGCCACCCAACAGCGTAATGTTGTCTGCCCGGGACAACGTTAACAACGGTACCTGCAAACTTTCAGCAACCTGCGCCGCACGGCGGCTGTCGTCTCCCAACAGAGGGCCTATAATGGCTATTGCTTGTGCCTCCACCAGCTGCTCCACCTGCTGCCCTGTTAGTACTGCGTCCCCCTGGTTGTCCAATACCACCAACTCCAAACCACTCCCCTTCAAAGCCAACTCCAACCCGCGGCGGACGTCTTCTCCCAAAGCACGAAAACGCCCAGAAAGCGGCAAAAGGACGCCAATACGCTTCGGGTTTGTTTGCTCCATATGCTCCATACGCGCAAGCAAAGCCTGCGCCTGCTGCGCAAAGGGCGAAGAGGACGCTTTTTGCACCAACAACGAAAAACACTCCTTGGCTTTGTTGCGCTCACCTATGTGCCAAAACAACTTTCCAAGCTTCCATTGAATTAACGGCCATGCCGCATGGCCGGGGCCCAACTTCGCGCTTGCATGCCAAACCGCCTCCATGTCGGCCCTTAACTCCAACTCCTCCAACAACGCCTGGTAAGTCTGCTCAGCAGGCGCTTTCGCCCACGCGTCCGCCGCAAGCACCAAGGCGTCCCCGGCGTTGCCCCCAGCATTTGCCCTGGCCAAAGCATTCTCTGCCTCCGCACGGTGCTCCGCTGAAAGCTTCGACAAAATGGGACGAAGCAAAGCTTGTGCCTCCTCCAATGCATAAAGGTGCAGAGCCGACATGCCCCAAAGGCGCCTCGCCTCTATCTCCCTCTCAGCGTTGGCGGCCCCCGGCATAAAACGACTCATCAACTGCCTCGTCAGCGCATAGTCCCCACGCGCATAGGCCAAACGCCCCGCCTCCCATAATGCCCTCTGCGCACCCAAAGTCTTGGGGTAACGCTCCGCAACTTCAAACAAGGCCGTTAGCCCCGGACCCGCGCCTTGCGCCTCCAATATGCCCATGGCCTGCTCAAAAGCAGCCTGAGCGTCTCTGTCATCAACAGGTTGGTACTTCTCCTGCATCCTTAAAGCGGCGGGCAGAGATTTGGGGCAAGCCAGCAGGCACAATACCCCTGCCACAAGGCACACAAGGCAACAAAGCGGACGTTTGGCAAACATATGCTTGCATAACCTGCAACCCATAACTTGCCAAGTCGTCAACCATTCCTCCGCCGAGCTTTCCCCACATGTGCCCTACCTCCTCCGCCTCCTCGTTTTTGGGGTTTTCAAAAAAATGTTTTCTAACCCTATTTATTTTATTGGTTTTTTGTTTTTTTTGAGAGAAAAAAGTCCCAGGGCCCCTCATGAAACTGGAGGAGGCGACATAAAAAAGAGCTGAAATATGTTTCTGCGAATAGGATGAAAAGAGAATGGGCAAAGCCATTGGCATAGACTTGGGGACAACCAGCTCCTGCGTAGCTGTTATAGAGGGGGGCCAAAGCATTGTCATTCCAAACAGTGAGGGCATGCGTACCACGCCTTCTGTGGTAGCCATTTTGGACGACGGCGAGCGTTTGGTGGGGCATGCGGCCAAGCGCCAAGCGGCGATGCGGCCAGAAAGCACGCTGTTTTCTGTCAAACGCCTCATGGGCCGCAAATTCAACGAGGCGGAAATACAGCGCATCGCCCAAGGTATGCATGCCAAAATGCTTCCCGCAAGCAATGGTGACACCTTGCTTGAAGTTAACGGGCGGCAGTTGAGCCCTCAAGAAGTGAGTGCCTGTGTGCTGTCAAAAATGAAGCAAATTGCCGAGGACTATTTGGGCGAAACGGTTTCGGAAGCTGTTATTACGGTGCCTGCCTATTTTGATGATGCGCAGAGACAAGCCACCAAAGACGCAGGACGTATTGCGGGGCTTTCCGTTTTGCGCATTATTAATGAGCCTACGGCTGCTGCGTTGGCCTATGGCCTTTTGGAGTCCTCTCCAGAAAAAAGCGAGAGGATTGCCGTCTATGACTTGGGAGGGGGGACTTTTGACATTTCTATTCTCGAGTTGAGTGGTGACATTTTTGAAGTGATGTCCACCTCAGGGGACACCTTTTTGGGGGGCGAGGACTTTGACAAGCGCATTGTTGACTTTTTGGCCGACAACTTTCAAAAGCTGCACGGCGTGGACTTGCGCGAGAACAGCACCTCTATGCACCGTCTCAAGGAGGCTGCTGAGCGGGCCAAACAGGAGCTTTCAAGCGTCAGCGAAACCGACATTAGCCTGCCCTTTATTGCCGCCAACCCTTCTGGGCCCCAACACCTCAGCGAGGTTTTGAAGCGCGAAACTTTTGAAGCCTTGGTTGAGGACTTGGTTGACAAAACCTTGGAGCCTTGCCGCAGCGCACTTGCAGATGCAAAACTTACCGTGCAGCAAGTGGACAAAGTCCTCCTGGTGGGAGGAATGACGCGTATGCCTTTGGTACAGCAAAAGGTGCAGCATTTTTTTAGCAAGAATGTATATAAAAAACTCAACCCAGACGAAGTGGTTGCTTTGGGAGCCGCCATTCAGGCGGGTGTTTTGCAGGGAAAAATAAAGGATGTTTTGCTTCTCGACGTTACGCCACTCTCTTTGGGCATTGAAACCGCCGGAGGTGTTTTTACGCGTATTATTGAGCGCAACACCACGCTTCCATGCAAAAAGTCCCAAATTTTTTCAACGGCCACAGACAACCAGCCCTTGGTTTCCGTGCACGTTTTGCAAGGTGAGCGTGAAATGGCAGAAGACAACACAAGCCTTGCGCGTTTTGAGTTGGTGGGCCTTCCGCCTGCGCCGCGCGGTGCCCCTCAAATAGAAGTGAGTTTTGACATTGACGCCAATGGTATTGTGCATGTGAGTGCGAAGGATTTGGGCACAGGCAGAAAGCAGCAGGTGCGTGTTGCCTCCAGCTCAGGGCTTTCAGAGGATGAAATAAAACGTATTGTCTCCGAGGCTGAGTGGCAAAAAAACCAAGATAAAGAGAAGCGCTCTCTGGCGGAGTTGCGCAACAATGCCGAGGGACTTTTGTTGATGACGGAGCATGCGTTGGAGGAATATGCCCAAGTGCTTTCCCCCAGAGACATAGAAGCCATTAAAAACGACATTGCTCACCTCAAAAAATGCCTTGAGGACAACAACTTCCAAACCCTACAAGATGCTTTTGGGCGGCTGGAGACTTCTGCCCACCAAATTGCGGATGCCATTTATAAAGGTGGCACCCACAAGATTGTATAAGGTTTTGTGGGGCAGTGCCCGACTGCCAAAGGGCAGTTTTTGTCGCCTATGCTTTGGGCCTGTGAGGTTTGTTGTTGAATACCGAGTTGGCCGTTGCCCCCGTTTTTTTTAGCTCCGCTGGCAAAAAGCAGCAGGGAAGGAGCCCAAAAATTGTGTTTTGAGGTGCAGGCGCGAAACATGGAAGCTAAGGCAAGAGGAGAGGAGAAGAAGATGGCGACATTTCCAGGAGGTTTGTTGTTGGTGTTGTCTGCTCCTTCGGGGGCGGGGAAGACGACGTTGGCGCGGGCATTGGTAGCGCAGACGGAGGGGGCGCGTTTTTCTGTGAGTACAACGACGCGGGCTTTGCGTGGGAGGGAGAAGGAGGGGGAGGACTATTTTTTCACAGAGGAGGGGGCATTTATGGAGAAAGCGGGTGCGGGTTTTTTCATAGAGTGGGCGAAGGTACACGGCAACTGCTATGGCAGTCCCCGGAGCGAAGTAACGCATGCGCGAGCGCAGAGCAGCCTGGTTGTTTTCGACATAGACACGCAAGGTGGGCGGAGGCTGCGCGAGAAGGAGGCGGACTGCGTATTGGTTTTTGTCATGCCGCCTTCGTTTGAGGAATTGGAGCGTCGTTTGAGGAGCCGGCACACGGACGATGCGCGGAGCATAGCGCGAAGGCTTGAGGCAGCGAGGGCAGAAATAGGCCAAGGCCTTGAGTTTTATGACTACATTATTGTTAACGACGAGGTTTCAAAGGCACTGGAGCGTCTGAAATCCATTCTCATTGCGGAGGGTTGTCGTCGAAGCCGCCTGGCGCAGGCGGAAAAGCTTCCAAGCATGGGGAATGATTGATGCAAAAAAAAAGGTATTTTGCGAGTTGACAAAGTCCCCACACCCACCTAGAAGCGCCGACCTGGTTAAGGCGGTGGTTTTGGTTTTTGGGAGGTATTTCCGGTTTTTTGGAAACGGGAGGGTTTATGGGGGTTTGTCGAATAGGCAAACAAAAGTCTTGACGCAGGGAGGTGGATTTGGCAAGAAGGTGGGTCTTCGCGGTTGGGGCAGGCAGGTGGGTTTTTGAAAGTTGCAAAAAAGTACTTGCAAGGCTCAAAAAAAGGAGTAGACAGCCGCGACGGTGTTGGGAGGAGGTTGGTGGGTCGGTGAGGAGGAGGCGGTTTGCAGTACTCGCTCTTTGAAAACCAGATAGCAAACTTTATGGTACTGCGGAAACCGCAGTCAATTCAGTGTCATAGAAGGCAACGATGTTGTTGGAAGTGACACAAACAAACAAATAATAACGAGCAAGTTGTTCAAAACTTGTAGCTGTCGACTTTAGCCGTTGGCAGCGCGTCGGGAATAACTATCCAGATTAAAAAACATATTTGGAGAGTTTGATCCTGGCTCAGAACGAACGCTTGCGGCGTGCTTAACACATGCAAGTCGAGCGCGAAAGCAGCAATGCGAGTAGAGCGGCGCACGGGTGCGTAACACGTGGGTAATCTGCCTCGAAGACTGGAATAACCTTCCGAAAGGTTGGCTAATGCCGGATAGACTAGCGAAGTCTATGGACTTTGTTGGGAAAGGTGGCTTTATGAGCTGCCGTTTCGAGATGAGCCCGCGGCCCATCAGCTAGTTGGTGAGGTAATGGCTCACCAAGGCAACGACGGGTAGCTGGTCTGAGAGGACGATCAGCCACACTGGGACTGAGACACGGCCCAGACTCCTACGGGAGGCAGCAGTGGGGAATTTTGCACAATGGGCGAAAGCCTGATGCAGCAACGCCGCGTGTGTGAGGAAGGTCTTCGGATTGTAAAGCACTTTCAGTTCGGGAAGAAAACACCTTGGTGAACAGCCAAGGTCTTGACGCTACCGAAAGAATGAAGCACCGGCTAACTCTGTGCCAGCAGCCGCGGTAATACAGAGGGTGCAAGCGTTGTTCGGAATTATTGGGCGTAAAGCGCGTGTAGGCGGCCTTTTAAGTCGGGTGTGAAAGCCCTCAGCTCAACTGAGGAAGTGCGCTCGAAACTGGGAGGCTTGAGTGCTGGAGAGGATGGTGGAATTCCCCAAGTAGAGGTGAAATTCGTAGATATGGGGAGGAACACCGGTGGCGAAGGCGGCCATCTGGACAGCAACTGACGCTGAGACGCGAAAGCGTGGGTAGCAAACAGGATTAGATACCCTGGTAGTCCACGCCGTAAACGATGAGAACTAGGTGTCGCGGGTGTTGACCCCTGCGGTGCCGTCGCTAACGCATTAAGTTCTCCGCCTGGGAAGTACGGCCGCAAGGCTAAAACTCAAAGGAATTGACGGGGGCCCGCACAAGCGGTGGAGCATGTGGTTTAATTCGACGCAACACGCAGAACCTTACCTGGTCTTGACATCCTTCGAACCTGCCCGAAAAGGTGGGGTGCCCGCAAGGGAGCGAAGAGACAGGTGCTGCATGGCTGTCGTCAGCTCGTGTCGTGAGATGTTGGGTTAAGTCCCGCAACGAGCGCAACCCTCGCCTTTAGTTGCCACGCAAGTGGATCTCTAGAGGGACTGCCGGTGTTAAACCGGAGGAAGGTGGGGATGACGTCAAGTCCTCATGGCCCTTATGACCAGGGCTACACACGTGCTACAATGGCCGGTACAATGCGTTGCCAACTCGCGAGAGGGAGCTAATCGCACAAAACCGGTCTCAGTTCGGATTGGAGTCTGCAACTCGACTCCATGAAGTCGGAATCGCTAGTAATCGAAGATCAGCACGCTTCGGTGAATACGTTCCCGGGCCTTGTACACACCGCCCGTCACACCATGGGAGTCAACTGCACCAGAAGTCGTTGTGCCAACCCGCAAGGGAGGTAGACGCCCAAGGAGCGGTTGGTGACTGGGGTGAAGTCGTAACAAGGTAGCCGTAGGGGAACCTGCGGCTGGATCACCTCCTTTCTAAGGAGACCGGAAATCAGGACATGTTTGACATGTCAGGTGATTTCAGGAGCGAAAGCTCCGAGGTCTTATAGGTCAACGTTTTTGCGGTCCTAAAGTTTGCTGTTTGGTTTTGAGGGAGCGAGGAGCTCTTTGAGAACTGAAGAAAAGTGTTGATGGTTCGACGGAAAGGTCCTCTTGGGCCTGTAGCTCAGTTGGTTAGAGCGCACGCCTGATAAGCGTGAGGTCGGTGGTTCAAATCCACCCAGGCCCACACTTGACAGGGGAGTCCAAGAGGGGAGGGGCGTGAAGGGGCTGTAGCTCAGCTGGGAGAGCGCCAGCTTTGCAAGCTGGATGTCGTCGGTTCGAACCCGATCAGCTCCATTTTTGTTCTTTGACAATTTCATATGAAGGTTAAAATTTCAATTTCATAAGCAATGAAACGGGCTTTTGTAGCAAGCCTGGATTTTGGTTTCAACTGTGGGTTTTGTTTCAATTATTTGGAACAAAGTCATGAGAAGAATTAAAATCAACCAAGCTACTAAGGGCGTGTGGTGGATGCCTTGGCGCTGAGAGGCGAAGAAGGACGTGGGTGGCTGCGATAAGCTCCGGCGAGATGCTACCAATCGTTATAACCGGAGATTTCCGAATGGGGAAACCCACTGCGAGTCATGTCGCAGTATCCCAACCTGAACACATAGGGTTGGAGAAGCAAACCAGGGGAAGTGAAACATCTCAGTACCCTGAGGAAAAGAAAACAATGAGTGATTCCCGTAGTAGTGGCGAGCGAACCGGGAGAAGCCTAAACCAATGCCACGAAAGTGGCATCGGGGTTGCGGGTCCGCGAGAGGACTTTGGAGGTTAGCAAAATCGCCTGGAAAGGCGAGCCATAGAGCGTGAAAGCCGCGTATGCGAAAACTGAAGAAGCCAAAGCGGGGTACCCAAGTAAGGCGGGACACGTGAAATCCTGTCTGAATCTGCCAGGACCATCTGGTAAGGCTAAATACTACTCAGCGACCGATAGTGAACAAGTACCGCGAGGGAAAGGTGAAAAGAACCCCGGTGAGGGGAGTGATAAGAATCTGAAACCACATGTCTACAAGCAGTTCGAGGGCTACGCGTGCGTTCGCGCATGAAGGCCCGAGAGCGTACCTTTTGCATCATGATTCGGCGACTTAATATACGTAGCAAGGTTAAGCCGATAGGTGGAGCCATAGTGAAAGCGAGCCCGAATAGGGCGAATAGTTGCGTGTATTATAACCCGAAGCGGGGTGATCTATGCATGGCCAGGTTGAAGCGTGGGTAAAACTACGTGGAGGACCGAACTCGTGAGAGTTAAAAATCTCTGAGATGAGCTGTGCATAGGGGTGAAAGGCCAATCAAACTCCGTGATAGCTGGTTCTCCCCGAAAGATATTTAGGTATCGGCTCGAGGAATTCTGTACTGGAGGTAGAGCACTGGAACGGCTAGGGGTCTCACCAGATTACCAAACCGTACCAAACTCCGAATGCCAGTAACTGTTAACTCGGGACGCAGTCAGTGGGTGATAACGTCCATTGGCAAAAGGGGAATAACCCAGACCGACAGCTAAGGTCCCCAAATCCAGACTAAGTGAACACTAGAAAGGATGTGGTAGGTCACAGACAACCAGGAAGTGGGCTTAGAAGCAGCCATCTTTTAAAGAAAGCGTAATAGCTCACTGGTCAAGACAAGCCGCGCCGAAAATGTAACGGGGCTAAGTCTGGTACCGAAGCTTCGGGTCATACAAGAAGGCTTGTATGGCGGTAGGGGAGCGTTGCAACAGCGGTGAAGCCAGACCGGAAGGGCTGGTGGAGCGGTTGCAAGTGCTGATGCCGAAATGAGTAACGATAAAGAGTGTTAGAAACACTCTCGCCGTAAACCCAAGGTTTCCTGGGTCAAGTTAAACTTCCCAGGGTTAGCCGGGTCCTAAGCCGAGGCCGAAAGGCGTAGGCGATGGAAAGCAGGTTAATATTCCTGCGCCATCTTATAAGCGTTGAAACGAGGGGTGACGGAGCAAGTTAGGCGTTGCCAGCAGTTGGTGTCTGGTCCAAAGCCGTAGGGGTGTCTTGTACGAATAAAAGGCAAGGCAGTTATCCCCGAGAGCCGAGTGAAAGTACGCAAGTACGATACGCTGATACTCAACTTCCAAGAAAAACCTCGCGTGGAGCTTATAGGATGTCCGTACCGCAAACCGACTCAGGTGGGTGAGGAGAAAATCCTAAGGCGCTTGAGAGAACCCTCCTCCAAGGAACTAGGCAAATTGACACCGTAACTTTGGAAGAAGGTGTGCCCTTTTTGGTGAGTCGAACAGACAGAGCTGAAGGGGGTCGCAGAGAATAGGCGGTAGCGACTGTTTAACAAAAACACAGGACTCTGCAAAGGCGATAAGCCTATGTATAGGGTCTGACTCCTGCCCGGTGCTGGAAGGTTAAGGGGATTCGTCAGCCGCAAGGCGAAGCGATGATCCGAAGCCCCAGTAAACGGCGGCCGTAACTATAACGGTCCTAAGGTAGCGAAATTCCTTGTCGGGTAAGTTCCGACCTGCACGAATGGAGTAACGACTTCCGCACTGTCTCGGAGAGGGACTCAGTGAAATTGAAATAGCTGTGCAGATGCAGTTTACCCGCAGAAAGACGGAAAGACCCCGTGAACCTTTACTACAACTTGACAGTGACACTAGAAATTTACTGTGTAGCATAGGTGGGAGCCTTTGAAGCCAAGCCGCTAGGTTTGGTGGAGGCAGTAGTGAAATACCACCCTGTGACTTTTTGGTGTCTAACCTCGTCCCGTTAACCGGGACAGGGACACTGTCTGGTGGGTAGTTTGACTGGGGCGGTCGCCTCCCAAAAAGTAACGGAGGCGCGCGATGGTTCCCTCAGCCCGATTGGAAACCGGGCGTCGAGTGCAAAGGCATAAGGGAGCTTAACTGCGAGACAGACATGTCGAGCAGATGCGAAAGCAGGTCTTAGTGATCCGGTGGTTCTGAATGGAAGGGCCATCGCTAAACGGATAAAAGGTACTCCGGGGATAACAGGCTTATCTCCCCCACGAGTTCATATCTACGGGGAGGTTTGGCACCTCGATGTCGGCTCATCGCATCCTGGGGCTGTAGCAGGTCCCAAGGGTTTGGCTGTTCGCCAATTAAAGCGGTACGCGAGCTGGGTTCAAAACGTCGTGAGACAGTTTGGTCCCTATCTTCTGTGGGCGTAGGATACTTGAGAGGATCTGACCTCTAGTACGAGAGGACCGGGTTGGAGACACCTCTAGTGTACCAGTTGTCACGCCAGTGGCATCGCTGGGTAGCTATGTGTCGATCGGATAACCGCTGAAAGCATCTAAGCGGGAAACCGACCTCAAGACAAGGTATCCCGAGGGGCAACCCTCCTGAAGACCCGTTGAAGACTACAACGTTGATAGGCCGGATGTGTAAGGCAGCAATGCTCTGAGCTAACCGGTACTAATCGGTCGTGAGGCTTGGTTGTTTTCTTTCTTCTAATAAAGCACGGTTGAAGCCAAAATCGAAGTTTGCTCCAAAAGCACTCTGTTTTGTTCGCTTCTGAAATGAATTTTTTCCTTCATATGTTTAACGGCGGCTATGTCGGAGGGGTACCACCCGTTCCCATCCCGAACACGGAAGTTAAGCCCTCCAGAGCCGATGGTACTACGTGGGAGACTGCGTGGGAGAGTAGGTCGCTGCCGGTTTTTTTTAGCTCCAAAGGTTTTCCTTTGGAGCTTTTTTTTATCCCCCACCCCACACTATAAGCCGAAAAACTTCAGCGAGTGCTTTTCTTCTTTTTATGGAATTGCCTCTGCCACTTGTCGACGGCTTTTTCATGGCATTGAAGGTTTTCGCAAAAAACATGCGTCCCGTCATTACGTGAAACAAAATACAACTCTTTGCACTCAAGGGGCATGAGGGCAGCCTCAATAGCGGCCTTGCCGCCACTGGCAATAGGCCCCGGGGGGAGCCCCTTGGTGGTATAGGTATTATAGGGGTGGGGGGAGCGCAAGTCCTCGCGCGTAATGCTGTTTTCAAAATGCCCAAGGCGCAGCATTTTCGCATAGAGCACCGTGGGGTCCGTCTGCAGCAACATGTTCAGCCGAAGCCGGTTGTGGAAGACGCAGGAAATGCGAGGCCTCTCCTCGGGCGCGCCCGTCTCCTTTTCAATAATGGAGGCCAGCGTCATGGCTTCAAGAAGGTTGAGTGGGTTGTTTGGGTTTTTGGGGGCGGCGGCATAAGCGGCCAAACTGGCGTCCACCATTTTTTTGAGGGCGGCCTCCTCGGTGGTATTGCGGGAGAAGAAGTAGGTGTCAGGGAAGAGGAAGCCTTCGAGGGTATGGGCAGGTACACCTAACTTATTTGCGAAGGAGGCGCTGTTGAGCAACTCCTGCAATTTTTGGCTACTCCACCCCAGGCCTGCGGCAGCCATAATAGGGGCAACTTCGTCCATACGCAGGCCTTCAGGTATGGTGAAACGGTAGGTTTTAACTTGGTTATTAATAATTTGCTGCGTAATTTGGGCAGGGGTGAGGGGCCCTACAAACTCATACTCGCCGGCTTTGAGTTGCGAGGCCACCCCCTCCCTGCGTACCCACTCATAAAAGAGCGAAGCCTCCTGAATAACTTCCGCCTCATAAAGCAACCGAGCGAGGGCGCGTGGGCCTGTTCCGCGTTGAATGAGGACGCTTTTGGGTTGTTCGTTTCCGAAGGGGGTTTGGGAGAATTCAGTCAGTTTTCGTTGTTTAAAAAGCCAATAACCGAGGGCTGCAATGGCCAACAGGGAGAGTGAGAGCAGGACATAAACGAGAATACGCTTCATAGGGTTTGGCTTTCTTGCGCATCCAACCAGCTTTGGAGGATGAGGGCGGCTGCAACGTGGTTAATAACCTGTTTTCTTTTTTCACGCGATAGATTGGCTTGCACCAGCACGCGCTCGGCCATGACAGAGCTCAGGCGCTCGTCCCAATAGTGCACGGGCAAGCCTGTATGTGCGAGCAAGCGCTCTCCCAATTTACGTGCGGCCTGTGCCGAGGTGCCTTCCGTTGCATTCATATGCAGAGGAAGGCCGATAACCCACTGTTGGACTTCATGGTTTTTGGCCAAAGTGGAAAGGGCCTCCAAGTCTGCCTGGAGGTTTTGGCGGCGCAGAGTGCGGAGGGGTTGAGCTGTCAAGCCCAAGGCGTCGGAGACAGCCACGCCCACTGTTTTGCTGCCGACGTCAAGCCCCATAGTACGCATAAGTGACTCTTTCAGAGACGGATCGTCTCAGGATTGAGACGCTTAAAGCACGCCTCAGGTGCTGAAGGCCAGAGGCAAGCTGTATTTTATTAGGGTTTGGCCACCAAAGTTTCTGGCATGTTTTCTGCAAAGTCCATGGTTGTGTGGCGATGGTCGGTCGGTGGTGGTGGTAGGTTGGTGGAGCAACTAAACAGTGTCGGTCGGTGGTGGTGGGTTGGTGGAGCAACCAAACAGTGTCGGTCGGTGGTGGTGGTGGGTTGGTGGAGCAACCAAACAGTGTCGGTCGGTGGTGGTGGGTTGGTGGAGCAACTAAACAGTGTCGGTCGGTGGTGGTGGTGGGTTGGTAGAGCAACTAAACAGTGTCGGTCGGTGGTGGTGGGTTGGTAGAGGAGGGTGGTTGGCGGCGCTGGTTTAACAGCGCCGGTCGGTGGTGGTGGGTTGGTAGAGGAGAGTGGTTGGCGGCGCTGGTTTAACAGCGCCGG
>Ga0209755_10005459_pt1 | contig 14464 bp, 3 predicted proteins | sample TergutCo191P1_FD_187301 | JGI IMG/M metagenome (GOLD analysis project Ga0209755, IMG submission 187301) | Cornitermes sp. P1 segment gut microbial communities from Petit-Saut dam, French Guiana - Co191P1 (SPAdes) (version 2) | ecosystem: Host-associated > Arthropoda: Insects > Digestive system >... | reverse complement strand
GCCTGTTAACTGGCTACCCGGAAGTTTCCGCATATCCTTGGTATGTTAGCGACTTCGACACTTCGAAACCTACCTGTTATGATGGCTATAAACGCGAACCATACCTGCCTGCTTTGTTGACTACATGCTCGCCTCTGTAAATGCTAATACGCTAAATATAGACATCAACGTACATATCTCCTATATGCTGTGTAGACACCTGAACACACATTCCTGTTGCATTGGCTACGTACACACTTACTTGCTGTCTTCCATATTCGCCGCATACTTTACCCTCCATAATTTCCTGTTATGGTGGCTACAGTCGCCCTCATATCCTCCTGTTGTGTTTAATGTATGGACTCCTCTACACCTGCTTGTTGTTAGGCGCGTTCGAAAATTCGCTAAGTGCGAATATTAGCTTCGTTATTTCTGTCTATCCGTCCTTCCGTCCCATCTTTCCGCATGGAATAACTCAGTTCCCACTAAAAGGATTTTCATTCTATTTGATATTTGAGTATTTTTCGAAAACACTGTACAGGAATTCCAAGATTCATTTAAATCAGACAAGAAAAATAGGTACTTTGCGTGAAGACCAATATACATTTTCGATCATATCTTGCTCAATTATTCTTATAATGAGACTTTTTCAGACAGAAAATGTAGAGGAAATAAAAACACACATATCGTGTTCAAAAACGTTGTTTCTAAAATCGAGCCATTTCTGAGATAATGTGGAAAAATATTGTAGAACAAAGCAGGCCACATATGGCAATATGGCGCATGGGCATTGCATGCTGGACGACTAAGACCAAACACACACACTCACTCACAATATGTAAAATTATTGCTTTTCCACTGAAACCAAAACGTGTCTCAATGTTACTTTATACGTACATTGCATGTCTGGAATTCCTTTCGTAACTTTCGTTGTCTCTTGTTTGCTGAAAATCTGAAAATCTTCCCTAAATTGGGAATGTTGGAGACTGTAAACCCCTGCAGCCCGACACTGACTGTGTTCAGAAGTGCTGCTTGAACAATGACATGAACTCAATATAGGCAAAACCACATCTGTATACTTTCCTCGTAAGGCAAACAGTATTGTCCTTACATACAAATTAAACACACTGCCTAAAAGTCTTGGGGGTGTTTTAGGCACTAGATCCATTTTCATAATCATATAGACCATTTGCGCGAGGCTTAAAATTTTAGGGCTAATTGGTTCCATTACCTTCTCTTATTCTACCCTTGACACTTTATTTCTTATTGTGCCCTTCAATGTGCCTTTTTAGTCTTCAATTCTGTTTTATCAACCACTTCTTGTAACATGGAAATCTAAGTATAAATCTAAAATAATCAGAGACTCCTCTGTAGTCACTGCTGCTTATTGCGCTAAGGCCAGTCCTTCAGCCAGATGTGTTACTGCTGATAATCCTGTCTTTGGAAAAGTGGTGTTTTCGTAAACTATGAATTTATGAAAATATGCACGGAATGGAAAGCTTCAAGTGGATTTTTTTAATCATCATGTCATCTCGCTAAAGAATACAATTACATCTAAAATTATTTAGTTAAAATTCTTTGCTTATCTACTGTGTATCACACTGTTCATACAATTAAACATTTTATGTTACTTTTGTATATTAATTCTTCTATTCTTTGAATGTTTTTTCTAGTTATTATCCTCAACAACTGTAATTTAATCAGTCTCTATATTTGTATTTTATATTCTCCTGTATTTTCTCTTTGTACTACAGACGGAATAAAAATTAAGCTGCAATACGTCCATTTGGTTACTAAACTTGTCGGTATGGATGTACTTCTATGTTCAGTATAACATCCAATTATGGCCAAAGAATTTGTTTATAATTAGACATGAATATAGCCAATACAGTGTGACTGTGTACAGTAGTTGTCCAGTAGCCAAGCTGATTAAGTAACAGCAAACTGTGTAATCTGCATAAACAGGCGGCCCAGAATTTCATTTGAATGCCTTGAGATAGTTTTATGACTGCCAATTTATTTCATCCTGAGCCATTTCATTCAGTTCACGACGTCAAGTCATTCGTAAAATATGTATTTTAATGGCCATTTTTTATCCTCAAATTATAACAATTCTCTTCACCCTAGATTTTCTGGTAGGTTGTCACAGATTCCACGTTTTTTTCATTGATGCACATAAAAAAGTAAGTATATAATTACTTAAATTACCAATGTGTAATACATGAAAATGTACATGGAGAAGTGGAATTAACATGAATATAACAAATGAAATTAGGATGACAGGTGAAGGTGAGTAATGAGGAGGTGACTACCTGAAATATTAAAATCGACCAAATTTAAAATGACCACTGCTTGTAAGCAACGTAATTCTAACAGACGTAATATCAGGGGTATTCTCAGAATGGTTGAAGTGTTCAGGTATGTAGGTAATAATTACATTAGGAATATTTTAGAAGACGAAAATAAGAAATCTCGTGTGTTATTTTAGCAATGATTTTTATTACCAAATATATTCAACACTATGTTTTATGGCGTCTGTACAATAAGACATACGGATGGGCCTCTATTAAGTAAAAACCCAATCTTCATACTCCTGGTGTTTGTAACCATATAAAAGAATTAGTCAATTTTCTGTTCCAAAAATCACTATCTCCTTGTTGGTTATTTCAAAGAATATATGTGAAGGAATATAAAATAAATCATCAAAAGGACTAACGTTTGGTTTAGTTGCGATATACAGGAGGACACAGAAACACGGCTGAGGTTGATTTTAAGTGCAACATTAAAAGAGTGTGTTGGGATTTGAAACAAAAAGAAATTTTATGCAGCAAATTTAAAACCCACAAACAAAATAACTTGCTATTTAATTATTTTGATTTATACAAATCAACTCTATCTTATATTAAAATTTTGTGTAATGTAAACGTGAAAATATAATTTTATTTGAAACAATTTAAACTTAAATTAATTAAGAAAAAATCTGAAGTACAATGCATTGACAAGTAACAAAGCTTGCAATCCCACAACTTTAATGTCACTTAAATATATATTATCAAATAATCTCCTGTGTTCCCTTTATAAATATGATACATTGTGGTCTATTTACATGTACCATTATTATTATTATTATTAATATTATTATTAAGGGGTTTGTGCTTGTTTGGTATGATTGGAAGTATGAATTTCTGCACATGCAAACATTATTAAATTCATTTAATCACTTTACTTTCCAAACATAATCAATACTAACCACCAACTCGTCCAGCGTCTTCTAAGAACCATAAACATCTAAAAACAATTATTGCTGATCGTTTGGTAACTGTTTAGTGCTTACTGAAGTCATTTTCTTGCAGTTTCTTCGAAATATTTATGTATAATTTTCATTTTATTTTGTAACAGAATTCCAATACAAGTGTCGCTTACCGGCACATGTTAATAAAATGCAGACACGTGCATACATAGTTTACTGATAATTACATTGTGTTCTTTGGAACAGGGACCTGTGCTTATTTGCTACCCCCCCAACAGATATTTGTTACACAGCGGATCCAAACTGTTTTATAACACTCTGCCTTTAATTGAACAGTACTGAATACAAGCGAAACTAAAGGTCATCATTAACACTAATTTCTTCCAGCCACTAGTTATTTACTGAAATCCGATGGTGCTATTCTGTTTCAAGTCATTACAGTTCTTATGTATGCCACATGGACATTCATTTGTTTTCTGAATTATTCATCGTTATAGTGCTGGTGCAAATAAGTTCAGACCTTTCCATCATAGCATGCTACTGTACAGAAAAGACTAAAAAATAAATTTGGCATTCAGAGGACCGTGTATTGTGATATATTCTTATAACAAAAACCAACAAGATGCACTGTTTCTCAACTTCAATCCGAACCTCGCCAGCAGACAGTCAACATCACTAGTTTGGCAAATACCAGTTGCTGTAAATACAGTACTAAGTCTCCTGATGATGGACAGTTTGTCTGTTCGAAACATGTAGAGTTCTTTATCAAAATAAAGTTGAGAAATAGTGCATCTTGTTGGCTTTTATCATAAGAACTAAAATTAACAAATTCACTTCACTAAAAAATTGTACCGTACTTATTAACCCACCTAAGCCACTTCGTAAAGTAACAAACAACATAAATATCAGCAGACAGAGTAAACACGTGAATGCGCAAAATCTTTAAGTTTAATTTTATTTTCCTTTAGAGCTGTAATATTGTTGTTTTACTGGTAAAGTAATACGATGTTATTAGCAAATATTTTTAATTTTCTACTAACAAGCGACCTTTGCAGGCACGGAACTGTAATTACATTCCTATCCAAAATTATGCCGTAAGGATTTTTTAAAAGAAGGTGTTCTCGGTATGAGGTACTTATTCTTGTGGAGAATAGTTTCTACACGTTGTACACAACGTATTGTGCAAATTTTAAGTATTTTCGTGCAAATATTATCCTGCATTTTCATATTCATATAAAATATTGCAGTAATCCAGGTAACGAAATATATTTCTCGCATCCTTATGCTATCAGTTCGATGTATATTTCCTTAATAAGAACTCAAGTGCGTAAATTTTACAGGCATAAAACCGTACGTCAAAAAATTCGAACTCTTTAGCTGAAATGCTAAATGGGGCCATAAACACATTACACTCTTAGGGCATAGTTTTGGAAAAGCAGCCTTTCTTTAAGAAACATGCTTCAGGCAATGTAGAGGAGAAGAGGAATTTTATGTTCACAGTTGTGTTCGTGATAAAAAGTTATTAATTTTCAACTTTTATTAAAAATAAATGAAGAATTTCAGCCGTTCAGTCGCCATTAGTTACTTACAAACTATTAACCCCTATAATAACACGCCAATTGTACTGTACCTTGCATATTAAAGATCAGTTATCTTTAAGTGAGATGGATCTACTTCTGTGGATAAATCACATCACATGTCACAAGGAGAACAAGACTTGTATTCTACTGTATGTTGCTAATCTGTGAAGATGCAGATACGGTTCCTCATGACTATATGTAGATAAAATACATAAACTGACATAACGACAGTACTAAAAGTAGCTTTCTTTATTATCAACCGTTCGATCCGCAACGTTAATAAGAATTACCCTGTTTGCTTTTGAAACGAATACCAACCACACACTGATTCAAAAATAAAGAGTGACATATCGTGTAAGTATAATGGAAATAAATTAAAATAATAGAGTGGTAGTGTCATTATATATTTTAACTTTAACTACTTGGCATAAGTTCACAATTTCTGATGGTGAAAATATTGAAAGAGGAGAGATGGTTTCATACTTCTAAAGTACTGAATTATTACCCAATAAGACCAAGAAATTCTATAATCTGCAAAACGACAAAATTTAAAAAGGATATCTAAGTTTGCCAGTCATCAGTAGGTCCGAATTTTGCTTTAAATAAAGAAGTATGCGCTTCGTCTTTAAAGGGTTAAACAAAAAATACTTATTAATATAACCGAGTAAATTAATAAAATGTATTATTTTACCTCCAATTTCTAGGTACTTTAAAACAACATTTCATTTAATTAAGTAATTTTAAAAGAAGACAATTTATAAATAATAGTTGAAGCTGAAATTAAAACAGAGATTATAATAATTTCACAAATTGCTCCAACAACAAAAAGGAAACATCGATAATGGAAGAATGCTATACGTCGATAAACCTATATAGTCCTGCCATATGATGATAAGCTTAATTCGTATTCATTTTATTACTTCAGGTTCCTTCTTAACTATGATTTACCCATTTCCAACTTAGTGTCGTGATAAACGTTCTGCTTTAGTATCATGAAGACAATGTGTTTTCGTATTATTCGTAAAGGAAACTTGGAAATTGTTTATAATTTCAGCTAGTTACACAGAAAAAATTAAGATACTTAAGCAAGGATTTATGATTTTGTCTAAGTGTGCACGCAGCCGCTATTTATAACTTACTGGAGTGAGTTCGGATTAAATCTGGGTAAATTAGAGGAAGAAGTTTCAAATTTTCACACGGTAAAAAAACAGTAAGGATAATAATCTGTAAATATTGAATACAATGAAATTTTGTTACTTCAGTAGGGGTGCAAATCCATCACAAGCTTAAGCAGAAACATGTGACACCTTCGTACTGAAGAATCAACTTTGCCTTCTTTTCTGTTAAGACAATTTTGGAGTTTTAAGTATTTGTTCCGTAATCAGCTTCCAACTACCAAATACATTTACCAAAATTCGAAAGAAACTACTTTAGTGGAGGTTTTAAAATCTTCTGGTAAAATAAATACGTGGGCAGTAACATTTATCTTTAAACAAGACTCCAAAGTAACGATCCTTGATTCATTATTACATAAACTGTCGAACAGAAAGAAATCAAATTTATTATCTCCAAAGAGTAATATATATTTTGCCTCAATTAAGCGTACTCATTAGTGCCGTTCCATATCATTTTGAAAAATTATGTTTACATGCTTACAAAATAATATACAGCGGACACAGCAGAAGAAAATTTTATAAGAAAAGACAAATTAAAAATAACATCTTAACTTTTCATTTTTAACAAAATAATTTCTTTTAATTTATTTTGTTTAAACATTTTATTAGTAAGCTGGCTTCAGTGCCTCTATATAAAGCAGTCCCAGAAATAGCCAATAGTCGGAAGGTCCAGCCCAAGTCGAATTTTACGCAAGTCGACATTTAGTGTACACGTGGTGAACTACATATATGAAAGACGCAGTCCAGTTGAAATGTCCCGCCGCCTGTGTTATCGCTCAGCAGTACTCTTCCGCCGCTCTCATATCATTGCACTTTCATTCCCACAAGAAAAAATTCAGGGCGCGTTCAAAAACTTTACTTCAGTTTATTTTATTTTTTTGTTTAAACCCTTCTTAAGTCGAGAAGTGTCTGCACAGTGTTGTGCTCTGGAACACAAATTGACCATTAGGCGCCATGCCACCTCCACCGGTAATGCTGCAGTTTCTACTCTGAAGTTCTGCTGCATTTCTGCGATTGTCCCATGCCTTTCTCTTGAGGTGACGCCAGATGGTGTAGCTATCAGGGTACGAATAGAACATTTGCAGGCCACTGAATACACGCATCTCCATTCAGCGAATCTTGCACAAAAGTTTAAATTTTTATCCTTCCCAAGTTATGGCAGTACAAGATATCAGCAGTCGCGTCGTACGTAATCCAAATTATTTTCTAGCAATTTATTCAAAACTTGGGACGTTGGGAACGAATAAGGTACCTTCTTACTAGAGAATAAGCAATTTTCCATCCGCCCAAGCGGCCTGCAAAGTCTCATGTTTTTCAGTTCGTGAGTTGTTCTTCTAGAGATACGCCAAGAACAAGATACACGTCAGTGAACAACCGATTATCGCTGAACTGGTGCAGAACATCACAGACTAGGTTACAGTACAATAACAGAAAGGCGAGAATTTACAGAATATATAGAATTTCATAGAGTTTATAGAAGTATGGAAGTCAATAATGTGCTAAGTCTTTTAAAATGTGAAAAAATAAACGTAAGAACGTTATCCTACTGCATAATATTTTTACTTCAAATTCACCAGATTACTCTGCCGCACTTTTTGCGTTACATTTGACATCATAAGTATAGATTGCCTACGTTTTATATCACACTGGGACTTGCACAGTGTCTTCTGACCCATCCCTCCTCCTTCAGAAACAATTGCATTATATCTGTCAGTCGGAGCATCACAGTTTTATTGCCCGTGCCAAAGTTTTGGTGAAGTAGTCCTGCAACACACTATCTACCTTACCACCATATGCACTCTTATCCTGAAACCCTTCAGTCTTTTTTAATCGAGAAACTAGTTCAGCCACCAGTAAGCTTACACAAAACAAGGACTTACGTACAATTCAACAAATTCTAACATCCACTGCATTACTGAGGGTTTATCTCTCAACTTTAAGCAGCATACAAAGTAAGAGAAATAGATTCATTTTCTTGTTCATCGTGCTGCTATGAAATATTTCTTGTATAAAACATCAGTTCGCTACTACAGTTACGGTGGAGCTGCTGGAAAAATTATATTTTAGAAATTCATGACTTCAGCAATAATTACAAACACATTCTTTCAAAGGATGTCGCTTCTTTCTCTTCAAACACTTGTCCAAGTTTTAATTGATTTTTTCAGGTTGTCTTGATGAATGCTATCGTCAGACAGTATAAGTACTTATCGATTAAAACACAACGCAGTTCACAACGTAAATTAAATCTGGTTCAAACCAACTTTTTACTGCTTTCATACACATTTTGGCCCTGAAGGGCCATCTTGAAGGAGGACATATAATACTGGTAGAAATTGCTAAACTTTTAAACCCTTTTATCCTTGTGTCAGCTCACTTATCACGCACTAAAATAACTCTTAAACGTTACGTGTTTACTCCCAAAAGGGCGCATTTCAGCGTTAGTAAAGTTATCAGAAACACGTAAACCAGACTATGTATTCCGTAACAGAAGCAATTGCATGAACTATTGAAGTTAAGATTTCACAATGTATTATAAATGTATTGGATATTTTAATATACTGCGAAATAATTCGTCGTTCAACATAGTTCAGTATTGATGACACTAAATATTACTCAGTCCTTATTGTAAGGTGAGACATCCCTGTTGTGTAATCAATTAACAGATATATTTCTTTTTCCAAGTAGTCACCCACAACTCACAATACAAGGTAAAATAAGATACAATAGAATAATGTATTTTATTGTCAAGGCTTCACCTATAATAATTAACATTTTTTCGGATTAATTTATAATTTTATCATTAGGGTATAAATGTTAGAGATCTCACACCTGTTTGTAGTTTTAATTTCTCTTTTTAATCTTCTGACTATAGGCCTGATGATGGCTTGTTCAAGCCGAAACATGTAGCCTACTTTACCTTTCATTTTTAGTTATGTATGATAACTTGTAAAAATAAATATATCTGTAAATTACACATTCCGTTGCACATCGTGATATTGCTGTAATATTTTGACACATAAATTTCCCCATTAGCCAATAAATTTATGAGGGATGAAATGTGTTTAAATAATGTGTTTTAAGTCAGTTACCTGAGGGATAAAAATTTATAAAATTCATTAATTTTTGCTAATATTATTTGTTCTTCTTCAAGACGATTCTGTAGAACCGAACCATGTTGGAAAGCGCAATAAATTGATTTTTCTCAGCTTATTTTATTGCGTGTACTGTGTCGCTTTTAATAATTAATTGTGTGTATTGACGATGCAACAATATAACATTAGTACAAATACTTACTTACGAACTTGACATCTATTTCAGATATCTTATATTGGAGTTCCATTTAAGTCACACAAAAATGTAAATGAAATGGAGATATAACACAAACGAACTATTAAAAGTCAGCATTCCACAATCAAGCCTGTGATGGATAAGACTAAATCCATTCTGTCAACTTGGTGTAATTTTCTGCTGCACTTCAAATGTACTGGACCAGCTGTACATTCGTGGGTATACTCGCATTTTCACTCAATAAAAATTGTACTTCAGTTTCTGTCATGAAGTCTCAAGTAGTAGAAAAGTAAACTATAACACTCTCGAAATCAATTTCTTCAATTTGTTTCATTGAATCTTAGCTCAGTATTTACGAATTTTTCTGTTGTGTGAACTTTCATGATGAGTGTAAGTTAAAAGATTAAATTTCACACCTCTCTTAGAGCAAAACATAATTTTACAAAACACACGTATTCTGTACCTAACAGTTCCTGAGACCTGAAGAAGGTAGAATATTACGTCACTGAGTGTCTTGTTGTGACTCAGGCTTCATGTCTTTTGTGCTGACCACAGGATCAGAAAATTTCCATTTTATCTCCTTCGTAATGTCTCCCACCACAGACTTAACCCGGTTCTCTCCTTGTCTCCTGGGTTCCCCCTGGAGCTTTCTCTGACGTCAAATTTCCGTACCTTCAATTCCTTCCCCTTCATACCCTTCGTCAGGGCTCTCTGTGAGAATGCCTTGTTGGTTATGCAGAGTACTGGGTGGGTGACTGAGCTGAGGAATAGCTTTAGAGGTGACAACTTCTGCCTCTTGACCCAGTCGAGTATTACGTGTTCCTGCAGAGGGTGCATCCGCGATATTAATTTGTGAACCGGAACTGTGTGGTGTAGCTGCCACTCCTACTCCACTGGAACTTGGACTGAAGCTTGAAGGTGAAGCGTCTTGGTTTAGCGTTTTTTTACTGACTGCACCTGTAGTAGAAGATGGCGCTGTCTTTATGTTGCAGTTGTATGCCAAATCGGGCCATGTCACGACTTTCTCAGTTGGAGGGCTCGAGGAACAGCGAGGAGGGCTAGTCATTGATAATGTGGGTATTGGTAAAGTTGGTTCACCCTTGTACGGTGCAGGTGGGGAAGGCAGGTAAGTATTGTCTGGAACTGATCCATGGGATTCTACAGAATAAAACGTTTGACTTATCTGTGATGGTTTTGGTGGTGTTTGTGGAGGAAGAGGAGCACAGGGATAGCCTTCTACGGTGTACCGTATGTCTGGTGGTGTGTAGTGTTCGTAGGACGTTCGAGGTTGCGACGACCGGGTTACGTACTCGGCTTCTCTGGGGTACCTGTTGCAAGGTGAAACTGCATCAAGCCTGTTGGATCTATTGTGCGGCAGGGTCCTATAGAACGCCGCAGCTGCAGGTGCCTGCGGCGGTGTGGAATGCAGTGGCAGATGAGTTGGCAGCTTGGGTAGACCGTAGTCCATAGGATAGCCATCACTATCCAGGAAACGACCTGGGGAGAGGTGGACGTCGGCTGTATGATGGTGCTGGTACAATTCTCGCGTACTTCCCCTTGGAAGTGTTGACATATGAATAGCGTACTGCCCTTCAATATTTCTCAGCTGATGGTGTGACAAAGAGAGTGGAATTGGCTTTGACCCATTATTCTCATAGTCGTGAATTATGTTCTCCATGGCCTCTTGGTAGCTATTAGGTCCACTATTTTCTCTTTCACCTTCTTCGCCACTGTCACCGTCAGTTCTTCTACAAGACGGTCTCCGCTCCTTGCCAACACTTTCGGTATCATTTATAAGATCGGGATTTTGTTCAAGTTGGTAATTCCTCAGTGAAGGCGGACTGCCATATGGATTCAGCAAACCAGGCCTTGACGAGTTGTTACCTACAGTGGCTCCTCCAGTTCCTGTAGAAACTAAAACGATGTCGTGGTGGTGTCGTTCTGACATCATTACTGCACCATTCACTTTCGCAGGACCGGTAATTGTATCCACATTTATCATCCTTGTAATCTGATTTTCAGAATCACCTATAACAGCAGACTTCCCTTGCTGTTGATGTTCATGTTGCAAAGCAACAACTTTGCTACGCTCCTTCTTCCTCCTCCGCCGCCTCTGTCGATGACACCTAACAATGCACAATATTATGGCGATGATGACAAAGAGAGCAAAAACAGCCGTTCCTGCGGACACCGTAATTACATATTCATAGGGAAACATCGGCACTCCGACGATAGGTTCTTCTTTTACGACAATGCGGATAGTATAATTAGACTGCGCCTTACCAGCAGGATTCTCAGCCACACAAATAAAAGTTCCATTATCATCGGTGTTCGCATTAAAAATAAAAAGTTCACTTCGCTTCTCTTCAGTTCCTTCCTCGACGAAGTAATACAAGTGAAGTCCTGGAGCAACTATCGAGTCATTTTGAAGAATGCGTCCTTGAAACCACCATGACACTCTGGCTTCAGGAATAGCTGACACCTTACACAACAGTGATATGTTCCTTCCCTCTGCAATTTCAAGGTAGAGGGTTGTAGGCGTCACATCTGGGAGGCATGCAAGGTCTGTGAGTTCAATTGTCTTAATTAGAACGCCACTGAGCCTGTGAGGTGTGTCACATCTAGGTTCTATGGTCTGAGGAATATTGTAAGTGATAAGCCACGAACGCAAATCCAGTAAACGACAGTCACATTGCCAAGGATTTCGATGGAGGTCAATTCCATGGAGAGACTCTGGTAGGATATGCGTGCCACGGATGTTGTTTAAACGGTTGCCATCAAGCTTAAGCCATTCGAGATTGTCAAGCCCAGTGAAAGCGTCTTCGTCAATCATGTCAATCTCGCAGTTGCTCATTTCCAGAGTGGTGAGGTAAGGAAGGTTGAGAAATGATCCTGTTTTAAGAACGCGAATGGGATTGCCGGTAATTGTCAACCTCATTAATGACTGGTAGTCACTGAATGTTTCTGTTGGGACGGCCGTCAAGAAGTTTTCTGACAGATCGAGTTCCACCAAATTAGTTAACCCTCGGAAGGCACGATCGTCAATTTGCTTAATTCGACACCGCATTAAATAAATTTTCTGTAAGTTGAGCAAACCCATTCTTTGGAAACGTTCTCTTGGGAGGATCTGTAAATTGTTTCCTTGGAAATCCAACACCTGTGTGCCCTGATCTATTCCGTCTGGAATAGTTATAAGGCTCGAGTTTATGCACTCTGCAGTTTGTTTTCCTCCCTTCCACATGCACTTGCATGTCGTAGGACAGGCGGAGATCCACCAGCAGCACTGTACTATGAGCAGCGTGACGAGCCACCAGCCAGACATTATCAAAACCCGCCTTCCTATCTTTTAGTTGTCGTGTTGTAATATTCCCTGTAAACTACACCTGATAATTTTGCGTCAATATAAATTTTATTTTCATCACCGCGAGTCGGTCTACTGCTATCAAAACGTCAAATAAAGTAACGTTTTCATTTACATAATTATTATATAAGTAAATGAATAATTTTTATCTTCGCGAAGACAAGGTGCCCTTATATAGCCTTGTTCCTCTAACAATCGTGTGCATGATGAAAGTCGGGGAATGTATCACACAGAATGTCTGAAAGAAAAAAATTATCACCATGACACCCAGTATGCGGTAACGTCGTCAGTGCACTAGGGCAAAGTTCAGGCTACTATCCCTTGTCTTCTCCAACTTCAAGAAGCCCGTCCTCTGTTTGGTGCACAGATTATTTCTTTACACTGCGATATACATAATTTACCTCTTGACTCACTGACACATACACACAGCCGAGAGCTTTGCATTTTGTCATTCTATAGTGATGGCTTCGAGCTTACTTTTGTGTCAAAATTGAAAAAATAAAAATGATCATTTTAGCACAATAGATTGACTGCTGCTGTGGCACTTTGGAAGAAAGGGGCAGTGAACACGACAGAACTTTCTATTAAGGTCCACTTACTGGCATGCTAATAATGCTGGACGTCAGGTTCAGTGCGTGGCTTTGGTTCGCATTATCGATCGTATCCAGCTGTATGAGCCAGTCTATTATACATTCACTCTCGTTTTCTCTTCCACAGTTTTGTCAAAATAAGCTTGTTCATTCGCCTATATGCACATATTCCTCTTAATATGTTAACATCTCTGTTATAAAATTAACACAAATCACGGATTGGAGGAGACGTAAGTAGGAAAACTGCTGTTTGTATGTTAGAGAACCTGAATGTACTTTATCCTGAAGCTTGAGAGTTTTGACACGGGGAAAATGTGAATGCTCCGTTTTCTTTGCTGATGAAAGATATGCAGTTTATAATAATTTCTTTATTAATTACCATTTTGTAATATTGTCTTTAAGCCCCCCATAGGGCGTCAAAGATTTTGCAACCGTTTAGAGAATACTCTTTTATTTCGACACTGTAGTCTTTATCTTGTTGTCCACACACATTTTTTTTTCAGCGGTGTTTATTTATCTGATGCCAGGTATCAATTTTGCAAGTTACAGGTAGTGACTCACACTCATCTTCCTGTTATATTTCTTTATAAAGACCATCAGATATAATGCCAGGAAACTTCTGCTCTTCAGCAAAATAACTTTCCTTTTTCATGTATCATTTTCACCCACACTTCCCGGAAAAATCCCAAATTCACAGATATCTCTCTCTTCATTCTTTCAGTTGACAAGACGTAATCAGTAATTGTCTTGCGACTGCTGCAGCAAGGCGTTGTTGTTAAACGTCAATATGTTTAGATGTGTCGACTGGATTTATATCTGTTGAAGTATCCTTGAAATTTTTGGTTTCAAATTTCTACGTAGTGAAGAAAATTAAGACGGCGTATCATTCCTAGTTTGCGCCAATTTGTGTGCAAGCGTCTTCATTCAAAACCGGCAAAATCTGGATGCAGTTCCGACTGTGTGTCCGAGAACGGATGTAACACGTACTGATCTGAAACAACAAAATTCAAACAGTGAAATGCTAATATTTATCTCGAAACATCAAGCATTAGTAATATTAAAACACAACTCAGGAAGGTGGAGGTTTGGAGTCAGGTTACTAATGTACTTAATAATAATAATAATAATAATAATAATAATAATAATAATAGTTTGGATATTATTCTGTTTTATAGATTTTCAAATAATGGCTGAAACGTAGTTAGTAGATATTAATAATATTTTTGTTGTATGTTTTCATT
>Ga0209755_10005457_pt1 | contig 14468 bp, 8 predicted proteins | sample TergutCo191P1_FD_187301 | JGI IMG/M metagenome (GOLD analysis project Ga0209755, IMG submission 187301) | Cornitermes sp. P1 segment gut microbial communities from Petit-Saut dam, French Guiana - Co191P1 (SPAdes) (version 2) | ecosystem: Host-associated > Arthropoda: Insects > Digestive system >... | reverse complement strand
CTGAGAATAGGGACAGGTTGCGGGCACCTGTAAATACAGTACTGAACCTTCGTTTTGCATGAAATGCGGGGAATTTCTTGACTGGCTGAGAACCAGTTGGCTTCTCAAGAAGGACTCTGCTGCATGGAGTAAGTAAGTACTTCATTTTAGGGTGTAAGGACCACCACATATTGGCCTAATTGAGTATTTTGATGGATTTTAATGAAAATTGATGGCATTTGTATTTTATGTCTCTTGTTATGTACAACTTCCATTCACATTTATTAATTTTAACCATTGCTTTACTTAATGGCATAGATGAGGCTTTATGTATTTGTTTTGGTCCTTTGATGGTTTTTGGTGAAAATCTGAAGTAACAGTGCTCTAGTCATACAAGATTATTGTGTATAAGTGTCATTCACTTACGCAGTATTCATTTTAATGAACTGATACCCACATTGTTTTTATTCTATTGACAAGTTCTGATGAAATTTCATGTACTGTACAAGTATTATGGTATGTGAGATTAATTCACTTCAGTCAGCAGACAGCAGCCTGATACCATACATGAATGAAACACACCTTTCTTTACCAAGGGTGCATTTGCTCCATTCTTGTTTCTGGTTATTACTGTGAAAGGATGGCTTTATATTTTAGGTTTCATTTCATGGTAGAATGTTACGTGGTTAACTTCAGAATGTGTTTGTATGTAAGAATTTGATTTTAATTTTGGCATTTTGTGTTAAATTTTTTTTATCTGCTTGTCTTCCCCTAAACATTTGTATATGTGTACTTTGTTACTACAGATGGTGGAATGTCTCTATGCTCTAGACTTGCATTCCAAGTGATCAATGTAATCGCTGTTATAATTCAGAGAAAATCAGACACCTGCTAACTCGCTGGTAAAATTAAGCACATACATATTGGTTAGAAGCAGGACTTTGGGGTTTTCTTCTTGGGCCATATTGACTTACACTTTTGCAATAATTTAGGTAGAATATCAGGGACATCAGAGTGTATGTGCTGTATCATTTGTAAAAAACACTTTTGTTGTACTAGGTCTGGTGTTGGTACAATGTTCTGTCTGCCATGGTTCCTAACATGGTATGGCCATAGTCTGAACCAGTACAGGGATGTGGTAAGGCTGTATGACTACTTCCTTGCATCACCACCTTTAATGCCACTTTACGTAGCTGCTGCTCTTGTGGTCCACCGATGTGATGAAATTTTTAGTGTGGATTGTGATATGGCCAGCATTCACTCCTTGCTTTCGCAGGTAAGTTCCAGGTATTAACTTTCATCGAACTTACAGTTCTTCGTTTGATGTTCTGATAATATGATCAGTGATGACAAACTAGAAATTTGGCCACAAAATACAGTGAATTAATTGTTTCATTCAAAATAATAAAGCTTGTATGACATTGGGGGTTGAAACAATGGGGCAGATTCAAATTGTAGTCTTCTGCATCATATTGCTGGGTACTTTGTATGCACCTGCCATGTCACATATCTTCATATCCCAAGAGATTAAAATAAAAATTATAAAACTTCTACAGAATATACTCTTCAGATCCAGTTCTTATATCTATTTGCATTGTTTTCACTGCCTGCTGTGGAGCCTCACAACAGAACTAGGAACATTGTCGTTTGTGCTGTCATTGTCATCATCTTGTCATAAACTTGTGGCTCTGAAGAATTGCAGCTCCTTGCCACAGACTCCCTACATGCATCAGCTGTCACTCATTATAGGGAGTAGCACTACTGCCACTGTGTTCGTGGCTGCTGTTGTTTTTATAGCATTCTTTATTTTAGAACAGTGTCCATGCATATTCTGCATGTCTTCCAACTAAGTTTTGAATGTGCCTGATCTCCATTAGACATTGTAGAAAAGGTGACATGCATTGAAGATTGTCCCAGTACCGACCTCTCAGATCCCTGTCGTTAGCAGTACCAACACAGTGGGCACATGAATCTCTGATTTGGGAACATTCATTATATGATCCTGAAATTTTATGTTATATGTTTTTTTCAAGTGTCCAGCTCTTATTGGAATATGTGGCAGCAGCAGTAGATTGCTTTGGCTTCATATCGACAAACTTTACTACTTCATATGTTGCAGTTAGTTATTTTTAGGCAAATCAGGTCAGCAGTGTGCTAATGGTAGATTACATTTTTAATACTAAGAGATAAGTAATGTGAGTTGGTGTAAGTTCTTTGGATATTAAGAAAGGTGTAGAAGAAACTGTGCGATGCTTATATGCATATCATTTGTCCAGCATTTAGAATGGAGTCAAAAATGTAGATTATGACAAATAAGATGAAAATGTGTCAGAGTTCAGGTGCTGTATAAGACCATTAATATGTATAGATTGTATTCATGATGAAACTAAAAAGAGAATGAACTCAAAAAATGTGCACTATTCATTTCACATATTGGATCATTTTATGTATATGTATAATAAAAAAAAATATATATGCTCGGACTCTTCACAGTGTTATTCCTTGTTAAGAAACAAGTTAAAAATGTTATGCAGCATATATCCCAAGACATTAGTTTTTGTAGTACTCCTCACTGTCAAATTCTACAAGGTACCATATGATCAAAGTATAGGCACCCTATAGTTACATGTACAGTAGGTGTAGAGGACAGTCATCTAGGTACAGACATGTTTGCTATGAGAAGTGATATGGGCCTAGTTGATCATGAAGACTTGGTTCAAGTACCCTTGTTTGGGGCAGCCCTAATTCTCATCTGATGTGTGATCACCTTGGCTGTAATAACACAGCTGCATTTGTGGCACCTTTATTTGTGGGCCACTGCACTGTCTGTGGGTTGCCCTCCTTCACAAAGTCCATAAGTGTTACACTTCCTGTCTCGCAGAGATGCTGCTGCATTTGTTGCAGCATTAGCATCTTCATGATGCCAACCGGAATAATGTAGTGCATTTTCTGCCTTGAATCAGTATCAGTTCAACATGTCACAGTATTCATCATGCTTGTGCGCGCACGCGCATGCATGCGTGTGTGTGAGAGAGAGAGAGAATGGGGGATAGAGTTCCATGATCATTCCATCACTGTCTCTCAAGTACACCTAACAACATGCTTCTCATTGCAACAACACTGCTGAGAGATTTGTTGCCCCATTTGCTGGTGACATGCATCTACAAAAGTAAATGTCTCAGGACATACAATGTATAAAATTTTTGACTTGTTTTTGTAGCAAGAGCCTGTGTGGGGTGGGTAGCAATGCATAACTAAATCTGTTTCCTTCCATCATTCCTTGTGTGCATAGTTGTGCACATATTTCCCAGAAGAATGTGACAGACAATACAGCATTTGTTACTGACCCATCAGCATCGATGGTTCTGTCATCACTACAATGATTGGTGGTCCTGCAACACAGCAGAATGTGTCTCCTTGGCGTAGACCTGCCGGTGTTAAGGGCTCTGTTGTCTGTATGGTGGATTTTAGTCTCCGAAGAGAGGGGAGTGTGTTTTATGGATGTATTACACGGTTGTTTTTTTGGTGGTTCATGAAAACAACTGATGACTGTGATAATCTTGAAGTATCTTATGTGTCAGTACATTTTAAAGGTCATTGAATTGTTCTTTTTCCCTGATGGGCTTAAGTGAAAGTTTCTGGTGAAAGCTGTGCATGCAGGTGCAGGCTGTTTATTATGGTCCTTAGCATATGTTTTAGAGAACAAAGCAAAATGCCATTATCTCTGTCGAAGTGTTAAGCACATGAATAATAATTGAGAATTATTTTCAGTTGCTGTCAGTGTTGGTGTCATTCCTTAAAATATTACTACAAGAAGGGTTATATTTCAAAAGGTAGCGTATTTGGTACAGAGGTGTCACGTGTGTTGGTGGGTCATCAAATATTTCAGTATCATTTGTTAAAAAAAAGAAGCAGAAGAACTAGGCACATTTGTGTGTGCGTGTGTATGTCCGTGTGTGTACATGCATGCACATGTACTTGGACTTGTTTATTTAGGTGTAAAACTTGGTTTCTTAGACTCAAGTGTAACTGATTTATCACACAGTTTTATGTTGTGTTGGCAACATGACAAAATCCCAAGGAAAAAGATGAAGAAAATTTTGTGTGTTTTTCTTGTCTTGGTCTTAAGAATCTTATTCTAAAAATCAGGTTGAAGTCTTTATACTGAGTGTAGTGATCTAATGAACTAATAGATTCCAGATGATCTACCATTTGAAAGCCTTCTAAAGCAAGCAACTCTGTTACATGAAGATTACCCACCAGCTAGCTTAGAAGCTGAAGTACAGGAGAGATTTACAAGAGAGTGAGTAATTTTTTAGTAATTAACAATTAGGTGAACTAACAGTCTGAGTAGAAAGATATCTGTACCTGCTGTTGGAAACTTCATTTTTAAGTAATCTTGAATGCTCAGTCAGTAGTTTATGATGATGTTTAGCATTTATTCTTATAATTTATACTTCATTAAGGAACATTCTTTCTGTACACTGTGAATACGGACCAGTTTAGGGAATATAAAAATTAAATGAACATTGATGTTCAAATTGTTTTCTGAAGTTTAGTTGTCAAGTTTGCCTTTTTGTTAAAATAGCTGGCTTTAGGAATAGTTTGACAATTTTTTACTTGGGTCTGAATACCATACAAAACCTTTGCTACCCAACTGACCTCCTGTCCAGACATAGACATTGTACAGCATTTAGCATTTATCATCTGGGAATGGATTTTAATTCCCTCAGAATTATGGGGGAAGGGTGGGGCACCCATATTTAAACTCCATCATAGCAGTTACCATCTGGGTATAGGTGATTTTAAATATTGCATTTCTGCAGATCTAATGGCCATATTTTAAGTGGCAAGATAGGTAGGTAATAGCTGGACCATGCAACCATCACAGTAATGTGACACATGTCCCATAGCAGTTAAAAGTTTCTGATTCTGAGGCAAGGTCCTGATATTTTCCTACAGATCATACAAGTGATTGACTGGAATTACATATTCCCATATGTCATGCAAAACCACACCACAGAGCAAGGGAGCAATTTGTATATAGGACAAGAAATTGTGCAGTAATAATTAGATATGATCAGGTTAAATATATAGTCGTAAGGTTGAAGAATGTGAGGTGAATGTTTTAAACTAATTCTCTACAATCGCAGCCTGAGTGTCTCCCCACCCCCTACCCAGTGTAACTGCAGAGACTTATGAAGTTGAACCTGAGACATAAAAAATGTAGGCCTAATAAATGATCAGTACTAGGCATATCATTCATGCAGCATGCTATAATACATATGAGCATTGTATATTTATGAGGTCCACTTTGGGATTTGATTGTCTTTAGGTCCACAGATAATGTGCTGTTGAAGAATGTGTTGTATTTTAACAATGTATTGACTGTTTTAATTGTAAGTATTTCCTGAAAATATTGTAAGTAATGAAGAAAGCAGTCTATTATGTGCTGCTTGTAGAAAGCCTTCCTAGTTGTTACCCTCTGTCATTGCTTTCTTCCATCCTGACTTAAAGGAGTTTCAAAAATAATGTAACAGACACTGTTACATCTTTTATTCTGACTTAAATGTATATGACACAGGGGCGGAAAATGATAAATGTCAGACTGCCATATGGCCACCATTGACATTTAATCATGTGTCTTGTCATAGAAGAAATCAGTGTTAAGTATGTGTAGTCAGAAGATAACAACTTTCTTCAGGCCAACATCCATTGCAAATTGCTTACTAGCCATATGTTTCTTGTAGAGTCCTAAGAGGTTGAAGTTACTGGGTTTGAGATTGGGACTGTAGGGAGGGTGCTGTTAACCTCCCAGCCATAGCACCATAACCAGTTGCAAGTCTGGTTGGTAGTATGGAGCCTGGAGTTAATGTGTAAAATGATTATGTCATAGTGCAGAAATCCAGGCCTTCAATGGTGAATAGCTTGCTGTAACCTTTCAAATGTACCACAGTACTCATCTGTTACAGTGTCACCATGGTCAAGGACATTTTCCAGCCACATTCTACAGAACATCCATTATGGGTTCCATGAGCAATCATGGAATAAAAACAGAAAAATGTTGATATACTTCAAACAGTCACTAATGTCCCACAAGTATCACAAAGACATGAAAAAGTTGGAAAAAGTGGTTCAAGTTTTTGTTGTAAGCTGACATACAGTACACACACACACATGCGTGCATGCATATAGCAATCCTTTACAAATATATTTTCTTGAGAGTAATTTAGCAATAAATGAACTGTGTTCATTCTGTCAAATTTCTCTGGCGATATGTAAGGGTGCCCTGGGATGTGAAAAATTAAGTTAGGGTTTCTCCCATTGAAAAGACTTTGGGAAACACTGGTCAAGGAAATTTCTTGGCCATCCTTACTTATAGCAATGCTTTGTATGTCTTTCTTAGAGGAAATTATGTGTTTCCACATCATGGATACTTATCAGTTTTTGGTGTCACATTAACTGATCTTTCATTCCTTGTAACAATGTTCTACAGAAACTTCTGTCCTTGATAGGCATAATGTTTCAAATGCAAAAGACAGGGTTCCATGTGACAAGCTCTATGACTGTCATGCGTACACTTTTCTGGAGTCCAGTTGTGGACAGTGCTCTGCACACTACCCAGCAAAACATCTAGCTCCCAGCCAAAAGCATTGAGCTTGGTGCTCCTGTGCTCTGTGATAAGGGCACCTGCACAACACAGAATGTCAGTCATAGTGGATGTTCATTATCAAATGGTTTTCTACTTGCCATCAGCATGTGCCCTTCTTTTATTGGAAGCATTGTATCATATCCACACCTGTTTCCATAACATTATGTGTGCTTCACACACCTCTACCATTTGGTAATGAATTTCCACAAGTTGTGACAGCTCCAAACCCAGACATTGGACCATGTTTTCAGCAGACCTGCCATCTTTAAATTAATTGTAATGTTGATGTGACATGTTTATAGTGTCTTACTGTGACTCTGTGATGATGGAGACAATCTACTTTTGGCTATTACAAAGTGAAATCCATGGTCAGATGATGCTGTTTCATGCGAGACCTTCTTTTTTTAAATTCCATTGTACAGTAATAGGGTAATGAATTTTTAGTTATTTATACAATCATTTTTTTGACAGGCTGCAGCTTCGAAGATATGATAACAGGCCTCGAACATCAAGAATGCATCGTCATAACATAGGAGCATTATGGCATCATGTTGCTGAAATGAACAGGTTGCTCCCCCACTGGGGTTTAGTGCCTCGTGTTGCTATACCACGTTTCCGTTCTCGGTTTGTTCTTGTTACTACTGCTGCTCTGATTGGACTGTATGCATATTTTCGCATGACAGATGCTGTTATTGTGAACAACTCATCTCCTGTTAGGTAGTACAGAATACATTATTGCAGATAGTTATTAATATACATAATGACATATTTTGAATGTATGCCTCATGAACATGCAGAACACCTAAAATTTCTGTGCTGTGTGCATAGGTATGAAACGTCTGTTCTAGGGGCTCTTGCAGTAAAATTCCAGTCTGAAATCATAATGATATGACAAGAAATATTACATTTGTCTGCAAGCAGAGAACTAATAGTTCTTATGTTCCTAATTCAGATAAGTACCAAACAGATGTGTCAATGATTTTGTATGTTTTAGACATGTCTCTTTTGTGCTGGTGCTTCAGACAGAAGTAGTGTGTCAGTCATACCATGACTGGAGGGTGCAGTACCTGTTATACTGCTTGTCTTCATGATCTTTAGTTTTTAGATTCAATTGTGTGATGAGTTAAATTTTAGGGGGCTTAAAAATATTCTCCATGTGATTTATTTTTCCCTGTTGGTTTATATGCATTATGCAGAACTTTCACAAATTTTACTTTTCAGAACTCTTCAGTTTGTGGTATTTCCCTAAATACAGAAATATAAATTTTGCTCTATCACATTTTTTGCACATTAGTCTTTTATTGTTTTGTACATCTGCATACATGGCACTGCCTTTTGGCCCTTGTATCTTTGCTTTTGTTTGAGGCATGATGACAAGAAAGTGCAGTTGCACTAGCCAAAGAGAGCTAGCTCAACTTAAAGGCTTGCTGCCCCTTTGGGGCTTCTGCAACATAGTGCATTTTGGCGTTAATTTCATCACCACTGCAAGATGAAATTCAGATAATTGTAGACATGTTTCCATTTGTATCATGAACAGAACCTGTTCCCTAAGGACATCTATGTCCATAAAATGCAATCAGGAATTTTTTTAACTTTTCTGTCCTGAAAAAATAAACCTGCTTTGTACATTGATCTTGCCTCCAGCTCCCATTTTATGATGGTGATCATTGACACAGGCAGGCCTGGGCATATGACACCATGCATAAAGTTCTTTTATCATGCTTTGTAGGCTGTGTTTTGTTTCCAGTTACATGTTTCTGTATCACTGTTTCTCAATATTTTTTTATTTGTTTGGCTGTAATGTTTCTGTTAGGTTTGACAGTTCCACAAGGGACTGTTTTTCTAGTTACAAACAGATTTAGCTGAGAGCTTGTGCACCAGTGTCAATATAGACTTTATTGCTTGTATTGGCACGGCAGTAGTCTGGTTATTACCAAAACAGAGATTCCAGAACGTGTTTTATATTTCTTTACCTATATCACTGTGTATAATAAAATCTAGAATGAATATTGATTCCACGCCACACAGAAGTAAGTTGATGCCACATAGATACCTTTTTGAAGGACTGTACCATCAGAAAATGAGGTATCCCTGCTTGGATTGTGTACACTCATTAATTCAAACAGGTTCTTAAAAGGCTGCATTATTGTCTTGAACATTTTCTTTTGCATGCCGAATTTTGTCTGATTTTGTATAGTTTATCATTGTAGCTGAAAAGTATAACATTCTTTTGTGGTAAGAGGAAGCTGTCCCATGACATCATCTTACTGAACAACAGTGTTCTGTCAGATGGTCAATGGTTTCATACTGTTCTTGAAGCAAGACATCAACATGTGTGCAGCAAGCAACAAGTATAGTATTTGATCTGTCTCATATTAATTGATATGGTAATTTGACCGTGTTCTGTTATCTCAGTTGGTACTGAAAATGGGATTGTGACATTTTGTTTCATTGTATACGAGTAGTGATATTCCCTTTATAATTGTGCCAGAACAGTTGAGTTCCTTAGAATCTTGAAATGTAACCCCAATACTTATGCTCATGTTAGACAGTCAAGTAACTGTGGGTTGTGACACCAAGTTTTCCATGGGATTTCTTTTGTACAATAAGCAATACTTTCTTACTTTCACAATCAACCATTGTTACAACAAGGGAGGTTCATTTTGTCACTGTTATGTTCATGTTTGGTATTAATACTAGCAGTATTTCATTGTCACCAGTCCATGTCAGATTCAAATGCCACTGTTTTGTTTCATTGTCTTTTATCACTAAGTAAGTCTGTTCTCTACAGTTTTCTTGTCACTGTTTCTGTTTATGATGTTATATATTACATTATCTGCCAGTCTCATAAAGAAATTGTAACAGTGACAGAAGGAATCTGAAATTTTATGCACACATTCACAGACATATGTGTGAGGCTTCCAGTCTTATTATGTAGTGGCACCACCACCGTTACAGGCTGTCTTCCTTTGGTGACTTTATTTGTGACCTGTCATAACATGTGTCTGTCACACAAAGAAAATATAACAGAGCCATAAAAAAACTTTCTGCAGTCCCAGATGGATGTCAAAAGCTACTGGTCCATACCAAAGAAAATATTTCTTGTATGCTTGCTTGCTACAGGCCATAAAACATGAAAAATGATTACTTTACTGGGATGTGGTAAAAATAGCGTACAGTCATTTAGCATTCAGCGTGTTCAACAAAGTGTTAAGAATTACCGTAATAAATATTTGAAACACTCCAGAGACTACAGAACAAATGATCATCTGTGCTTACGAGAGAGTCAAATGTTTGTGCATGTCAGAACGTAATGATGATTCACCTCTAGAGGTCTAGGGGCTCTGGCTTAGCCCATGTGTCGGGTACAGTGTTGACTTCCTTGGACTGATTGTTGTTTTGTTATTTATATAAATTAAATTGTTGTTTTCCAAAGAAAATTTGTGTGATATTGGTACAAAGGGGATTAGAAGAATATAGTAATTTTATTGTTTCTGCAATATTTTCAGAGAAAACTATTGTTTGAAATATTACTAGAGTGAGGAAATAGGAAAAGTTATAATACATTTTTACCTTTGTTATTAACCATGCCTTGTAATGGTACTCTAACCAAGCCTTAATGGTACTCCATGGCTGTAATTTTTCCCAAAATGAATCTGTCAGATACAAATCGTAACAGTTAGTCAAGGTGAAAGTCTTAATGTGCATCAAATTTTCAACAGTCTGTACTGACATTGCTCTGGCATGGTGCACTATGGATGGTAAGAGATGCTGTTGATTGATTAGGTTTTGTAGTGTTTTATTAGCATAATCTGATTGCTAAGTTAAAAGCTCTGTATGGCTATCATAAGGTATTTCAGTCACATGGGTACTCTAGTTTTCCAGATATTAGATCATTATAACTTGTATCTTAGTGTACCTAGCAGCCTCGTGAACAGACCTAAGCATTTAATTTTCCACCTGAGATCCTGTCTGGTTTTCCCTGCCATACTTTCTATTCCCTTTTTGTCACTACTTAGATGACATGATGTATTAATCTTAAAAAAACAGTAAGACACCAAGACATACTTTGCTGTCACTATTTTCACTGTTCACTTATGTAAATTTAACCTGTCAATAGGCTTTCTTGTGAACGTCTGCATACTGAATGCTCAGTATTGGTGCTAAATGCTGCCGGTCAACAGAAGTCAACTGGCAGCACCCAGCATCAATTTTGAGAGTGTAATGTGATGGGCCTTTGTAAATTTATTGTTAATAGAGCTTTTGCAGGTCATGCAATGCCAATAAACAGGCTTTTAATGTATCTGGATGTTGCTTGTAGATTGTGTAGTTGGTACGCAGTGTACAGTTACTGTTTTTCTCGATGAACATGCAAAGTCATGGCCAAGTCTGTTTGCTCAGATATATTACAGCTGACCCATATACTTGACGTCCTCTTTTCGAGGGTTGATGTAAAAAATAAATCACACTTCAGTTGATTATGGGTTACTTACTCAGTGCAGTTCATGGATGCTGGCTAATTTGTGCTAAGTTCTAAACTTACTGTCCATGCAGACATTTATATCACTTGCCACTGAACTGTATGATGTGTACATGATGTCTTTAGCAGAAGGACTTTCCAGTACAAAATTGTGCTTATTATGTAGATAATGTGGTAGGTACTGGACTTTCTTCGCACAACGTATGGAGATTGATAACTTTTGATGTCTGCTGTTGCATTTTTATGCCTTATTTGTTTCTATAGAACAAAATGTTTGCATTTAAAAGGCCCTGTCATTATGTCATTACAGATGTTTGATAGAGATAATAGGTTACTTTATCTCTGTGTGTGGTATGAAATATTACTGCACACATTTTCAGATTTTTTAACTATTGTAATATTCATGAAAGAAACATACTGATACACAGTCTGTGGATACTTTGTATGTTCATAAGTAATCCCATTATTTCAATGCAGTCTATTAAAAATGGAACTAACAAAATTGCCCATTTCAGTACCACTTTCAGGAGACAGCAGAAATATATATATATATATATATATATGTGTGTGTGTGTGTGTATATATATATATATAGAATGAAACATATTTTGTTTCTGTGGGGAATAACTAAAATGGTGTATAATTTGAGAAACGTTCTTATGGGTATTTGGTTGGGACCATAAAAAATGCATAAAACTGTGGGAAACACAAAAATTTGGGAATGTAAATTTGGGGTTTGCTGTATTTGAAAAACCTGTTAATTCCTTGTTTGGCTAATGGGAATGTATGTTAATAAAATCACCAAAATTAATAATGTAATTATTTCAGTACAGTTGTTTGTAGAAAAGCTATGGGTGAAGAATAGGCAGATTCATTGGTTACAGATCAGTTTTTTTTGCTTGGAGAAGCACAGAAAGTGAGGTCTTGTGTGTCAAGTAGGAAAGTGTGGTGTGTAAAAATACAGATTGTTATATTTCTGTATTTGTACATGATATTTATGAAGATGTGGTCATTGTAAAACAAGATAGATAAGATAAATTTCAGGAGCTGGTGTAGTGTAGTCAGTACAGTGACTAGGCTGTAGGCTAGACGTCTGATTCCCAGCAGGAGCAAGGATTTTTCTCTTCTTCACAGTGTCCAGACTGGCTGTATAGTCCATCTAACCTTCTGTGCGGTTTGTAGTGAGGTCATTTTCCCCAAAGCAGTTTTTTGTGACACTGGCCACTTGCGACTTTCTAGTGCTGAGGTTAAGAATGAGTGGAGCTATACCCTCAATTCCCCATCTGCCTTCATGGCATTAACAGGAGCCTGTTTAATGTGAATTATGTTGGTAATGTCTAATATCCAGCAAGTCACATAAAAGAAGATATGCACTGGTATAATTTGCATACAGTACTGTTGTTATTTTCACAACTTACTTATCAGCTGTGATTGGTTACCTCCACCATGTTCGGTAACTTTTTAAAATATACAGATGGTTAAATAGTAAAATTGTTCCTACTTTATATGTTTAAAAATGGTACAAACACAGTGAATAATATATTCCTATATTAGAAGATGACATACAGCTTGTGTGCAGGCGCGGGTGTTGTGTGTGTGTGTGTGTGTGTGTGTGCATGCTGCTTGCATGCGTGTGTGTTTTGGGCATGGTCACTTTTTTATATGTTAAGATATATTCATAAATATAAATAATGTGGTATGCTGTAAGGTTTTCTACATTTATTTCACCTGTTTCAGTAGTTTGACATTTGCCTAAGTACTGGTAAATTTTAGATTCACTGTTCAATTTTATATTTTTTTACAAAAGCTGTAAAGAATTAAAAACTCTATATTATGTCCCATTATAAAATCAGTATGTAAAGAACTGCAATATTTTGTTGAACATGGTAATATGAAATAATAAATATTTAACTGTATTTTGTGTTGAAATTTATTAAATACCAGTATTGCAATATTCAGATTTGAGACGAGTTAATAATTTAAATCTTTCTTTTTAATATGGATGTCATAATGAACAAGAACTTCTAATATGAAATCAGCACATTTTTTGGCTGATGCTGAAGGGCAGTACCATGCAGTCTTCATGGATGATTAGTCATGTCAATGTGAAAGGAATTTAGGATATTTTGGAGAATGTCTGTTCCTCCATCTTATGTTATTCAATAGTGGCTGAACTCTACAATAAAATTTTTAGTGTTTTTGTAAGGCTGTATTTTTGAATGGACAGGTTATTTTTAGAGGAGTGTGATTACTAATTTGAAAGCCAATGCCGCCTTAATGGTGGGAAAAACAGAACCTGAAAAAATCACCATATCTAATACTGCTGGTTGCCATGTATAAATGTAGGCTTTCATAGGTAAGAAAATTATGTCCCTAGAGCACTGGTCTGAAAAATCAACAAATGGTTACTTGGTATATACTGGTGTGCATTATGACAGCAATATGACCTATGCAACTACGTGAATTCACGTCTCCATGAAGATCTTAAGACATGAGCATACATATCCACTAAAAATATATTAATATAATTGCTATTTCTGGTGAATTTATTATAGGTATTTTAATCGGCTGTCTTCAGGCTGACACTTCCTGTATATTGTGGATCATTAGGTAATGTGTAGTGCCATTATTGTAAATTAGAGATAGCACATTTTTATAGATTTGATTCCATTGCTTTGAATATTTAAGTGTGTATAAAATATGAAATCTCTAATATTATTCAAGATGCTTTTACTGTACGTAAATCTGTGATGATCAGTTATGTGTACCATCTTTTAATTTGTTACTGAGAGCTGGGGTAGTGTAATCAGTATAGTGACTAGGTTATAGGCTGGGTGATTTGGGGTTCATTTCCAGGTAGAGGCAAGAGATTTTTCCCTTCTCCAAAACGTCCAGACCAGCTCTGGGGTCCACCCAACCTCCTATTCAATAGGTGTGGGGACCTATTTGTACAGACGTAAGTGGCTGGGGCATAAGGTGTATGACACACCTCTATTTAGTGCCAAGGTTAAGAATGAGTGGAGCCATACCACAGCATTCCTATGCCTGCATGGTGCACACAGGAAGAACCATACATTTTTATAAAATTCATAATTTTTTTTAATTTTACAGTGACGTTTATATTTATATTCCTTCAATATCCTTTGTGGAAGCTTACAGCTGCGTACCATGTATTGCTGTAGTATGAGTGTTGTAGATGCTGCTTCGTTAGCTATAATTTTATACCTATAATATAGTTTTATTTTAGCTCTTATTAAGCAAGGTATTTTGTAAGTTAAATTATAATCTATGCATATATCATTAAGCATTATTATTAGTATTATTATTATTATTATTATTACCTATTAGTATTATAAT
>Ga0209755_10005456_pt1 | contig 14471 bp, 5 predicted proteins | sample TergutCo191P1_FD_187301 | JGI IMG/M metagenome (GOLD analysis project Ga0209755, IMG submission 187301) | Cornitermes sp. P1 segment gut microbial communities from Petit-Saut dam, French Guiana - Co191P1 (SPAdes) (version 2) | ecosystem: Host-associated > Arthropoda: Insects > Digestive system >... | reverse complement strand
AAACGTGAAATTGTACGTACAAATTCGGCGACCATCTATCCCGTCATTTGGCGCACTCGGACACACAGTAAAATGGCGTACATGAAAGCCTGAACACTTCCTCTGAAGAAAATGCTCGGAACTTAGGAAGTAATTCGCACTTCACGGTATATGTGACTTATACAAAAGTATATATGATGCTACAAAGACATAAATGTCCATAAAGATTCTAGGAATTCTAGAGATCTCTACATCACGTGCGCGCATAAGCTTACAATAAGTTCTTAAGTTTTCCCCCAAGGCAAACTGACGATGGCCATCATAGGCCGAAACATGTAGTTGTTTCAATACATAGTCATTAAATTACACCACAGTGACACAGTTGTGTTTGACTACCCACACTTCCCAAGTTCCATAAAGATTGGGCGTGTTTTACTCTGCATGGAAAGCTAATTACTTTGCCTTATATCTCATTCTACATGCACGATACGCAGAAACGTACGGTAACAGCAGCAGCAGAAGCAGCAACACCAGAAACAACAATAACAACAACAACAACAACAACAACGACGACGACAGCAACAACAACGACGACGACGACAGCAACAACAACAACAACAATCGCCGAAGATCAAAATCAAATTCAACCAGCACATATTCAATACATGATTCACAATATCTAGTATCTCTGAACATCTTAGTGTAATTTGGAGGATTTGACACACGGATTTACAGACATGCATCACCTCCCTATTTTGTGACCATTTAAGTTTAACAAAAGCAAACAGAAGAGAACTTAGGTTGAAGAAATCCAACGAGATGCAACAGTATCCAGACATTCATTTACTGCTAAATTACTTTACATGTTTCGGGTTTGCTCCCCAGATAGTATGATCTGTACCAGAGGCTGCAACTACAGTTTTATGTACTCCTGATGATGGGCGCGATGGGCGCCCGAAACATGTAGAGTAATTTAGCAGTAAATAAATATCTGCATACTGTTGCATCCCGTTGGATTTCTTCAACCTAGAATTACGATGCACGGAACCACGAATATATGTATAAAGAAGAAACCCTATTTCTTATGCCACTTCCTCGACCTGTATCTGACAGCTGACAAGGCGATCACCTTCCATTATTTCTGCCTTCAACTCAGGTTTCGTTCCGGTGCTTGGATTTCACATTTGTATGACAGCGCATTATAACTATCGCATGCCGCTTATTTTACATGTTTAGTTTAAATACTAAACTACGAGTCGCTGTATCACTATTTGACTGGAGAAACAGAAAATGAATACCAAATTTTGACTGAAATACTTAATGGGGGTGGAATTATAACAGCTGAGAAATGTAGCCTTGGGGGTGGCACTAAAATGGTCAGTTTTGTTACTAATGAAACGTGCCGCCTGCCGCGTAGGTAGAACTACATACAACACAGGGAAAACTGAGAAAATATCAACAGATGACAGGACAATTACAGCAGACTGACTCAATTTTCGATTAAGCATGCTAAATAGCAAAAGTAAAGGTAAAATGGTAATGTTTTCGCTGTGCATGGCATGAAGGCACATGGGGGAGGGGAGGTAAAGTCCCACCCATTGGAAAACTCGGCACTAAATGAAGGAAAATGGTCCTTCATCCTCCGGCCACTTTACCGCCGCTGAAGGCCAGCGGTACTAAGTGAGTTGGAGGCTGGGAGGGCTCCAGAATCAGGGTGGGTGCTCTGAGGAAACGATTCTTGCCCCGTCGGGAATTTCTCAGTTGTCCATCCCAGAAACTAATCACTACACGACTAAGCTGTACTGTCACACTGTTAAGTACGAAATAAGAAATTAACAGAGCACTCAAAAGAACATCCCTAAAGTATACTTACAAACCATATTAAGCCCATAGTGTACAGGTCAACAAAATTAATTAAAACAACATTAATAGAAAAGCCTTGCCTTCCCAGTGCAAGCTATATATCCAGCAAGGTTTATACTGTCGCTGTGTTAATATCGTTGATGAACGTTAAAAATTAAGAAGACGTGGCTATTTCAAACATTACCAAGCTTCTACCAAGCTTCATGAGTCTACAAATGGAATTTTGCGATTTATTTTAGGCTATACTGCGCCGATGGTAGGGAAAATTTGTGAATGGTAAACTGAATATGATTTGCATGGAAACGGCCACTGCCAAATCGAAGCACCATCTCGGAATTTTCCCGAAGGTACTGAGGAAAATTACTGTAACCTCCATCAGGATAGCCGTTATTTCGGCCAAGATCGTACTGCGTACCTCCAGAATACACGTATAGAGTATTACTACAACACCACCCTACTCGGATATCAAAGCGTGTATTCTTCAATATGAAAATTAAACAGCCAGAAGGACAGACCAACATCCAAAGGTCGCTAATAGGCTTCCAAAGAAGGAACACTGGTCCTCGGAGAGTGTAACAGAAAAGATTATCAGCCTTGAGAGACCGAGGCCTATCAACACATTATTAAAACACCGCCAGATTAAGCAGTTTTTTACAAAAACTGTACAATTTTAAATCTTGTCTAGGGACCAAGCGGGGCGCTGCTGAATTTTGAATGTATAAGTGAAGACTTGGTAAGGGAATGGAACGAAGATGAAGCTATTTTAAAATTTTCCCTCGTCACCTTTCGAAACCGACTCTAGATTCGATCCAGCCCGATGGGTACTGGGAGATCATTCCTTGATAATTCACACTCATCGAGTGCCAAAGTAGTAGGAAGGAAAGCATTGAGTTTAATATCTAATCCCCTGATACGTTTCCATTGCTTCTTGCTAAGCAAAAGTACAGTTTTAGCTTATATTATCTGTTTGCCAGCAAGGTAAAGAAAATGTGTGAGAAAACTCCGTGTGAATGGATTACCAGACCGCAAAACGAATCGAAGAACTCCCTACGAGTGTTAACTACCCATCCGCGAGATTTGGTTATAAAAGATTAAAAATCTTGCGAAAGAAAACAGCAATGAAGATATGTAAACAACTGCTGCATTAACTATAGCGGGAGACAACGCCTGCCTCAGCTCCCGATTTGGAGTTTCCGTATTGATCTGACGAAGGCACTGTCTAGCTGAGCCCGGGGATGCACCACATTCCACGCTCGGAATATCGTTTCCGTACAAAGCATTCCCACGTGATACATTAATTTCTCTTAATCCTGCCTGTTATTTAATGACACGTTTTGCGTGAATTTGTGCTCTTCAACTGACAGGGATACAATGCACATAAATCACTTTACTACTTTAATGTGTTCCTCGTAACAGTTGCCACACCCGATTACCATTATCTACGGTGGCACACTCTTAGCGGTAACCACATTGTAACTGGAAAATACAAAACCTAATGCCACAAGATTAGGTTACATCAGTGCGACCATCAGGTACATTTGGCATGAGGTCAATGGAGATATAAAGAATTGTATTTATCACAACGGAAATTTTAGTTTGAAATTACATATAAAAGTATTTAAAATTTGGTTCATAAATGGTGGCTTCATTTCTGCTCTTGTTTGACAGTAACGTATGGCCACTGCAGCCGACGCACCTTTAATCTAATTAAGTAATCAATCGTCAAGGAACACTGTGATTAAACCATGCCGGACGACATGGACTAAAAATACTGCACACATGCACGGAAAATACTTCGGAACTTTCAATTGGAAAATATCAAGGAAAGACACATCTTGGGACGCCTATACATGCGGGTAACATTAGAACGAGTTTTAAAACAAGATAATGTATAGACGTGAACTGAAATAAAACGGCTCACAACAGGGCCCAATCACTGCCCCTTGCGAACACTTCCTGAGGCAAGATTGCTGAATCTTCGGGTTCGGTTCAGTAAGACAGAATGTACTAATGAGCTTGTAACAACTGCAAAAATTTACAGCATCGAAGGGACTAAGGATGTGGGAAGACGCTGTCGTGGTTTACTTCAAGGAAGTCTAATTCATCGCGGCATAATAAAGTGAGTCGTACATTCACAATTTATCCCAACGAACACCCTGCGTTCGTACAACTGGAGTATGATTGGCATTATTTCTAAACCTGTACTGAATGCCTGTTTGTACCCTGTACATCTACGGCTTTTAGCATTACCGTAAGGTGCCATGTGAAGTTAAGACTTTATCTTCCAAAAGGTTGTACAGATGGTAGGTCAAGACTTATAAATATATTTCACCAATAACAATGGAAAAGAAGACGACAAAAACGTTACGTGGAATATGATGAATTCTGTTTTAATGTCTGTTTCATTTTACAATTCCATTATTCTTTCTTCCAGGAAAATCGGAGAGCAAGGACAGTCCAGAAAAAGAGAAGCCTGATCCCCCCAAAGTCAAACCAGTTAAAACACCATCAAAAGGAGGTAAATATACGTGATTGTGACTTGTCTTCCATTGGCAATATACCACGAAGCCATTCCATTTTAACTGGCTCAATAAGTAGTGTTAACCATTCATTCATTCATTCGGTAGTCCGTCTTACGACAGGCCAAAGTTCATAGAGTGCGAAAGAGTCTTGTGTAAGACATCCAGACTCCTTCCTCGAAGAGATGAAAGGAGCCTTGCATGAGTGGCTTGTAGATGAAGATGTAGGCTACCATGGAATCATACAAGGAAGTTTACAGGCACACGCAGAAGACAAACCAATCCGAGATCACCCCTTTCTTCAACAAGTCACGTCTTCCCCTCCTTCATGCATTCTGCTTCCTTTGATCACACTCACGGCTTTAAGCCAGCAACGCCAATGTCATTCCAGTGAACAATCAAAACAAATATGTTCGAGTCTGTTAATAATTAATATACGTACTATCATGTTTCGAGTACTATTGGTTCCGCCAACCCAATTTTCCTCATAAGGTCTTAACTTCGGGAATCGAGGTGTCACCATTCGCAGCATGTTTAAAGAACGTAACCAATGCGAATGACAAGGGATTTCTGTATTATCAAAGCCAAGTGCACACAAAGAATTAAACATGCAACTTCTTGTGGAAAGAACTAATTTTAAAGTGGTTCAGACTAAAACACCAGCAAATTTGAATAACAAAAACGAAGCTCATAATGTAATAAAGACAATAATAATATCTGAATTTGCATTATTACTCACTGCAAAGGACTGCTGTTTCATCTGCTTCACATCATTAACAATATACCAACACTAGCGACTACTAAATGTTGGGCACTGTTTTGCTAAGACCATCCATGAGTAACTGCAATGCCAGCCCATAAACACAAACACACCAAGCCCTTATTTTATGCGCTTGTTGTGTTCCTGAAAAAGTGTGCATAAATAAAAAATAATATTCCCATAAGAAGTAATGAGATAGGAAGGGGTTAATATAATACAGTGCTGCCAGCCAAAGGGTGTTAAACTGAAAATATGAGGGCTTGAATTAAGAAGTGGTGTATAAAACAAGGGCTGTGTGGAACTTGGTTTTGTGCTGCAACATATGACACCACTTCATGTTTTCTTGGAACATTATTTGTAGCAAATATCATAGATTGTGTATCTCTCCTCTCAGTTCAAGTTTGGGCAAAGTAGTAAAAGTTATTGAGTACCTACTCTAGGGTTTCATGGAAGTGGTATGCAAGCATAGTTTATAAAATAAAATCACTGGTCACCACCAAAGGAAGTTTAATGTGCTGGTTCAATATGCTGTGATATGTCCACAAACAGTAATGTTATGTCACAATAAACATAATATCTTGCGAGATCTAAGATTCTCATGGCAATGTTGCTGAAAAAACGGTCTTTTCCATTGTGACACCATGTCACTGAGAAAGTAATTCTTGATGTTTCAAAGGAAGTATGATCCTTCAAAGCATCAGGAACTACTCACCCAGTCACACAGCGTTACAAGGTAGGGAGGTGAATCTTCCACAGTAACATCTTGTTCACTCTCAGATCATTAACATTGTTCAGTCTAGACTATGTAACTGGCCTGTCGAGATTCAGTGTGGTAACGTAACTGCGTGGATGATTTGGGCAAGTTTACTTAGGTAATCTGCAAAAAATATACGAACATTTATAAATTAAAATGTTAATGTGTATTTCGTTACCTCTGTCTCTCTTTGGACAGAAAAGCAACTACAAGCATTTCTATGCTTCTGAGGTTTAAAAAAGGGGGTATTTTTCATTCAACCACTTCAGTTTTCATGTGATGCAAGCAATGCCCAAAAGTCTAAAATGATTTTTGGACCTGTGCAGAAAATGATACTTGTTTGAGGCTCTTGCAAGAGTAATTCTTCCTGTCAACAAATTTGTCTCTTTATTTCTGCACTCTGTTATGCAAAATAAGACAGCAGCCTCCCTCCATTTATAGCAAATTAAATGTGCCATGAACATTTTCAGATATAATAGATAGTGAAAATTACGGCCATACCTCTTCTGAGGAGAAACACAGATAACTCTTTCTCAGACAAACCTCTGTTACAACTCCCTCAGTAAATTTTTCTAACATCAAGAACATTCATGTTCCTGTGTTGTTAGAGTAATCTGCAAATGATGGGGAACGAATCACAGAGTGTTAGGTGACGAAATTGTCTATTGGTTTGAACTATCTCAGGACAAGATTTAATAGCAGACTTTGGTGAACAGAGTTATGGCTATGGGCCCTCAAGTGCCATGGGCAGGAATGCAAATGGCTAAGTGGGTTTGCCAAGATGGGGTTCTTCTGAGTAGCAGGATTTGTTGAAGTACTGGTCATGTTCACTACAAACTCCAACCACCAGTTTGTTGAACTTTAGCTCAAGACCTTTACTGTGAACTGCAAAAGAAGAGGGCGTGAAAATTATGAATCATGGAAGAAAGACAGAATGACTACATGTTGAGCTCTCTAAAGCTCAGTTTTAAATGGAGACAAACAAAATGTGATTCTAAAGAACAGTTAATAAAGAGTATATCCAACCTGCAGCTCGGTCTGCTTATATAGTCTATGAAGTGACAAAGGCTCCCTATCCTACATCTGTGTTGTCATTACCTTCAACACCCCCCACATCGACATGAGTCACTGAAGTACATGGTTTGTGTTAATCATCTAACTTAAAAGTTTTGAAGGTTTTAGCTAGGCTTAACTATGCATTCCCATAATTCCAAGGTGCAAGCTACTTGCCAGAGCCTAGGGCACATTTCTTGACTTCCAGTTAGCCATATAACGTTTGTTCTATATGGATTCACAGACATGGAAGTTGATGATGATTTGATCATTATAAACAGTCAAGAGATTTCTTTACTAAATTCTCTCTCTTTTTTTCCATTAGAGCTAAATGCCATCAGTTACCAAATTACATTTTTAACTGAGACTGATTTTGTTATAAACATATGCTACATGTATACAGTTTCAGGAAATGGTAATCCAGCTACCAAATGAGATCATGTCATAACACATGTCCATAATAAATAACAATTTTTTTTTACCATGACCTGTGACGCAACAGCCCCAGTGGACCAAGGCCTCCTCAATGTCGAGGATTCATGATCACATTGTTAGACACACCACACTCAGTAGGACTCCTCCAGATGAGTGATCAGCCCAATGCAGAGACAATAAAGAACAAATACTGTGCCAAATTCCTCAAAACTAACTATAAAAAATAAAAAAAAATTGAACTGAAAAATACATTTTAATGACTGGTTCAAAATTTGAATATTCTACATACCTATATGTGACGGCATATGGATACTACACTACTAAATCCATGACAGTTATTTATCTGGCCAAAAAAATACTGAACTAAAGGGAGAAACTGAAGTGGAAAGAGTGATCAGGCAGAAGAATATAACACCTTAAGGTGCAGTAAACCAGCAAATATGGCAAAAAGTGATTGAGAACCAATAACCAGTGCAATGCTGAAAAACTGTTATAGAAATTTAAAAATTCCCTGCAGTTTTAAGAAAAAGGTTCATCATCATATTCATAAAAGCCTTCCTTTGGCATCTGTTGTGAGTAATTTCAACCCAATTGACACTTTCACACCCAATTTCCCTACGTTTTATGCATGCAGATCTTCCAAGCAGCCTCATCCACTTGGATTTTACAATTACATTTTTCATTACGCAAGATTTGAGGTTCTCATGGTAGTGTTCGTGAATATTCAAGTCTTCTGTGGTGTGCCATTTCAGCTAGTAAATAGTTACAATCTTCCTGAAATACCACCAACTCTTTTCCAGTGGTAAAAGCATAGCATCCCACATTATCTGAATGTTCAAATTTCATACGCATTGTTCACTTGCACCCTGCATACCATAAGTCCAACCAGCTCCTCCTCATTACCCTAACTACATCAGAAACAGAACATAAATGATGGTACTTAGAGATTTAAAAAGTTTTAAAGACAAAGATTAGTGTCTTTTGGGATGTGATACAATGCAAACTCATCTATCGGCCTACATGGTTTCACATGTCAGATGACAGTAATCTTCACGGTCACTACTGTCAGAACCTCAGATCTCATATTTCAAACGCAAGTACTGCATTTCAACATTGTTCCAAATTAAAACTGGGGCTAGCCTTAGCTCAAAGTGTAGCTTAATACAGTAGTACCACAATGGTAAATAAGTGTGTGCAAAATAACATGTGCAGACTGAAGGCTGCTAGTTCTCAAGACAGTCATAATACTGTGTTCAAGCATGTTGCATTGTGTAAGACCAATAAAACCACAAACAAATGTCACTTGATCCACCTGACCCCCAGGTATGCAACTCCTGTTAGGAAAGCAAAACTTTCCTTTGTGGTTCTACTGTTCCCGATCTGTCAAAAGTAGTATGCTGAGTACCACTACAAACAGATTATCAATAGTGGTTTTGGCTGTTATTTGAACATTTACTGTACTTATTCCCACTGTTATTAATTTGTGTCCCTTTCTCTCTTCTGGTATTAAGTCAGGTATCTTGTTCTGTTTTGTTAATAATTCAAGGCTTTCTTTCATTAACTCAAGCCTTGCTGTTTTTTTTATTAATTCATGTCACTCATTTTGTTTTATTACAAATTCACATATCTTGCATTGTTTCATTATTTATTCATATCTCTTGCTTTGTCACATTAATAAATCCCTGTCTCTTGCTTTGTTTCCAGAGCCTGGATCAAAGTGCACTACAAAGGAGCTGCAGCAGTAACAGTCAATCATGGGAGTAGAACCAGAAACGCTATCACAATAGCCACCCATAGAGTGAACAATCTACACTTTCACAAAGAGTTAAAAATTCAGCACTAGAAATATAAACATGCAATAGAATGAATGAACTTTTTTTCAAGAACATAAAATCTAATGAATCAGTTACAAATTAATCAAAAGTTAATGAGCATTAGATGATCTACAGAACAATGGTTTAGTTCATGATGATTTGCTGTGAAATACTTCAAAGTATTTGGGGTTACAGGACATAAAATGACTAACAATGTCATGGCTTGAACTTTCTTAGAAAATGTAAAATATGATTTTTTATGAACATGGGTAAGAAGTTGTTGTATACCTAACTCAGTCCTCAGATCCTATATGAAAAAGCAATTTGCTGCTTGCTCACTGAAAACACACTTCATAGACAAGATCCCATAACACTCTGTATTATAAATAAATTACAACACTTAAAAATTTTGATGTGCAAAAAAAAAAAAAAAAATAAGTGAACTAACTTGCAGTGTTCATTAATATCACAGAATTAAACTAACAAAAATGTATATGAAACATTTATATCATACTGAGAAAAAATATGATTCAGCCACTGACAAAGACGAATGCCCACTATCACTTCCCAGATCCCAGCAACAACTGCAAGATTCTCCCTGTATGAGTCACAAACAACAATGTAAAAACAACAAGATCAACATATCTATATTACAAGAGATGTTAAAAGTGCTGTACACACACACTGCACTGTTTAAATGGGAAATTCACCCAAAGAAGTTCTTCCTGAGAAACTAGCAACATGCCTCATCATATGTTTCCCTTTGACTCTTATTGCATATGGGGGTTTCATTCTGTAGACTCTGTCCTTCATATTACACCACAAATAAAAGTCACATAAAGTAATACAATACAAATCTGCTGGTCAAAAACGATGACATACTCTTCTGTCACCAAATACCCCTTCAAAGAATGGTCTGCCATGTTTTTTTCTGGTGAGTTTTGTAACTCAACCCTATCTTGTCTATGGTTTATTCAGTAAGCACACAGTATGTTTTTGCAGGTTTCTTGTCTTGAAGTGACCTAACAGAACTGACTTTTTATATGTGAATGCCCCTTGAGCTTTACACCCTAATGCTGGAAAATTTATAATTTTCTCCAAAACATTCTAGCAGAACCACATTCACATACAATTCATACAGAAAAAATGGTAGTCAACAGTATGTGAAACGATCTTCAAGCACAATAACTAGTACTTCACACAATGTCAAACACAGTTGTGTGAATAATTTTAGTGGCAACTGCTGTTTCCAGCATACCCTTTCGTGCAACTCAGGTTTATTACCGTGTCCATCAGTATTTAATACACTGTTACACATCTGCACTCCTATGTGAATAGTTCTAATGGTAACCATTGTTAGTGCTCCCCATTGAATTATTTTGCCACTGTGGGGAGGCAGGAAGTGACAGCTGCATTCACCTTCATAAATGGACACACTGTGTAACACATAAACATGTATATGTACTCTGTTTCATGTTGTTGATACACAATTTTCTCTAGCAGCTGCATAAAATAAGTGTTTTAACGTAACATGCTTGAAGCTTAGCGATTTCCATAAATCTCCCCATGAAACTCAAGTACCCATATTTACAATCTTCTTCATTGCTATGCATGCATAAACATTATTCAACAAAGATATCAAAAACTGTTTAGAGCAGGTTTCAAAGGAATGTTGAAACTCTGAATATAACACAATTAAAACACAGAGGAGAAACTTGTGTCTACTTCCAGAAGATTTACATTTTTTAGTTACAGAGTTTAATAGGGTAAACTATGACAAATACTGCAAACTGCGTTCAGGAAAACACCAGATCATTTAATATGCACATAAAATCACTGCAACTGTTGCTTTTTACAATAATTCATTTTGTGCTGAAAATGTAAGTATTGATTATTAACCAACTTCACAGCTAACATGTGTCATACAGAAACCAGGAACTGACCATAATAGTGACAGGAATCAATCAAAATATACAACCTGAAGAAAACAGGCTGTCTTGTCTTATGGTGTGTTACTTCCAATTACACCAATGACAAGTCACATATTCTGTTTCTTTTTGCACAATGGACTGTAATGTGCATATTTTCCTATTATAAGAGGGTAAGGAAAGCAATTGATACTTCTCTTGTTGAAGAAAAAGTTTTAATCCCTCCCTTGTCACAAACAAAAATGGAATAAGGACTAAATGTGCTTCAATAATAAAGTATTCCATTTTCTACATAGATGGAGCTTTACTTGCTAAACATACTTGTTTTCTTGCAACTGCCTGCTTCTCTCAAAATATATGCAGTCAGTCCATTACACTTCAAAGGCAGCACTGATTTTTTGTGCTCTCACAGTGAGGTGAAGTTGGTCTTAGTAAAGTGTGAATAATGTTGTCTTCAGAAAGTACACAAATGAATAAATGCTTAGGATCCACTTATCCTATTAATAACTTCAATGCTCCTGCCATAACTGAACTGGTCTGTTGATTCTTTTACTGGTCTAGGATACTTCTGCATGTATGTTCCCTCCCATATGATCCAAAAGACAATTTAAATAACCACACGACCCACACACCATACAAGAGTTGATAACATTATACATCCTTAGATACTGTAACTTATAAGAATTTCAGCAGAAATCACTGAATCAGTTAAATTAGTATACTGTGGTTTGAACTAATTTTCCAAAATAACTGTCATATGGACACAAGGAAAGCCTCTTTGTTGAAACTAAATTACATATATCTCCGAATACTCTGCCTTTATTTAGGTCAGACAGAAGATGAACTTCAAGCAGAACACAAGCCACACAAGATCAGCATGCTTTTCAACTTTTTCCTTGAGTACAATTAGCTGGTAATTTCCAGCCAATTCAAATAGCACATGAACATGGTAAACCTATCTGGTTCCCCAAATTTTCCTACAACCACCATCGTGCCCTGGAAATTTTGCTGCATACTCCTGCAACTTCCAGTAGAAGCTGATAGAAGGATCACTGTTCTTCCTGGTGATATGCTGTCATGCTGTACTGTAAAGTTTATACAGTGTATGACCACATGGCCTTGGTAATTTGCAGCCATCAGTGATAATATTCAAGGCTAAATTTCTGCCTATTACCTTCAAGAGACACACACAACTAAGCAATGAAATGCCACCTGAATAGGTGATGGGTTAAATGTATGTTACCTCCTACTATTATTTATTCAATATTATTTATATCTCTTTTTAAGTGTTGCCATAATTGGAGTAATTAAACTTTCAGAACTTATTGACATATAGTTTGCTCACATTATATGAAATATACAGCACATTACCTTTCATTTGGCCTTTAAGAAATGTGTTGTGCTGTTTGAAACAACAAAATATTAGTTTTTTTTTAAATAATGTACCTGAGCCTTTAATAAGCCACAGTTCAGGTAGCCACAACTTTAACAAATTCCCCTTGGTCTAACGGACTTCAGCTTTTGCATTATACAAAATACAGTACAACACCAACAACCAAGAGCAATCTGACATTACACTTTTTTCTGAAGCTTACTAAATATCTTTGAGTCTGCTCAAAGCAGGAGGGGAAGCTGGTACAAACTACCTGACCACTACAGTCCAGAAGAAGCCCCAAGGCCTGACTATGCTGCATATGTTTTTGTCATTCCTGATAGTATAATTATTTGCCAAGTGCACAAATTAACCCTTTCAGACAGCCCAAGTCACTCAGCAACTGAGAGTAGTCTTCCCAATTTAGTGTAAAGATTTTCAGCCTGTCTGCCCTTGCTGGGGGCCGAAAAAATTTTTTCACCAGGGCCGAAACCCATTCTCAGCAGACCTGGCTCAAAGACCTACATTCTCAAACCCTCAAGATGCAAACACATCTTTAATCATTACATTTCACTAAATAATAAGACATGTGGAGTATAAGGTGTGTTTTAAACAGAAGGATCTCAGCTACCTCTTGAAGTGTCGTATTTTTTCAGCTCCCTCTGTTGACTTGGCAATTTATTGTATAGTCTAAATTCATGTATGCACTACACTTTTTTAAAAACATCAGTTCTGCAAACCCAACAATGGAGATCCAACCTTTGGCATGTATTTTTAGTTGCAAATTTCTCCATATTATTCTTAATTTTTGTGTTTATTTTATAGCGTAGTATTTTCCTTACATATATGAAATGCACCGTAAGTATGTTCAGAGCTTTAAAACTTTGCCTACAGGAAGTACAACTGTTTACATTATTAAACAATCATGTAAAACTTTTTTTTTTTCGTTTTTCTTTCAGAATCACCACTGTAAAACACTGAACTATACCCCATGAACTCTCTTTAAACTGTACAATATAATATGAGTCTGTACAGAAGCATCATTTTTCCACAGAATGACCCTGAGTTTCAACACACTGCCCACACAGCCATACGTTTCTGTATGCCCTGAGAGAAGTACAGCCAACACAAAAAAATTTTTTGTCATCATCTTTCCCGATACTTTCTGACTCACCGCATAAATCTGCATTTCTAAAAATAGCGATTTTCAGATATGATATGTTTATATGTATTTCACTAGCAAATTTACTTCTTAATTGTAACTTACACTTGCATGTCCCTACACTGACATGATTCATCAGCACTTGACATGTAATTATCCTCTTAATCAGTCTGCACCTAAGCAAATTCTCTGAATAAACAAAATTATCAGTACACTGTCAACTGACATGACTGTAATAACAATACCTTGCATTGGTAAACCTATCATTTTTTAAATATACTCAGTAATGAACATCAGTGGTTATACTACAAAGCATACTGCTCTTCTGGAGTGCTTTTTAGATGTGCAATCAATTACACAGGGACCTTTGAATGCGAAGCTAGGTCCATTTAGAACTACGAGTGTTTATAATAATATCAGAAAGGTAAATGGGCCCTAGACCCATGCATATAGAAGGTAATGATCTAAAGCCTTCAATCATACAAATAAATGTACATAAATTTATGATGATATTTTCCAAAATAAAGGATTCAATAAAATATTAGACACCAGAAAAATTATGTCATTCTTCCCCTGATTCTCCAGTATTACAATCCAAAATTCAAGAACGTTACAGTCAAACACCAATATAGCACCACTGTTTATTCACAGGCATATGTGACAGTATACTGAGGATGTAAGTAAAGCAAAAGACCGCGTAACAAGGAATTTATGTTCAGAGACTTTCATGGGTTCTAACAGAGGGGAGCACTATATTAGGGGTTTGATTGCACATACGCCTGCCAGTGTATGACAATCAATGCCATCCAATTTGCATCCTCACAACCCATCT
>Ga0209755_10005455_pt1 | contig 14474 bp, 7 predicted proteins | sample TergutCo191P1_FD_187301 | JGI IMG/M metagenome (GOLD analysis project Ga0209755, IMG submission 187301) | Cornitermes sp. P1 segment gut microbial communities from Petit-Saut dam, French Guiana - Co191P1 (SPAdes) (version 2) | ecosystem: Host-associated > Arthropoda: Insects > Digestive system >... | reverse complement strand
ACAAAACAAGCCAATATGATTTTTTACAGCCCATGCACCCGTGCATAATGGAACAGAAACTGCTGCGCAATACCTGCATACTGTGTAAATTCTGCGGGCAAACCATTTGGATATAATGTGGCCATTGCACGTTTCATCCATACATCCAGTGGAAAACATTCCAGCCGCCCAAAGCCAAAAAGCAGTACACAATCTGCAACTTTTGGCCCTACGCCATGTACAGCAAGCAGTGCATCATGCACTGTTTGCGTTGGGTAGCCGGCCAACTCTTGCAGGTCTAGCACGCCACCGGCTACACGCTTGGCGGCATCTATTATATATGCAGCACGATAGCCTGTTTTAACGGGGGCAAGATCGGCCTCGGTTAAAACGGACAGCTCTTGCGGTGTGGGAAAAGCATAGCAACCGGGTGCAATTTCTTTGCCAAAATGTTGGCACAATGTTTCTATCATCTTTTTTATGCGGGGGATATTGCTGTTTTGGCTGAGAATGAATGACACCAACATCTCCCAAGCATCTTGGCGCATTAGCCTAAGCCCCGGCGAAAACGCTAGGGCTTTTTGCATATGCTTGTCCCTGCCAAAATATTCACGCAGGTTGGCATAGCTACGCCCCAGGTCGAAATAATTCTCCCAAATTTTTTCATATTCCGCCAAGGTGGTGTTGCGCAATATAAAGTTACTGCCACTAATTTCTACTTCCAGCAGCCGCCCATGGGCTATGCCCCTAAAAATGTTATCACTAATTTTCTCCCAACGAAACGCTTGCCCACAGTCCAGAGTTTGCGCAAGATGCAAGTATTTTATGTCGGTAAGTATTACGTCGTTGCCGCTTTGAGCCGCAATAGAGTAATCCATATTCTAAAAATGCCTCCCTATTACTTCCCAAATGCCCGCACTTTCCTGCAAACGCCGCCATCCGCCTATGCCTGCAAGGTCATAAGCTGCAAACACTTGCATTTTAGCGGCAATACTTCGTTCGTTTTCCAGCCAAACACGGTAGCGGATTGTTGCACCTTCTTCCACCACAAGAAAATATGCATAGTATGAGCCAATTTCTGCATCCCATACCCAGTCTACATCACGCTCGTCAAAAAACGCACGGGTGTAGTCCATGCTCCAGTTTAGTGCACGAGGCGGTGTATCACCTAGCACCACTTCACGCCATACACGGTTGTAAAATGGCAAGCCCATGAAAAGCTGTGCGGCGGGCATTTGCAGCAGCATGTTATCTATACCCTGCTGCACCCACGGCAACGACGCCACAGGCCCTGCAACGGGCGACGTATTCCAGTGCTCGTCATAGGTCATGGCCATAACAAAATCCAGTGTTAGGGCAATCAAGTCCCGCCTGTAAAACCTAGACCACTCCATTGGCACAAGCACAGCGGCAGAAAGAACAACATCCAAGTGCTGTGTGGCCACAGAAAGTTCACGCAAAAATTGTATTTTGTATGGCCCTTGGGGTGAGGCAAGGTGCTCGAAATTGATATTGATACCATCCAGGTTATAATATCGGATGTACGCCACAAGCTGGTTAACTACCGTACGGCGGGCGGGGCGGCTGGTAAGCACGTCACGCACAGTGGCATTGTTAAGGTCAAAAACTTTTGGCCATACCAAAACGCCTTGCTCGTGCGCCCAATTTACATATTCACGGCTGGCGGCAGAAGTCATGCCCATAATATCACGGTCTAGCTGAAACCATGTGGGTGAAACCACTGTTAGGCTATCATGAAATGGTACTTGCATGCGGTTGGCGTTGGCAGTTTGGTTGGTGGATTGCTCCCAAACCAGGTTAATTGCTCCGCCATCCCAACGGGGCGGGCGAGGAGTAAAATTGTCGATAAAGCCTTGCAAAACCGTATCACGCACACCCGGCCTTAGAATTTGTGTAGAGCCGGCGGGAGCAATATCCGGGGTCATAATATACCCAATAATTCCGGTGTGGGTGCGCACACGTGCGACTTGCTCATCAATTGTAAACACGTAAACCATGTCACCCTGTTCAAGCTGTGTGGCAATTGGTGCACGAAAATCTGCACGATGGCGCACATCTGCACCGGCAGAACTTATTTCACCAAGCTGATGCCCATGGCTTCCGTCTGTTATTGTCACAATGTTATATTCCGGTGCAAAGGTTATGAACAGCGGATACAACCCTTCTACAAGGCAGGAAGGCAAAAATGTTTCGCCGCCCTCACGCACCAGCGGAGCATTTAGCGGGTGAAAACTGCCGTTTAAATAAAAATTCATGCGGCCGGGTGTAAAGTCCAGTATGTCGTATCTGGTGGATACAAGTAGCATATTTGCACTTTCGTCCCAGAAAATAAACGGGTCGATATAATATTGCAGAAAAGACGCAGGCAAGTAAATTATCTCTTGCCCGTCAACCTCCCGCACAAATGGCGGGGTGATGTTGACCAAATGCTGGGTGGCCGTCGGCTCACGTGTAAAGGCGTTTTGCCTATCCCATGGGGTAAAGGTGCGCACAATGCGGTCGCCCACCACAAGAGTGGTAACATTTGGGTTAAGCCCAAGATGGTTGTGTATAGATACAACCTCTCGGTTATGGCCTAACCCGCCAATGCGCCCAATCCGGGGCAATACATATTCACGTACAGCCCAAACCGTGCCAAGTGATATGCCAATGGTAAGGGTGAATGACAGTAAGAATATAAAAAAATGCCGTTTTTTCATAAATTGCTCCTTGCTTTGGGGCTGCACCTACATAATCGGCTGCATACCCCATATATCCTTTGCGTACTCGTGTATCGTCCTGTCGCTGGAGAATTTGCCTGCGGCGGCGGTATTTAGCACTGCCATTTGTGCCCAGTGGGCCTTGTTGCGGTATGCAGCATCTATTGCCCCATGTGCCGCTTTGTATGCCGCAAAATCCTTCAGCACATAGTATTCATCCGGACGGGCTCCCCCAAAACCGTTAAGCATGGCGTCATATATTTCCCGGAAAATATCGTGGTTGGCATCCAACGTGCCGTTGATAAGCGTGGTTAGCACGTTTCGCACGTCGTATTCCATATTGTAGATATCCCACGGGGCGTAAGTGCCGCTTAGGGTTAGGGCGTGAACTTCTTCGGCTGTCATACCAAAAATGAACATGTTGTCTGCCCCAACTTCTTCAAGCATCTCAACATTTGCACCATCCAGCGTGCCAATGGTTAGTGCGCCGTTTAGCATAAATTTCATATTGCCTGTGCCGCTGGCTTCTTTGCCTGCGGTGGAAATTTGCTCGCTAACGTCGCAGGCGGGTATAAGTTTTTCTGCCATGCTAACCCTGTAGTTTGGCAAGAACAGTACCTTAATGCGCTCGCCCACAAGAGGGTCGTTGTTTACAAGGTCGGCCACGGAGTTGATAAGTTTGATAATAAGTTTTGCCCGGTGGTAGCTGGCAGATGCTTTTGCCGCAAAAATGAATGTGCGTGGCGTTATATCCAGCCCGGGGTTTAGTTTGATGGAATTGTACAGGTCTATAACGTGGAAAATGTTCAAGAGTTGCCGCTTGTACTCGTGCAGGCGTTTGACTTGAATGTCAAAAATAGAATCCGGGTCTACGCCAATGCCGTATTCGCTACGGAAATGGTTGGACAGGTTTACTTTGTTCTGCCGTTTTACCGCCATAAATTCTTGTTGGAAGGCGGCGTCTGTGGCCATTGGCTTTAGCTGTGCAATTTGCGCAAGGTCTTTCACCCAGCCATTGCCGATATTTTTGGTAATAAGCTGTGACAGGGCGGGGTTACACTTTGCAAGCCAGCGGCGTGGAGTGATACCGTTGGTTTTGTTGTTAAATTTATCGGGATATATTTCGTAAAAATCTTTTAGTTCGATTGCCTTCAAAATCTCGGTGTGTATTGCCGCTACGCCGTTTACAGAATGGCTGCCAACAATGGCCAAATGAGCCATGCGAATTTGCCCGTCTGCACAAATTGCCATTTTGCGTATGCGCTCGGGGTCATTGCCATACCATTCTACAAGGTTAGCGCAAAAGCGTCGGTTTATCTCTTCTACTATCATATATATGCGTGGCAAAAGGCGGCTGAAAAGTTCAATCGGCCATTTTTCCAGTGCTTCGCTCATTATGGTGTGGTTGGTGTAGGCGCATGTGGCACGGGTTATTTCCCAAGCCTTATCCCACGGCAAGTGATACCTGTCCAGCAGAAGGCGCATGAGTTCTGCCACGGCAAGGGTCGGGTGGGTGTCGTTTAGCTGAAACTGCACATGGTTAGGCAGTTGGGTGAGGCATGGAGACGGTTCGCCCAAAAACTTCTCCAGCACATATTGCAATGTGGCAGAAATAAAGAAATACTGCTGACGCAAGCGCAATTCTTTGCCGCTAACATGCTCGTCGGCAGGATATAGCACGCTGGAAAGCTGTTGTGCCAGAGTTTGCTCTGCCAGGGCATGTTCGTGCTGGCCGGCATTAAAACTCTGCAGGTCAAAACGGTTGACGGCCTCTGCATCCCACAGGCGCAGTGTATTTACCATCTCTGTACCATAACCAACAACAGGGTAGTCGTATGGTATAGCCATTACAGATTGGCAATCCTCCAGCTTAAAACGGTATTCGCCCGTTTCGTCTTGGTAGGTTGCCACACGCCCTCCAAAGTTAACGGTTTGCGCTTGTTCTTCTTGGCGCACACCCCAAGGGTCGCCGTTTTTCAGCCAGTTATCGGGTTTTTCTACTTGGTGGCCATTTTCTATATGCTGTTCAAAAATGCCGTAGTGGTAGCGTATGCCGCAGCCGTAGGCAGGGTAGCCCAAAGTTGCCAGCGAGTCCAAGAAACACGCCGCAAGCCGCCCAAGCCCGCCGTTGCCAAGGCCGGGGTCAGGCTCGGTTTCTTCTGCCATGTTAATATCAATGCCAAGTTCATCCAGTGCTTCTTTTACGGTGTCGGTTAGGGCAAGGTTTAGCATGGCATTGCCCATAAACCGCCCCATAAGAAATTCCATAGACAGATAATACACGGTTTTTGCGTTGTTTTCGTCTATTTTGTCTTGGGTTGCCATCCAGTTGGCGGCAACTTGCTCTCTTATGGTCATGGCCAGCACATTGTAAATTTGTGCGTTGCTGGCTGTGGCAATTGTTTTGCGGTAGGCAGTTTGCAAATGACCTGTTATGCCGTCTTTTATCTGTTGTTTAGAAAGTTGGGTTGACATTTATAGTGGCCTCCTTGAAAAAATCTGGGATATTGGATATTATAGCATATATGAAACGACTGTGATATAATAATTTCGTGACCATGAGGGTTGGCTTGGTTTCGCCGCCATAAGGAGGTGAAGCCGTGCTATATAATCTTTTATACGACTTTTCGTTCAGCGACCTGTACGCATTTTTGCTTACAGCGTTGGGTATGATTTTGTCATATTCCGCAGGACGATTGCATAAGCCCAAAAGCAAGTGCAATAAAAAAAGCCGCCCCCATGACTAGGAAAAGCGGCAATTTGTTTAACTTTTAGCATTTTGTGCGGCGTCCAAGCCAACTTTCGTTGGTCATCTAGCTCAGTGTGTCACCACTGGGCTACTTTTATTATATGCCATTTCAGGATATTTTCAACCCTTTTTTGAAAAAAGAAGTACAAAAAAGAAGTACAGCCGCTGGTTGAAAAAATCTGGGATATTGGATATTATAACATATATAGCGCAGATATGTGAAATAAATTCAATCGGTACGAAAATCGTACCAACTGAATTTCAGTCGATTCGATTTTCGAATCAACTGAAAATTACGGAGGTATTAGAAGATGAACATAGCACAAAACTGGAAAGACTACACCCTGATAGACGCCGGCGGTGGCGAAAAGTTGGAGCGGTGGGGCAACGTAACCGTTATAAGGCCGGATCCGCAGGCCTTTTGGCCACGCAACAAAAACACAGACTGGACAAAAGCCGATATGTACTATCACCGCAGTAAGGCAGGCGGCGGGCATTGGGAGATACTTCGCACAAAAGAAAAAAACGTGCCGGAAGCATGGACAATAGGCTACGGCAACTTGAAATTTCACATACGCCCCACGGGTTTTAAGCATATGGGACTTTTCCCGGAGCAGGCTGTAAACTGGGAATGGGTGCAGGGCAAGCTAACCCGTGAGACAGAACCGCCCCACCCCCCCCGAGTCCTAAACCTTTTTGCCTACACAGGCGGGGCAACCCTTGCCTGCCTAAATGCAGGTGCAAGCGTAACCCACATAGATGCCGCAAAAGGCATGAACCGCTGGGCAAAGGATAACATTGCCCTGTCCGGCCTTTCGCACACCCCAAACCGTATAATGGAAGACGATGCATTAAAATTTGTACTGCGTGAAGGACGGCGCGGCAGTTTTTACGACGGTATTATCATGGATCCGCCCGTGTTTGGCCGTGGCCCGGGCGGCGAAATGTGGAAACTGGAAGAACGCCTGTACGAACTGGTAGAGGCCTGCACCAAGATACTGCGGCCTGACGTGGGACGTGGGGACGGCTCTCTGTCTTGCGCAGTTCGCAAGACAGCAGAACCGTCCCCTGTCCCAAAACCCGGCCGTTTTATCCTTATAAACGCATACACCGCCGGATTTTCTCCAACGGTGTATGGCAATTTGCTTTCCATTGCAACAAGCAAGCTAGGCGGCAGTGTTAGCGTTGGCGAGATTGGATTACCGGCCAAAAGTGGTGTTACACTGCCTTGTGGTATGTACGCACGGTGGGAAGCCTAGGAGTCAGTCGGTAACAATCTGTTACCGACTGACTCCCACCACTAACTAACCGGCCGGTTAGTTGCTTTCTTTTACGGCAAACCATTCCTCTACTAAATCCATGAGTACACATGGCGGTACGGTGCCTTTGGCCAAATAATCGGCAATATCCAACGCCTCGTCCCTGCTGGCTGTTATAGCAAATGTTTCGTTGCTTTCCAGCAGCTTGCCTTCTTGGGTTAGTTTTTCCACCCTGACGCCAAACATTGGTGTCTCGTCTGTGCTTTGGTATGTTTGTAAAAAATACTGCAGCACCCAACTTCCACCATCTTCGGATACCAGTTGAGCGGTTACCGCTGGAGCTTGTCCTTCCATTACATTCTGCATCTGATCCCCTCCTCAAACACTTCATTTTGTATTGAATATAAGATACCACAATCTTAAAACTTTTGCAACATATTTTTCAAAAATTAGTAATATTTTCCTCGCTTTGTGCTGAACATTGAAGGCTAATACACACCCGTGGACAACGCTGTGCCGCACATACCGCAAAGCCTGTCAAATGCTGTAAAATTGTTAACAATTTTCTGCCAAAAACCAAAAAAAGTTTACAATTTGTAAACTTTATGTTGGTTATTACACAGTTCCAATAGTATCAACAAGCCTGTAACGGCGTGCACATTACTGTGGACAAACTGTTAATTTTTTTACAAGTTCCAAACCTTCATTAAAATGTTCCAGCACATAATTGGCATGGTCAAAAACTTGCCCCACTGTGCTGGGGTTTTTGTATGCAATGCAAGTAAAACCTGCATTTTTTGCAGACAAAATACCGGCAGGTGAGTCTTCTATGGCAATACACTGCGCAGGCGGCAGTCCAACCTTTGCCGCTGCGGCAAGATAAATATCCGGGGCGGGTTTGCTTGCCGTAACTTCTTCTACCGAGGTTATGCCGCTAAAATACTGCTCAAGCCCCGTGCGCCGCAGTACCAGCTGCACCAACTCCAATGGCGAGGCCGACGCCACGCCGCAATATAACTCCATACCGTTTAAGCCCTGCAAAAGTTCTGTAACGCCATCTATTGGCACAAGTTCTTCCTTGCCAAAAATATCCCGCATGGCATCTTCTGCCATGGCAATAAGCTGCTTGGCCGTGTGTGAAAGAGCAAAAGCGTCCTTGTACATGGGCCAGCGCAACTCGTTAGAAAGGCCGGTGTACGGTGTTACGGTATCCAAAGTAGCGGGCACGCCGCAAAGGGCAAGCACCCGCATGTCTATCTGATAATGCAACGGCTGGCTGTCTATCAGCACACCGTCCATATCAAATATTATCGCTGTTTTCATTAGTTAGCCTCCAGTAAATACAGTTCGTGCAGCGCACGGGTGCAAATCAAGTACATAAGCCTGCGGCCAAGCTCGCCGTCAAAATCGGCAGAGCCATAGCCCGGGCAAATTACAGCGTCAAACTCCAGCCCTTTGGCAAAAGGCACTGCCATTACCATCACGCCGGGTGCAAAGTCGTTGTCTTCGCTGGCAATAAGCTGTAAGGGGCGCGGGGTGTTGTTTGCAGGGTAGACTTTTGCCATTTGCCTATGAAAGGCCGTGGCACTTGCAGCCGTTGGCAACAGTATACCCACGGTTTTGTAGCTGTCGGGCAGGGTTTGCAATATTTCCATTATGGCTTGGGGCTGGTTGGTGGTTTGTATCACTTGCGGCTCTTTGCCATGGCGGGTGTAAGATGCGCCCTCGTTGCCGTTTGGCAAAAACTGTGCCGCAAAGCTGTTTATCTCAAAGGTAGAGCGGTAGCTTTTGCTAAGGGGAATACCTTGCGCTGTGGGGTACAGGGTTTGCAGTTCGGCAATACTGTTTAGGCTAATGCCTTTGTACAGTGCTTGGTTTGCGTCTGCCAGCACAGTAAAATGGCTGGACACATACAATTTTGCCAAAATACGATGGTGTACATGGCTTAAATCCTGCGCCTCGTCTATAAGGATATGGCGCACGGTTTTGTCCGGCGTTACCTGGCCTGTCAAAATATCAATATACAGCATCAGCAGTGCATCTTCGTAGTAAAGTTTTTCCATTTTCAGTGCCTGTGCGGCACCTTTGCAATCCGGGCGGGTACGCAAAAACTTCTCGTAAAGTTTTGCAGAACGTGGGCTAAGCTGGCTTTTCAGATCACGTATTACAAGGCTCTTTTCATCTTCATATTTTGCCCGAATTTCATAATCGCTAAAATCTTCGCTGTGGATACTGTTAAAAAGTTCACCAATGGCTCGCTGGTTGGCTTTATAGTATTCGTCATACACACGCTCTACATAGGAAACAGCACGGTCTGTCTTGCTTTTTAGGGTGCTGGTTTTTGTGCGGTCTTGGTACATTTCTTCCAACCTTTTTGCGGTGCACAGGGTGTCTGTACTAAAGCGCACAGCCTCAAATGACGGGGTGTATGCTGCAATATAGCTTTCCAATGCGTCCAAAAATGCAGGAGAATATTTGGTGTTAAGCCAGTCTGTTCTGGCACCCTCGCCGCCAAGTATTGCATCAATTTGCTGGTACATACTGTGGAACGGACGGCGGTCTTTTGCCAATTCTTTTATCAGCGTGTTAAAGTCTAAATTTTGCACATCGTCTTCGCCCAGTTCCGGTATAATACCCGCAATGTACGAAGCAAAAACAGGGCTGGGCGAAAATATCCGCAACTTGGCAGACGACAACGTTTTGCGGTCGCGGTACAGCAAATAGGCCAAGCGGTGCAGGCCAACAGAAGTTTTGCCGCTACCGGCAGGGCCATACACCAGCACATTTTGGGCATCGGCACGTATAGCTTTGTTTTGCTCGGTTTGGATAGTGTTTACAATAGTTTTGATATGGGCATCGGTGGCTTTGGAAAGCTCCCGCCGCAGTATTTCGTCGTCTATGGCAATATCATTGTCAAAAAGGTACAGCAGTTCGCCTTTTTCTATTTGGTACTGCCGCTTTAGCAAAATATCGCCTGATATGGTTGCCCCTGTAGCCGGTACGGTAAATTTTGCCGCACCCACGCCATAGTCGTAGTAAAGCGAAGAAATGGGCGCACGCCAGTCGTACACATGAAACGTTTGGGTTGCCTCACAAAAAAGAGAATAGCGGCCAATGTAAATTTCTTCTACCCCGTTCTCACCAGCCTCGGTAAAGTCTATACGGGCAAAGTACGGCTCGCTCATCATCTTTTTCAACTTGTACAGCAATTTACTGGTTTCTTCGTAGCTGCGCTCGTTTCCGGCAACTTCTTCTGCAAAAATATACAGGTCGGCAACATCGTCAAAGTCACGTATAGCACGGCGTGCTTCCCGCCACATTTCTTTACGGCTTGCCAATACCTCGTCACGTTTTTTTGCAAGGCCTACGCCCAGAGTGTTTACTTGCGCAAGTATCTCTTCTTTCACTGTGGATAGTTTGTTCAGTTCCTGTTGCTCAAACATTTCAGCAGCCCCTTAGGTTGTAATACTATTCCTCTTCTGAATAGTATGAAATAATGGCATATATTCTATCACAAATATATGCGCAAGTCATTAGAAAAAAAGCAAAAAAAATCAACCGACTCGAAAATCGAATCGGTTGAAACAACCTGTCAGTTGGTCGCATTTTACGACCAACTGACTTTTGCAATATTGTTATTACATATACTTCTTGCGTGAACTCTTGAAAACAACCGTGGCACCTGCGGCAAATATGCCAAGGCCAATCATTAGCATTATGCCGGTGGCGGCCACTGTTACGCCTGTTTCCGGCGGCATATCCAGCAAGTTGGTAAACACAAATTGCGGGACAATCAAATTATCATTTTCGCCTTCAATTACCATAACTTGCCTACGGCCTGTGTCATTTTCGGCAGGGGTATTGGTTAACTCTGCACTGTTAAAGTGAATGGTTACTTGATAAGGATGGTCAGAGGGCAATGTCTCTACAATGCGCACATAAACGCCGCTGGGCACACCAGTTAAGGTAATAGTCTGGTTGTGCAAAAGAGTAAATTGGCCTACGCTGTAGGTCAGCGGCATTGGGTTTGGTGCCGGGGTATTTATGGTTGCACCTGTGGTGGAGTTAGTTATTTCAAAGTAGAATGCAGTGGCCACGCTTGCCGGTAACAGTTCAAAATTGCCTTCGTCACCCCGCCTGTAAAATGTGATGGTAAAGTTGTAAGGTGTATCGGGGTCTGCCATGTCGCCGCTCAGCACCTTGCCAATTTTTACATCTATTGTATCAAGCTCAAACATTGCGATAAAATGAATGTTGCGCAGTACAATAATATCCTGGTCAATTGTCAGATCGTAGTATGCATAGTATCCATAGTAATAAATGTTTACATAAATGTTTTGTCTGCGGCCAAAATCGTAACAGTAACAATAGTAGCCATAGTAATGGCCATAGTAAAAACAATAGCAATAATCTTCGCAATCGCAGTAATAGATATAGTAATAATCGTACAACACAGTCTCTACAAGATAGCGTGATACCCATCCTGCAAAGCGATAGCCGGCGGCCGGTACAGGTACCGGAATTGTTACATTGCCGCCAATGGTTTCGGTGTCATACACCCTTTGTGGCAGAGGGTCGCCGTCATATAGTTCACCGTTTTCTGCCGCAGAAAACGTAACAAGGTGAAACAGCATGTTAAAGTTAACATCGTAGTTGTTTATCAGGTGGGTTTGGCGTATTGTCACCGCCGGTGAACGCCCTGCGCCAACTATCGGACGTGTTGCACGGCTTACAAACTGTGCATGGTTTGTAGGCGGCCGGAAAGAACCGTTGCCTGCCGTGTTGCCGCTAAATGTTACGTTGGCGGGTATAGAAATATTGCTGTAGTACGTAGTGGGCACAACCAAAGCGTACAAAAAGTCTTCTGTAAAGATACCGCCGCCGTCACGGCCTGCATGGTTGTTTGTTACTGCCGTATTTTGCAGATAAAGAGTAGCATCTTCAGCCACAAACACACCGCCACCGTAGCCTATTACCTGTGTGGCCCAAGTCTGATAAGTGTGACACCAAAATCTGGAGAAAAGCTCTGCTGTATTACCGTCTATAACACTGTTGCCTTGCACTGTAACGGTACCAACATCCAAAAACATACCGCCGCCTTTGTTGCCGGCAGAGTTATTGCCAATAGTGGTGTTGGTTATAGTACCCACGGCACTGCCATTGCCATTGCCCGAACCCCAGCTACCACCCGACATTACACTTGTCGTTACCTTTATGCCGCCGCCGTGGCCGCCTATTATAGAGCCACTGCCTTGATGAATTCTATGGGCTGCGTTGCCCACAATATGGCTATCTACAATATGGAAATTGCTGATGCCATCGTTGGCCACAAGATAGATGCCGCCGCCATAGCCACTCATGACGCTTCCCCACTCATTAATGCCGCCGCCAGAGTTATTTTCTATCCTGCTGTTGGAAATAGTAAGCCCTTGTGCGTGGGTAAGCGACCGGTTTATAAAAATACCGCCACCAAACCTGGCTTCATTGTTAGATAATATTACATTGGTTAGGGTAACGGGCTGGTTACCGCCTGCGTGCCAAATTGCACCGCCAAAACCTTCACTGGTGCCTATCATACCTGTAGTGTTGCCTGCGGGAATATTCTCGCCATCTTCATACCTATAACCAATAACAGAGTCTGTAATAGTAAGGATGGAGTTGATAGCACGCATTTCTATGGCACCGCCGGCATCATTGCCAAAATTGCTGTGCATTCTGCTGTTGGTAATAATTAGCTCCCCGGTACCCGACACTTGAATACCACCGCCTCTTGCAACGGAAGTGCCGGTGGCATTATTGGCTATAGTTGAATTGCTTATAACAATTGGGTGAGCACCACCTACAGAGGCAATTCCGCCTCCACCAAAGCCACCAACGTTAGGCATGGTTGCAACTACACGTGTGCCATCTATAACCTCAAAATTATCAAGACAAAAAGCTGCATTATAGTACATATAGCCAAACACAGAATTGTAAACATAAAGAGACGTGTTGGCATGGTGTATATTTATGACACCGCCTGTCAGACTGCTGACGTTGCGGTGTAACATACTGTTGGTAATAGTTACATTCACTTCGCCTGTACCCCATCCACCTCTGTGCCCCACACGAATACCGCCGCCCATACCGCTTGTCCGGTTGTTAGCCATTATTACATTGGTAAGGTTAATAGAGCCGTTATTCCCAATGTGGTGAATTGCACCTCCCCCTTCTCCTCTGCACAAGTTGGTTGTTGTTGTGTGTTGATTGTTACCGTTATACCACTCCAATACCAGCATGCCATCTTCATACCTGTATCCGAATATTACATTGGTAAGGTTAAGGTCTGCTGCACCTTGTATCAATATAGCACCACCGCCGGAGCGAGGCTCTCTCGCAAAATTACCATAGAAAAAGCTGTTGGTAATAGCTAAACCATTCTCATGAGTTAATGCGCTATTTACTGAAATACCACCACCACTGCCGGAAACATTGTTTGCAAAGGTGCTGTTGTGTATAACAAATGGCAGATTACCGCCGCCATGCCAAATACCTGCGCCACTGCCTAGCCCTCCTGCAATGTTATTACGTATAGTGCTATTGGTTATATAAACGCCCAGGTTTGGGTTGGCATTAAGGTCGCCATTCATTGCGCCTACTATAATGCCACCACCTGTGCCGCTCGACGTGCCCGCACTATTGCCCTTCATAGTTGTGTTGGTAATGTTTATTTGCGAACTGCCACCACCATGCGCAATACCGCCGCCGCCGCCTGAAGAGTTATAGTTTATGAACGAGTTAATGATGTTAAGCCGGTTATTGGAACCAATCGAAATACCGCCACCGCTTCCGCCACTGCCTGCTCGGTTGTGAGATATAGTGCTTTCGGTTATAACCACCGGAAGGCCACCACCAACATGCCAAATTGCACCGCCACTCATATGAGCCGAATTGCCGCTTGGCACACGTTCACCGCCCACAAACTCAAAATTTACAAAGTCTGCATTTTCATATTTATAGCCAAACACCGAGTTGGTGATATTAAGGTAAATATATGGGCGATGTATATGAATTGCTCCGCCGAAAGACCCTGCAGAATTGCCGTGTATCAAGCTGTTGGTAATATTCATAGTCATGACATTGTTGTAATCGGCAAAACCCCCGTTTGATACCGCAATACCTCCTGCACTGCTTTGTGGGGCTCTGTTGTTGGCCATTATTACATTGGTAAAATTGATATACCCGCTTCCGCCGCCTTGGTGGTATATAGCTCCGCCTGCTCCGCTGGTATTGCTGGTAGCCACTGTCATACCTATGAAGCGGCTATAGCTGTATGTTACAAGCGCACCGTTGTAGTATCTATAGCCAAACACTGTATTGGTAATATTCAGGGTGTTTTCGCTTACAATCTGCATGGCACCGCCTGTATTTGATGACCCGTTGCCATAGAAGAAACTATTGGTTATAACCAAGCCATTGACATGGGTAAGTGCACCGCCAAGGGTAATGCCACCACCACTTGCGTTTGCCCAGTTGTTGGCTATGGTGCTGTCGTGTATGGTAAATGGAAGGTTGCCGCCGGGGTGGGAAATGCCGCCGCCGGAAGTTGCGTCATTGTCGCTTATGGTGCTACCTACAATGCTAACGCCAAGGTTTGGGTTTGCGTTAAGGTCGCCGTCCATGGCTGATACTATGCGGATACCGCCGCCAACTCCTGCCGTATTGCGCAACACAGTTACATTTGTAAGGCAAAGCAAACCACTGCCACCGCTGTACCATATACCGCCG
>Ga0209755_10005454_pt1 | contig 14476 bp, 10 predicted proteins | sample TergutCo191P1_FD_187301 | JGI IMG/M metagenome (GOLD analysis project Ga0209755, IMG submission 187301) | Cornitermes sp. P1 segment gut microbial communities from Petit-Saut dam, French Guiana - Co191P1 (SPAdes) (version 2) | ecosystem: Host-associated > Arthropoda: Insects > Digestive system... | reverse complement strand
TATATAAGTTGTTTTTATTTTTCCTTCATTCCATTTCTTATCTTTAAACTCTATAAATCCAAAATATTCTAATAATCTTTCAAATGTTCTTATATTATAACATTGATAACTACTATTCTTATCTTTATGATCCAATAAATCAGGGAATGCTTTAAAATATAATTTTGCAAAAAAATAATTGTCTTTCCATTCATTTTTATATTTTGATAATAAATATAATGTATAATTATTCCCAAATTGCCCAATCATTGTATTTTCAAAAGCATCAAAACATGCCCAATTATATTTTTTAAATACTGATGAAAATATAATTTCAAATAATTCATGTGAGTTTATTGTTTTTTCTGCTTTTTTTGTTAAAGACAGTTTATTATTTTTCTTTTTTGTCAAACCGCTTATTTCACATATAAATTTCATGAACATAATAAAATGTACATCTGTTTCTTTTGTTAATTTAGTTATGCCTGATTCTATTATATAATCTGACAGTATTTTTTCATTATAAATATCTTTAACAATTACAGGAGGTATATTTCCAGTTTTTGTTAATTTTAGCTCTTTTGATTCATTTATCCTATTTAAAAAACAAATAATTAGCTTTATTATAGGAATATCATTTGGAAGATGCATTTCTGGATTTATTTTTATTATATTATTACCATATTCACTGTATAATAAATTATACATAATTTCAGGGGATAAACCCTCAAAATCGTCTATTCCTACATTATTATGGTTATTTACAGCATTATGCAGTATTTTATTAAGCTCATTGATAGAAAGGCTGGTATTTTTATTGAGAATGTCTGTAATTTCTTTCCTTAAATTATTATTCATAAAAATATTATATCATATATACGATCTATTAATATCACATTACGTCCAGAATTCTTAGGATTGTATTGCACTCAATTGTAACATTATATACCATAAATTCAACAGACCAATATGTTAAGTGTATACAAATGTATACACTTTGATTGCTTTTATGTATAACTTGTACATGGTTAAATATAGCTTTATATGATAAAATGCAAAAATGGAGAGCAGTATGAAACATATTTTTTTCTTGGTTAATATATTGTTTGTTTCATCTTTTTGTTTTGCACAGCAAAGTCCATCCATTAATATTTTTGGAAGAATCCCTGCTCCCGAAGATAACAGAACATACCAAATACAGGTAGGATCTTTCAGGGTTATTCAAAATGCAGAAAGGGTTTATAACAGGCTTAGCGGCGCTTCGTTGAATCCTGTGTATGAAAATTATTTAAATTTTACCAGAGTAATTCTAAGAGGGATTTCCGCAAGAGATGTGCCGCAGTATATTGACAGACTGCAAAGAATGGGTTTTTCTGAAATACTTATCAGAATGGATGCCGGTCATCAGATAATACCGGGATTGCCGGTAAGTACGGCGGCATTGCCTGTTCCATCGTTATCTGAAATTGGTTATCGTACGATAAGAGTAGGAGAAACCGCTAATTTAAATAATATAGCGGGTAGCAGAAATATTGTATCGTGGACAAGCAGCACCCCTCAATCTGTCAGTGTTGATTCAAGCGGCAATATCACAGGACATAACCTTGGTAATGCATACATTATGATTAATCCTTACGAATATATCTCTGTAGTGATTGTTCCGCAGGATGATTTTTTTATTGTTCCTCAGTCATTGTCTGCATTCCTGCCGCCGGAGAGTAATACCGGAGGTTCTGAGTTTCAAAGTATAACTGAATACAGAACCGAACCTACATTCCGTTTGGCGTATAGATTTAACAACAAGGGCGAAAACAGAGGCGCAAGCGGCGGAAACGGCGGAATAGACATTCTTGCCAGAGGCGCGAATTATCAATGGTTATGGACAACTTTTTTTCAGGGAGGATGGTTTTACGACTTGAATGGAATTAAGCGTGAAATGATTAATGGTTTTCAGAAAGATGCAAATAACGGAGTTGAATTAGCGATAAAACCTGAGTTTGTATATGATAAAGGAGTGCCGTATTTACAGTTGGTTCATTTACTGCATAATCCAAATAATTTTCCCGTAACGGCACAAAGATTTGGCGCATCTGCGGATGTGATGATACATGAAAACGATCATGCTTCTCTTTTATATACCCCTTATGGCGCACGCATGACGGATTCTTTAACAGATCCGTCTCTTGAACTTATACTGGTTTGTACTATGGGAAGCGGTATAACTCCCGTTGATACTTTGTGGCTGGGTACTTATGATTTTGGGAGACATCTTGATTATATATATGTTGACAGCCGTTCTGATATTCATCATGCTGACAGCGCTATTGGTTTTTCTTATCAAAATATTGCTCTTGCTCCTGGTGAAACAAAACAATTTATTATCAGATTTACGCTTGCAAGGCGCAATGAAAATTAGAGCTGTCCGGAAACTTCAGTTTCTGAACAAGTCCAACCACTTTTACTCAAACAAATTTTTTCTGATAATTCCGCCTGTAAGCACTGTCAGAACCTTGAAATCTTTGCTGAAAACCACAAGGTCAGCGTCATAACCTGGAATAATTGCGCCCTTGTTCCTGTAACGCATTATCTGGGCAGGATTCAACGAAGCAGTTTTTACAGCGTCCTCCAGAGTAAAGCCAAAATTCACAAGATTTTTTATGCCGCGAATCATGGTAAGGGAAGAGCCGATTATTATATCATCGGATATTCGGCGGAAGACACCGTCATGGAGTACAACTTCATCATTGTTTGCGTATAAGGGAACTGTTGTCTGTTTTGTTGGTTTTAGGGCATCGGTAATTAACACAATTTTATCTATGGGTTTGTTTCTTAGCAGGAGTTTGTAAAAATTCGGGTGGATATGGTATCCGTCAGCGATAATTTCGCATGACATTTCAGGATGCATAAGAATCGCGCCGACCGCGTTTGGGTTTCGATGTTCCATTCTGCTCATGGCGTTAAAAAGATGCGTGCTGTGAAGTATACCTGCCTGCATTCCTTCGATTATATTTTCGTATTTTGCGTTTGTATGACCTGCCTGAAGCACAATGCCTTTTTTCAGGCAAAACAGCGCCAGCTCACGCATTCCCTTAAGTTCCGGAGCTACAGTCATGTTAACTATATGACCCTCTGAAGCTTTCCAGAGTTCTTCCATAAACTCCAGATCAACCGGTTGTATTGTATCAGCCTTCATTGCACCTAATCGTTCAGGGGAAATAAAAGGTCCTTCCAGATGAAGCCCCATAATGCGCGCTCCCTCTTCCTTGCCCATAGCGGAAGCCGCCTCTTTAACAGCCATGAGCATCTGCTTTTTTTCCGCACAATAAAAAGTCGGATTAAAAGCTGTTACTCCATACTGTACCAAAGCTCTGGACATTCCGATAATCGATTCCGCGCGGTTGTCTTCTGTACCCCAGCCCTCTATACCATGAATATGAGTATCAATAAAACCAGGCGCGATAACAGCTTCGTTAACATCAATAATGATGGTTCCCGGTTCATATTGCTTTTGTTCAAAACGTTTTTGGGAAAAAACATCTGTAATTAGTCCGTTTTCGACAAGTACAGCGCAGCGTTCCATAGCCGCGAAACCGGTCATGACTGTACCATTGTGCAAACAGATTGAATCCATCAATAAGCTCCTGATTTTGTAACAACTCTATTATAATACTTAAATATAAACAACGCCATAAAGATATTTTTTAAAGTAAATTATAAATTTAATGTTAATATTTAAGTTTTTCTGCAATGGTTGCATCCCAACACATGTACATGATTTTTCCGTCCGCTGCGTTCAAACATTCGGGCGACAAGAAAATCTTCAAGCGATAAATCGGATTTGCAAACCGGACATTTTCTGGGCTTTTCTTCTTCCAGACAGTTATAACATCCCCGTATATACATTAAACGATCGCTGCCGCTGGGGCTGGAAGGAAAGGCAATCGTTTTTACCAATTTTCCTTTTAACATTTTTTGTGCGCAAACCGGACAAAACTGAAGGTTATTGGCTGATGCTTTTGGGTCTTCCTTTTTTACCCACGGCAGAAAAGGATATAAAGGCGATGATCGTCTGAAAAACAAAAAGAAACCAAACCAAATCAGTATAATACCAGTGATTATCAAAATTAAAATATCTGAATATGATCCCATAAATACCTTTTTAAACCATTTAAACTAGGTATAATAAATAAATGGCTGTCTTATATATTATCGGTACACCGATTGGTAACTTGGGTGATATTAGTTTCCGCGCAGTGGAAACGCTGAAAAACGCCGATCTTGTAGCATGTGAAGATACCCGCCGTACTCTGAAGCTTCTTTCTCATCTTGGGATACGGGTTAAGATGCTTTCCTGCCGTTCTCAGAATGAAGAATTCGCGGCGGCAAAGGTAATTGATGCCTTAAACCAGGGACAAACGGTGGCTTATGCAAGCGATGCCGGTACGCCGGCTTTAAGCGATCCCGGCGCAGTACTGGCAAGAGCAGCGGCGCAGGCTGGACATGATGTTATCCCCATTCCGGGAGCTTCGGCATTTGCCGCTCTTTTAAGTATTGCCGGAGGCAGGGATAAAACGGTCGTTTTTGAAGGTTTTTTGTCCCCAAAGCCGGGACGGAGGAAATCCAGACTGCGGGAACTTATGGCAATGGAGGCAGCTTGCGTTATTTACGAATCGCCTTTTAGAGTTCTTAAGCTGCTGGGCGACATTGCCGAAATTGATAGTGAACGATATATATGTATTGGACGGGAAATGACTAAGGTTCATGAGGAGTATCTGCGCGGCTCTGCGGCTGAAATTTTCAGTGTTTTATCTGAAAAAAAGGATCAGATTGGTGAATTTTCTGTATATATCTCTGGTATTTAATTAAAATAGCTGATAAACTTATAGTATGAAGTTGCCGATAATAGTTATAGGTAGGGTATGAGTATGACAATAGACAGGATAGGTCATGTAGAACCCATTTCTCCCAACAGGAAAGCCGGGAGAAGTGAACGAGTGGGGGGGAACGACAAGGCTGATACTATCAATCTTTCCGCGCAAGCAATGGAACAGGCTGAAAGGTATCAGGTTTTGGAACTTATTAAATCCTCACCGGAACTGGATGAGGCCAGGATTGTTGAACTCAGGCAAAAGCTCGATGATCCTTCTTATTTAAATGACAAGGTGATTAAGGCAACCGCAGATAACATTCTGAGTACATGGTTTGCGTAAGGTCAGGTGCATAACCGGGTTTTTATCTAACGTAAATTGGGTTATTTAGGGTTTAATAAGTAGTAATGCAGCCTGACCGCTGATAATGCGGACAGGCTTTTTTTTGATCATTTGATGATGACAGAGGAAATTTTTGGTATTTAAAAAGGAATATTGCAGTAAGATCCTGAGATTTGATATGTATATGCCGCATTGACACTGACCGCAAAACGAATTATCATAAATCATGGCTGGAAATGATTTTCAAGGGGACATGGATCCCGAAATTGCTGCGTTACTGGGATCTGCTGGTACAGGCACAGATAATAGTCTGCTTCCTGATTTTAACGATATTTTTGGCGATTCAAATAAAACCAAAACCCCTTCTACAGATACAGATCTTGGCTCTTCCGGATTTCCGCAGGTAACCAAGCGCTTTGAGGAAAAGGGACATGCTTTTTTTGATGATCCCAATTATTATAAAACCTGTCTTTCCAACGAAGGCGATATTGCCCAGAGAGTTCATTCAATTTTACAGAAATATCTTACCGCTAAAGATCCAAAGGATCGCAGTGTTTTCCGTCAGCAATTTATTGCGCCGTATTGGGAATATCTTTTAAATGTAGCAAGAAAGGCAACCAGCAATATTGCCAATGCCAAAAAATTCCTTCTTCGTTTCGGGCTTTTGCATCCCAATTTTTTAAGATCGGATACAAAGGAATATTTCAGCAAGATTGTAGTTGACAACACGCTTGATCAGCCTGTTTTATATATGGATGAATGGCTTCATGATGTTGGTATCAGCAAAATGCGCCCGTCTACAACTGACGAAGTAAAGGTCGTCAAGGGGGGTGGGGCTAATCAGTCAAAAATACAGCAGCTTCTGGAGAAAGCGCAGGGCAAGCTCGACGGCGCAAAGACAATCCTAAAACAAAAAAATAAAGAGCGCAGCGAAATAGAAAAAATACTGCGTGACAGGGTTGAGATGATTTATGAACGCATTCCGTTACGCGAATTGCCAGATGTCAGTGATTGTCTTCAGGAAAAGCAGAAAGCGGCTATTGCGGAAGTTTCCGCGCTGCTTAAAGACATATTAAAAAGCGATCATGATCTGGCAGTCAATATAAAAGATTATATTTCTGCGGATGCGGATGTCCAGTCATTAACGGAAAAATTGGCAGCTGAAGGAGGCGCTTCCTCTTCTGTCGATATTGGCGCGATAGATACTGAATTTGATACTATCCGCCAAATGGCAAAAATGACCTGCGGACGTCAGGGAAACCATTTCCCCGTTTTAACAGGTGAATATTTCCACTGCGGTCCCAATGATGTTGCGACAAGAGAGAATGTAATAACTTTGTTAAGCAAAATAGAAAGCATAGATGCGGAAGCTTTTTACCGGGTTTACAAAAACAAACCAACCCGCATTGCTCCGTTTGTTTTGTTAATACCTACCTACGGTGACACCGGTTTTTGCTGGGAGCCGCTGGATCGTTACAACCGCGCCACAAGCCGCGGACGCATCATAGTTCCAATGTATCCAAGGAATTTATATTATGCGGTACTTACCGCAGTTGCCGATCTCCGCTGGCAGGTAGCAAAAGAAAAAGCTTCTTTTTACTGGATGGAAGAAGGACTTACCGGACATTATTACCAATGGTTCCAGTCTGCAAAATTGAAAGGCGATATAAAGGAATATTTTATCCGCGATTATATATTATGGATGACAAAAGAAGCGGAAGGCATACAAAAACTTGAAAAAGATGTGCGCGGAACTTTCTGGCGTTATATGCCATTTACAAGAGAAGTAAAAGAACAGCTTAAAACCCGCAACCTTGTGTATCAGGAACTTTACCAGCGTGACGTAAACCGCACCATGTCTGATGGGTATTAGACAGGGCTGTCCTTACGCAGTGTGCCGCTAATATGGTTACGATTCAAGCTGCTTATACTTAAAAACAGAGAAAAGCACTTGAGGTTTGTTGAGTTTATAAGTTTATTTAATATAATCACCGCCTCTCTTTTTATGGAAATGAATATAGCAATGTCTAATGTATTAACTTTAATATAGGTTTTTGAAGCCTTGAATAATACGCTTGTTTGTGTCAAAATAATATATGGTAACAGAAAATTTAGAAATACAAAAAAATCTGTCTCAAAAGACAGAAAGCATGATTGTTTTCTTGTTTTGGCGGTTAAAGATATGATAAAAATAAAAAAAACGCCGTTATCTATTGGCAAAACGTTAAAACCTCAAATTAAACTACCAAAAAATTCAGTTAAAAGAAAACCAGAGCCTTCATTTTCTTACAAGCCTATTAAAGCAGCGCCTCATACTCCTCCATACAAAATACATAAGTATTTTGCAAGAAGACCATACAATGTTTTTGAACAATTAATTCAAAATTTTTCTTTAAAAAACGATATAATACTTGACCCATTTTGCGGCGGCGGTGTTACGATATATGAAGGACTCATAAAACAAAGAAAAATGATTGGCTGTGATATAAATCCATTATCAATATTTATTATTAAAAATATGGTAAAAAGATTTACAGTATCAGATATATTTAACAAGATAATTGCCGAGCTGGAAAATTATTTAAAATATTTGCAAGGTGATTATTTAAAATTTAATCATGATAATAAATGCTATCAAATAAATTGGTCAGAAATGGCTTTGTCCGTACGCTGCCCGAATTGCGGAAGAAGCACCCCTTTATCCAATAATTTAAGGCAGAATATATTTAAATATTATTGTTCTAATGTTGATTGTATTCATAATTTCGGAGAAGGTTTTGAAGTCTCCAGCTGCGAGAGAAGGCCCCCTCAATATTTGTTTCTTGTTAATTATAACAATAAAATTAATGTACAAAAAGAATATGATACGGAAGATAACAATACATTTACTAATCATATAATGTTTTTGAAAAACGAATTAGAAAAAGATAATATTATTATTCCCCAGGATACTATTCCTTTGGATTGGGATAGACAGTTTGAAGACGGGTTATTAAAAAGAGGTATAATCTTTTTTCAGGATTTATTTACAAAACGTAATTTGTACATTTTACTTTTGTTATTGAATAAAATTAATATTTACAAGGATGCTGTTTCCGGTGAAGAATATGAATTATTAAGGATGATATTTAGTAATATATTGAAAGATTCTAATATTATGTCATTTACAAATACAGGGTGGCAGAGCGGTAAACCAACAACATGGAGTAAACATGCTTACTGGATTCCTAATCAATTTTGTGAGGTTTCTATATTGCCAATTTTCAAAAATTCCGTTGATCGCGTCCTGTCTGTTATTAAATATAATTTAAATATTGATTATATTCCAAAATCTGCCTGTACATTTACTGATTTAAAAAAAAATGATAATAATTTGCTTCTTTATAATAAACCTGTAAACTTAATTGATTTACCTGATAATTCTATTGATGCAATAATTACAGACCCTCCTTATGGCAGCAATGTTCAATATTTAGAGTTATCTCATTTTTGGTATCCGTGGAATAAAGATTTATATGATAATTACCCGTTATTTGAATTAGAAGCAATTGCAAACAGAAAAAAAGGATTTAAAGGAGCAAAAAATGAATATGATTATGAAAATAATTTATATGCTGTTTTTGCAAATTCTTATAAATGCTTAAAACCGGAAAAATATATGGTTCTTACTTTCAATAATAAAAAAATAACAACCTGGCTGGGTTTATTGTTTGCAATTTTTAAAGCCGGTTTTTCATTTGAAAATATGTATTTTCAAGATGGTGTCGAAAATTACAGGCAAACAGCCCATACAAAAGCAGAAGGTTCACCTTATGGAGATTTTATATATGTTTTTAAAAAACCAGGTCAACCATATTTAATTACAGAGTATTATTCTGAAGAACAATTTGCCTCTGATTTAGATGCAATATTTAGAAAACATTTGGAAAAAACAATAGATAAAAACAATACTATTTTAAATATGTTTTTGGAAGTTATGCCTTTTATTGACGGTTTCGCGAAATCATATTTAATAAAAAATGAATCCCATTCATTATATAGTATTTTTAATAAAAATTATTTGGAAAAACTCTTCGTGAATTATGAGAATAAGTAATAGTAAAATAATAATTGACCAAATTAAATTTAATAAATTATTTCCAAAATACAAGTCGACTTTAAATGAATTAATTTCAAAATATAGTATTTCAGATGGCAATACTTTTGAGAAACATGTTAATTTCAAAACCAATAAAATTACCCCAAAACATAATTGGTATGAATATAAGCAGGGATATTCTGAATTATTAATTAAACAAATTATTGATTTAGAAAAACCTTCTAAGTATCATTATATTTTAGACCCTTTTTGCGGCGTTGGTACAACTAATTTATCAGTACAAACTATTGGCTATAAAAGCATAGGATTTGATATTAATCCTGTGGCTATCTTATCAACAGAAATTAAAACTCATTATTTTACAGAGAAAGAGATGAAATTAATAAGAACTGAAATTGATAATTTTAAATTACCAAAGAACTATGAGAAAATTATTGATAGTAAGGTGGTTTTAACTTCATTCCAGCCCAAAACATTGTCTATACTTCTGAAAATAAAATATTATATTGACAATTTATTAAATGTAACCGTACAAAAATTTTTTCGCCTTGCTTTTCTCTCAATAATAGATGATTGTTCCCTAAAAATAAAAGACGGCAATGGTTTAAAATTACGAAAAAAATACACGCCCTTGCCTGATATTGTAAATCATTATTTAGATAAATGTAACAAAATGTATTCTGATATATTAAAAACTAATTATTCGACAAAATGTATTCATATTCTGGGTTCGATGATTAATGACGGCCATTTTAATAAAATTAAAGATAAAAAGATAGGTTTGTGTATTTTTTCTCCGCCTTACGCAAATTGTTTTGACTATTGCGAAGTATATAAATTAGAATTTTGGCTTGGCGGTTTTGTTAAAAAATATAAAGACTTTCAATATTATAGAAATTTGGCATTACGTTCACATGTTAATTCAAAATTTGACCATAATATCAAAAATTATATAAAAAATGCAGCATTAATTTCCGATTTATTATCCACTTTTAATTTATGGAATAAAAATATTCCTTCCATGATATGCGGCTATTTTGATGATATGTTTGAATTATTAAAAAAACTAAAACAAGTATTACTAATAAATTCAAAATGTTATATTATTGTAGCCAATTCTGGTTATAAGGGCATTTTAGTTCCAACAGATTTACTTATAGCTGACATTGCAGATACTTTAGGTTATAAAGTAAATAATATTTTTCATGCACGTAACATACGTTCTTCTTCGCAGCAAATGCAATTTTTAAACGATAGTTATGATAATATGATGAGAGAATCTGTAGTAGAAATACAATATAAGGATAAAAAGAAATGATTAAATTTTCCAATACATTAAAACAAAAATACTCATCTTGGGATGAGTTAGAGGAAGCAATTGAAAAACTTTCTACAACAACAGAAAAGGGAAATGCTTTTGAGGAGTTTACATATGCCTATTTTAAAATAAAATCTGTTTTTTATCAGGTTGACGAGGTCTATCCCTATAAACATATTCCGCAAAAATATAAAGATAAATATCGTCTTGCAGTACGTGATAGCGGTGTTGACGGTTTAATAATAAGAAAAGACGGCACAGCAGTTGCATATCAATCTAAATTCCGCTCATATAGAGCAAGTCCTGGTTATGAAGAATTGACAAAATTTTGGTCTGAAGGACGTTATTGTGAATACTGTTGTACTGTTGCAAATAGTTATTCTTTATCAAATTTATCTGATAAACATGAACAAAACATGAAAATACTTTGCTATGATTTTTTAAGTCTTCCTGAAAGTTTTTTTAATGAATTGTATAATTTTACAAACGTATTAAATATGTCAAAAGCGGAATTTAAAGAACCGTTTGAATATCAGAAAAAAATTATTTCTGATGTTGTTTCAAAATTTCGTTACGAAGATAGAGGTAAAATTATTGCTGCTTGTGGTACTGGTAAAACATTAACAGCGTTATGGATTGTTGAACAAATGGATATTGAAATAGTTTTATTTTTAGCGCCAAGTATATCTTTAATAAAACAAACATTAGAAGTATGGTCAAGTCAGGCAAAGCTGTCTTTTTCATATATTTGTATATGCAGTGATAATACTGTCTCTGATAATGTTGAAAACGATGAATCTGATATTAGTATCAGCGAACTTGGTATTCCCGTAACAACAGATGAAAATAAAATTTCAAATTTTTTCAATGTTAAGAGCGCCAGAAGAAAATATATTTTTTCAACATACCAATCTGCCGAAAAGGTAATTAGTTCAATAAAATATGCAAAAATTGTTATTGATATGACAATATTTGATGAAGCGCACAGGACAGCGGGTCTAAGAAGTTCATTTTCTTTGGCATTAGAAAATCAATATGTACCATCAAAAAAACGTTTGTTTATGACTGCTACTGAACGAATTGTCAGGCCTGTGTTGCTTAGAAAGGCGCGAAATAATGGTGAAATTATTTTTTCGATGGATGATGAGAATGTTTACGGCTCTTTATTTTCAAAATATAATTTCGGTGATGCAATAAAAGATGAAACCATTGCAGATTATCAAATTATAATAGCAGGTGTTAAGGAAAAAGATGTTTTTAAATATATTATAGAAAATAAAGACCTTTCTGTTAAAAACTTGAACGAAGAAGAAAGACTTACAACGGCTCAATCCCTTTATGCTAAAATATTAATTTCAAAAGCAATATCCCAATACAACATAAAAAAGATTATTTCTTTTCATTCTACAATTAAAAGAGCAAGAGATTTTACAATTGAAAACAGTAAAGATATATATTTAAAAACCGTAATACAGGAATCTAATCAAAATATACCAAAAGATTCATTGTATTTAAATCATATCAGCTGCAAAATTGACTCCGGAGAGAGAGCCAGAATATTGGAAACATTCAAATCAAATGAGTATTCTATAGTATCTAATGCAAAATGCTTAACAGAAGGTGTTGATGTTCCATTAATAGATAGTATTTATTTTGTCGATAAAAAGACATCGCTTGTTGATATTGTTCAATCATGTGGCCGTGCTTTACGCACCACAAAAGGTGTTAAGAAAACCGCTTATTTTATAATTCCTATTTTAATACCGGAAAAAACAGTCAGCAGCGATATTTTCAATTTAGATAGTTTTGAAACAGTATATAATATTATTCAATCACTTCGTGACCAGGATAACAGATTGGCAGATTGGATTGATCATTTGAATAAGAAATTAGTACGTGGCGGCGGGGCAGGCGGTTATGAAAAAAATCCTCCCATCATTATTGATATTGAAGGTATTGATGTCAAACAATTTTCAGAAGAACTTTATTTACAAATTGCTGTTGTTAATAAAGATCCGCTTAGAGATATTTTTAATACTGTTATATATGGCAAAGGTGACAGAAAAACAAGCCAAAACCGCATATTTAAAACCATAGGTGATTATTCGTTTGACAGTTACACATCTAATCTTGTTCTTCCTACTATGGAATTTTTCAAAAAAAATAAAAAACATACATTAAAAACAGATTTAATTAAAATAAACCATAATAATATTAGCCATACAAAAAAATTGGGGTTAATTGAAAAAAATGACAATAGGCATGTTCTTACGCCATTGGGCAAACTTTTTGTCAGCGGTAAAATTGATATAAAAGAAATATTTAAACGTCAGTTGTTACGCTACTCCTGTTCAATCGAAGATGGCAGCAATGATAGAATTTTATTTCCATATAGAGCTGTACTTAAAATTTTGTCTAAACTGGATGAGAAAAAATTATCTTTCTTGGAATTTGCATTTTGTATATACCCTATATACGACAGCAGCCAATCTTCAATTGAACAATCTTTAAATGATATTAAATATTTCAGAGAGAAATATCCTAATCTGGAATTGATTAATGTATCAAATCGTCGGTCTATACTTTTTGAACTTAATGAATATTATAAAACTCAAATATCCGAGACAGATATTTGGGGGAAACAGCCGACAACTATTAAAAATCAATTTATGTATTTTAGAAATCATTTGTCTTTATTTGAAAACATTATCGAAATACGTAATCAGGATATTTTTATGCAGGATGATATAGAAAATGAACTTTCAGAATTACTAAATAAAGATCTTTCTATTGAAAATGAAAACAGACAAAATCTGTGGTTTAAATATACTGAACCATTTTATTAATGATTTTATTTTAAGATTAACTTGCTGAATTTGGAATAGTGTTATACCATAAACTCAGGAGAAACAAAAATGAACAAAATCCTCACAACCGAAGAAAAGAAAAAACTAATCGAAGCTAACTGGCGTATGGAAGATTGCCGCCCTGCGGGAGGACTGGACGAAGTGCCGTTTGTTATTGAAGTAGGTCCAATGCACATGGCGACAAAAAAGTTTTACAATAATCCTGACGCGGAAATTGAATGGTCGGAAGATCATGCCAAAAAGCGCGAGGGTGTTTATGATTACGGTTTTTCCAACATCAAACCTAATCAGGGTATCAATATTATTGCGGGGGCGTTCGGCTGTGAATGTAAACCTAATGATGAAGCCGACCCCTGGGTTGAATGTCTTATCCGCGAAGAAAATATCGATGATGTCCACAAGCTAAAAGTTCCTGATCCGGTTAACAATCCTTATTTTGAGCAGGCGTGGAAACATGTGCAGGCTTTGCAGGAAAAATCACAGTTGCCGTTAAGGGTTGTCAATGTTCCTTCGCCGCTTGTTACAGCTTCGCTTATCTGGGAATATACCGGATTTATAGAAGCCACTCTTGTCTATCCTGACGAAGTCCATGTGCTAATGGAAAAAATTACCGAAGCGACTATCGGTTACATTCGGGAAATGTTAAAAAGGATTACCAACCTTTACGGCGTAAGCCACGAATTTTGGTATATCCCCAAAGAAATGGGTATCCGTATCAGTGACGATACTGCGGCGCTGCTTTCACCTGACCTTTATCGTGAATTCGGCGTAAAGTACAATTCGATGATCGCCAGGGAATTCGGCGGTATCGTTGTTCATTCGTGCGGTGATGTATCAAATGTCGCTGCAGCTATGATGGAAATTCCGGGACTGCGCGGTCTTGATTTTACGATACCGCAGGTACAGAATTGGGAAAAAGTCCGCGATGCCGCCGCAGGAAAAACAGTTTTGGCTTTGCGTCATTTTTAGTGGGATCATTTGGGCGCAAGCGCCCGGGACAATG
>Ga0209755_10005453_pt1 | contig 14477 bp, 10 predicted proteins | sample TergutCo191P1_FD_187301 | JGI IMG/M metagenome (GOLD analysis project Ga0209755, IMG submission 187301) | Cornitermes sp. P1 segment gut microbial communities from Petit-Saut dam, French Guiana - Co191P1 (SPAdes) (version 2) | ecosystem: Host-associated > Arthropoda: Insects > Digestive system... | reverse complement strand
GGGGGGGGTGCATGACAGTAAGCTAAAAATTGTTACATGAAAAGAATGTAAGAGGTGCAGTTCTTGACAGTACACATTTCAGATTGACAAGGAGGGGTGTTTTTGCAGCACACTCTCCAATTGGGTTCTGGAGTTCGATAAGTGGGCACCTTCTGTGGTTGTGGTTGCATACAAAGGCTCACCTACCATGAGACGGCAGATACAGAGTCAGATGCGTTCCACAAAATTCAATGTTCTTCTCACAACTTACGAATATGTGATCAAGGATAAGGGTATGCTTGCCAAGGTAAGCCACTAACCTGTTGTTATTTAACTTGGTATAATTTCTTTGATTTTCAGTTAATGTGAATCTTTCTTGAACAGCCAATAGTTGCTTGGCTTGTAAAGAAATTTTCCGCCTGTTATGGAACTCAAAGGTAAATGACCACATACACAGCATTCTTCCACTAGACATATAATGATCCAGATGAATCAAGCCCACATCCTCACATCTTATTTCTTTAGATTCATCTTAATATAATCCTGCTATATAAACTATATGTACCTAAGTCACCTTTCAAGTTTAACAGCTTACGTTTTGCATGCTTTTCTCGTGTCTTCCATACATTGCCATTCTCATCCAGTTTGATCATGCTAATAATATTTGGTGCAGAACACAACAGTGAAGCTTCTCATTATACACTATTCTTCATTCCCCTGTTACTTCTGTCTCTAAGGTCCAAAAATGCTCCACAGCGCCCATGTTGAGAAACAAAGTTTGCACCCATTAAATTAGTAGCATTATAGTTTTATATTTATTCTTTACATTTTCCCTCATATATATAGGGAAACAACAAACCTTACATTGCTCAGTGATTTATTTTCTTGGTATTGAACTTGTACTAGTTCTGTGAACTCCTGTTCTATGAGTGGCTGCTGAGTAATTTCAACATTAACAAGCCAGTGGTCTGCTAACAACAGTCATTAGAATGGGGGAGGAAAGGAAGTAGAATTCCTATGTGACACTATATAAGTACTTTGTGATAAAGAGGAATTGCTTTTACATGCTATGCTTGTACAGATGTTGAGCTGTCACATGGCCAAGAGTTGGTTGCCGCCAGTAGCATATATGGATGCCAGGCTGGCTGATAAATCAGATAGTGATCAGGGATACTGATGAGGAAGTTGTTGCATCTAGCAACTGATCCAATGTTGTTATTGCTGTGGAGGTAGAGATTTTTGCTGTTCTGGGATGTTTTTCAGAACAGATGTTTCAGGACAACCTGTTGGTCCCATACTCAAGTGTCAAGCATTCCATTACATTAAGGTGGATCTAATGGTATAAGATGTGGGGATATGGGCTTAATTTATCTGGATCATGATAATTGTAGTGGCAGGATGCTTTGCTGGACTGCTTGACCCTTGGCGATGAGAGTGATATGTTGTCCCAACACACTGGTAACTCACTATCAATGTACACTGCGTAACATCCCAGAAGAGTGAAGATCTTATTTACACAGCGGCAGAAACCTGAAATCATGTTGTGGAGGGAATTGTCTGTAAGACCCTGAAATGTAAATAGTGGATTCATGTAGCACAGTTGCAAAGTGTTGCAGCAGAACACTGGTTATGGTTGTCCATGTATGAGGATTTGTGCTGTACAACAAAGATTGAGAGTTACACTGGTGGGAATGATCTGACATAAAGGCAGGGAGTCCTGTTCATCTGTATGAGAGAATGAGGATGCAGTAGTACATTAGCTATAGATGATTTTTTTTCGGTTGGTAAGTACTACTGATGTGTGTTGGTGAGCAGTAGTAGAGGTAGCAGTGTTTGCTTATTTCATAAATAAGCTTGCCATCAATTTTTGAAGAGTAAAGATAAAGAGAGCTGTTGTGTTGATGATAGTGACTTAATGGTTTGTTGGATTTTCATGAAATTCAGTATAGGAAGGAGTTCTTTACAAACAGTTATCAAGCAGGCATAAGTTTCATGCAAATCAGCATCATGAAGGCCATATTTTACATAAGGGCATAAATGATATGTTGCTTATATTTTCAGCATTTTTCATCCAATTAGGATAAAATTTGTAAAATGAAATTACATTTACACACATAATGACATTCTTCTCAACATCTCCAATTCCCCACCCTTGCTCCAGCACATTCCTCACTTGGCTGAAGCATGGCAGTATTTTATAATTACTGTTACAGCTGTAACAGTACTAACCTGTAGAGGCAAGTTACCCCTACATTCCAGTCCAAAAGCATCATGTTACTTGTGCAATTTTTTATCAGAAGCGATCATTCCAGGAATATTGTGTTGTTCTACATATTGTTTGTTTTGTGTCATTCTGTGTATTGTGTGTGTGTAAACATGTACTGTACTACTGCCACCGGGTGGCTACCCAATTGCAGTTAACAAATATATCATGTCATTTCAGGTTAGGACCAGTACTTCTGAATGATTGGGCAGTAAAACGGCACTTGGCATGGGACAATGCATCTGAGATAATTATATGATGTTTATATGTGTGATTTTTTGAGACCAGAAGAATTGAATGATAATTGCAAGACAGTGACACATACGGAGGTTTCACTGTACTTAAATGAACATGTGATTGTTTCAGCTGCATTGGAAATATATGATAATAGATGAAGGCCACCGAATGAAGAACCACCACTGCAAACTAACTCAGGTTCTGAATACACACTACGTGGCAACACACAGACTCTTGCTGACTGGAACTCCACTCCAAAATAAGCTGCCTGAGCTCTGGGCACTACTGAATTTTCTGCTTCCATCTATTTTCAAGTCATGCAGCACATTTGAGCAGTGGTTCAATGCTCCATTTGCAACAACTGGAGAAAAGGTATGCTAACACATTTTTGTCAAAGTCCAACGATTATCTGGATTTTAACATTGTGATCTTGTAAATATGCAGTTGTGAAGTATTCTGAACTTTTTTTGTGAAACTTCTCCTTTCATTTTTTCATCTCCCACATAGTAGTTTGAGAGCAGAATTTATGGGTACAGACATGTGATTTTACTTTCTGTTTTGTGTGGTTGTGAAACATGTTACATGGAATGAATGTTGATGAGGGTATTTGAAAGCTGTGCAGAAAAATATGTTTGTACCAACAAGAGGGCATGTAACAACAGGATGGGAAAGCTTGCATACCCTGTATCGTACAACAAATATTAGATTCGTAAAATCAAGCAGGATATGTTGGCAGAGCATTTAGCACTCATGGAATCTATGCGTAGATCATACAAAATTTCAGTGAGAAAATCTGAAAGCGAGAGACCACATGGGAAATTAGGCATGTTTCAGAAGTTAGTACTAACTTTTAACAGATGAACTCCACATCATCATCCCATTAAATGCACACTTTTTTGTCCTGCAGTAGGTATTTAAATTGAATAGTGCTCTGACCACAGCAGAAAACTGGCATTCAGAGGGCCATATTCCAACTTTAAAGATTGAACTTATATATTACATGACCAGGTTGGTACTTAAATTTTAGTGCATGGTTTGTAAAAAACATAATATTGAAGAGGAAAAAATAAAATTATGAAGTAAACAACAGTTTGTGGAAAATAAAAGAAACATTATGCAGTATGTCGTACAGTGCTGTAAATTTCCTAGTTGCCTAAATATATAAAATGAATTTCTGTAAATGTTTTTTTATATGCATTCACATATGCCAATGCAGGTCATTTAAAGCTGTGTTTATGTATACAAGTAAAAGCATTCTGTTAAAAATTAGCATTATATTCGGTGTGTTCATTGGGCCCGATGAACACATGCAAGTTTTTGAATGTTCGTTGCAGCGTGGTTAGTGATAAGCGAAGGCCATCTCTTGTCCCGACATCAAGGCTGTTACTTTCTTCTGACAGCAAATAAATCACCCAATTGAAACCATATTGAACCAGATAAGATGAGGGGAAAAGCAATAAAATACAACTTTGTCTTCTGTGCCTCAGGAGATGCAGGGGAGACGGGAACCTTTGGTTCAGTTTTAAATATGAAGTATCTTATTGAGGCAGTGAAGTTTCAGTGGTCTGTCAGTTATTACTTTGGCCCCCTAATTTTCTGTCATTCTCCCATGGCTCCTTAGAAACTTAGTATGGCCCACTGGGAGCCATATGGCCCACTTTGAGAACCACTAATTTAAAGGTTAGCAAAGATAGGATGTGATGGTTTATTTTGGATTATTGTATCTTGGTATGTCCCAGTAATAGTCTGTTGTGAGTACAATAAGAACACTTCAGATGCCATGTAAGGTGGGATATTTTGTTACATAGCATGTCAGAGTGAAGTCTGCACCCTGAAGTTACTGTTTTGCATAGTAAACTGATAATGTGTATATGGTACTGGATCATATATATGTATTTTTGACACATTATATAATTAAAATATTTAAAATATGTTACTGCTTTTGCTTTGACCTTGCATCAAACTCTACAAGAATCTAAGTGAAGTAAAGTACAGGTTGCCGTCCAGTAGTGAGGTTGATATTCTTCTAGAAAGTGCATCATTATGTAGATTGTGTTTGCCTGTAGGTTCCAAGTTATAGACTAAAAGTGAGATTTGCATTACTGGATCTTGGACCAGATATTTTTGAGCCATTAGTTATACAGTAAATGAATGGTTTAATAATGCCAGAAGGCTGTGTAATATAAAATCTTATGTTTAAAACATTTAACTGTAAAGAAAACAATATTCATTCTGCATTAAAACTTATTGTGAATATAATTCTTACCTCATTTCTTATTCAGTAGGGCTTATGGCTCCTGACAATTTTAACTGAATGTGTTTGAAGTTTCACCTGAGTAAGCACCTTTATAGGATGTATTTTAAATTCAGAATCATATTCTTAATATTTTCCACATTTTCCATGCTTTCCAACAGAATACACTTACAGTCAGTTTTGTTATATTACCATTGCATACTATTATAATCTCCTACATGTTTCAGCACTTTCTGGGCCATCAACAGACAGAGAAAAGATAGAAGAGATATATAAAACATTTGTATATGTTGTCATTTGGCAGTGCAACTGTTGTTTGTACCAAATGCAGGTGCACGCTAAACATGTACAGTATAGTATTGGTTAAAACTTGGAGAATTAAAATTAACAAAAGTGTGCTTAATAGTTACATATAAAATTGCAATACAATATAAAATTTTTTCATTCAAGCACCTTTTAAGTCCTTGTATATAAAAATTTTCTATTGTACAGCTTGTCAAAACTGCATGAAATTACAATTTTTTGCATGTTATGTATTCACAATGGAAAGCTGTTTTGAAGAGAAATTTTTTATTGTCTGTAATGACTGTATGGGCTGGATGGTCCAGGAAACAAGTTACATTGGGGTGGAGATTTACTCTGCATGTCCAAACTAGACCCAAGGCCCATCAGCCTCTGTGCAGCAGGCACTGGGTCTTTGCCAGGGATAAATTGGCCAAGGTGTGGTGTCAACCACCCACCCCCTTCTAGTGCCGAGGTTGCAAATGGACTTCTCTGTGTGCCTTTATGCCTGCATTGGCATGCCATGGAATGACTTGTATCTTTACTAACTTTTTCTTTTCCTTAATGTGCCCCCCCCCCAAAAAAAAAAACAAAGAAAACTTGCTAAGTTTGTATTAGATTAAACTGAATCAAAAATACAATTTTTGTGATATCTTTTGGTGTATAATTCTCCCATATAAAATCTTATGTAGTTTTTTTCACTAGTTTTGGAAGTGAAACATGCAGATTGACACTTGAAGCCTCTGAAGTGTAGAAAGAGTACATCACATCAATTTCAAAATATGAGTACAGCTATGGACTGGTTTGTTTGATTCCTTTTGTGATTGTACATCACTTAATTGTTCATGCAAAACTTGCAAGTCATTAGCTTTTAGGGGCCCCATATTGGATTGTTGCAATTTAGGTTTTCACAGTCTGCCTTCTAAATATGGCACCAGTAACTGAAGTAAACAGTGGAAAACATGGCCTTTTATTGGTCCCTTTATAATGCACCATTAAATACTGACTCACTTAGATCAGGCCTGACATACTCTAAACAGATGCAGACAATTCGATATGGAGGTAAAACCAACATGTGTATAATTAAATGTTTATATGCATTGTTAATGTTATCTCCATACTGAAGCAGCTTAATGCATGGTTGTGGATTATTTAAAATTTAAAACAAATGAAGAAAAATCTGAAATCCAACGTGATACATTGAGCAGCAACATCTAATGCACAAATAGCACAGTCCCTTGTCATCCTTAATTTGTCAGTATTTTAGTGTAAGAGGACACAAGGATATAAAGTAACCCATGTATTTAATTTTCCAACATTTAGTGGGGTGTGTTATGAAATTAAAACAATAATAAGTTTGTGTCTTTCAGAAGTTATGCAAATACTGGACTTAGCAAATAACATACATCTTTAAAAAACAACAACTTTAATTGTTTTGAAATTTAAAATTTACAGTCACTTAAAAAAACTAAAACTGAACATTTTCATAATTGCTATATGATATGAAATGATGAGTAAGTGAAAAAGTAGGGTAACTTATTCACCATTTCAAACAAATTTGTATAACTGTGAAAATGTTCAACAGGTGAGCAGGCCACATCATAAAGCTCTACAGGCTATGTGTTGGACAGGCTTGACTTACGAGTATTGTTTAAATTCTTACATTATATAATATTTTTTACCACAGTCAGTGTTCTGTACCTCTTACTTGAAGTTTGGCTTTTATTTTTTTAATGAATTATCATCCACTTGATTACTTTCAATTGTTGTATTGCTCAGGTTGAACTGAATGAGGAGGAAACTATATTGATTATCCGTCGTCTTCATAAAGTATTAAGGCCATTTCTATTGCGGCGATTGAAGAAGGAAGTGGAATCTCAGCTGCCTGATAAAGTTGAGTACATTGTAAAGTGTGACATGTCAGGCCTTCAGAGAGTTCTGTATAGGTAAGTAGTGAAAAATGAAGTTAATGGACAACTGATATTCACGAACGCTGTTAACAGGAACTGAAGATTCAGCCCCACTGATACCAAAGCCTAGCATTGGACATGGTCCTAAGCCAGTAACATCTGCCTGTCATCCTGATAACCTAGTATTTCCCTAAGACCCATCTTAATATTATCCTGTCTCCATCTTTGTCTTCCAGATGGTCACTTTCCAGGAAGTTTCTCTACCAAAGTCTGTCCTGTATTGTCACTACCCACCTGCATTTCTCTGACCTAGACTTCACTGTTGTAATAGCACTAGATGACCCATATAAACTATGAGGTTCCTCTCTATATAACATCCTAAATTATGCACTTCATTCTTTCTGTTCTAATGGATAGAACTGTTTTATTGTTTTAGTATAATTTATGTAATCTTTGAGGATGTTAGATTTAGGAAAGTGGCCTTAAAGTATCCATAAGAAGTATTATAGCTCTGCTTGACAATTATTGCTGATGGAGCATTGCAATTTGTATATAATAAATCAGTTTTTTTTATAATTGTGCTAATGTTGAATATGAAAAACAACCTGAAGTTGGTAGAGTGGTAATGAAACATGTTGCTGTTTACTTAAAAAAATTTGTAGTAATTTAATATTTGGACCAGTGATGTTTTATAGTCAAATTCAATACAGTATGAGGGGAAACCTCCCAATTTTGTGACATTTTAATTCATGAAATAACACTTTGTAGTCACCATGAAGTTAGGTAAATTTTCCACAGTTGTGTTTACTCAGTCTCCACAGATGGCTTCATTGTGGACATATGTCATGAAATTGAGTAATGTACATTTTGTAACCCTAGTCTTTTTTTTTTTTTATTGCTGGAAAATGTTAAAGTGAGTGAAACTCAGATGCTTAATTTATAAGATGAGTGTTTGTATCTTGGTTTTCAGACATATGCAGAGTAAAGGTGTGTTGTTAACAGATGGTTCAGAGAAAGGGAAACAAGGCAAGGGTGGAGCTAAAGCATTGATGAACACCATTGTTCAATTGCGTAAACTCTGCAATCATCCCTTTATGTTCCAGAATATTGAGGAAAAATACTGTGACCATGTGGGCTCCCAGACAGGCGTAGTTTCTGGGTAAGCTCAGTTATGTTCACCTTACTCTTCTGCCTTCAGCATGGTGGTATAGAGCTGATATCCTCATTTATAAAATATTACTGCTTTTGTGTGCATGTTAAATTACTTGTCCTCTGTTAAAACAATTCAATATGCATCATTGTTTTTTAGATGTTACACTACTGCTGCATTATGTCAGTTTAATGTAAGTTTCCTTCCCCATCCTCCACTTTGCTTTTTCAGAAACCACATGTCTACATAAATCTTTGAAGAAAATGTCCTGCCGCGTTTAGTAATTGTATTTCAATGTTGAAAGTTAAAATATTCACTATACAACAGATAATATGAAGGCTGAAAATATAATCATGATTGTGTGTGCATTTTGTATTTCACATTTCACATATGTTATTGCTTGAAGTTAAAGTGAAACAGAGAGTGGAGAAGTCATAATGATGAATGTTTGAATACTATTTGACTAAAAATAAATACAAGATACATTTCATGCAGACTGCTTGTGAAGTTGTATCAATTCCAGAATCTACATATGATAATATTTATTGCATAAGAAGCTAAGAGCTCTGTAGCTGCAGTAAATATGTAAGACTCTTGTGTTTCAATGTTTTGGTCCTCTGATTCTTAGGGCTGTACCCATCTACTGTTAGAGCCTCAAAATTCTAATTGTTTGTTTAGTAAAATAATTTTCCTGTGTCTCCTTTTGTTCTGTTATTTTAAGTGTCTGGTTTTGTGGCTTATTACATTCTCATTATATGTAGCTGAGGCCAGTTCTTCCACCTATTCAAAATGTTGTTAATTTAGTTATTCATTTCTTGTAAAGCTATGTTAAGCAGTGAGTCCCTTGTTACCACAGCATGGTGTGTCCTCAGTTTGCACTCAGAGGAGATAGCCACCAGATTTTAAGGATAGCAGCAGGTATTCTTGAGTAAGTAGTCACAGACTTGTGACAACTGCTTCTTTATTCATGCTGTAGTGTAGGAAGAATAAGTTACGATTCTGTTCGGCTGGGGAGGAGTAGTTTGAGATCATGATAAGTTTCATAATAACTTAATACCAAAGATGTAGTTGTAACATACTATTATGTGTTCAGGCCTGACCTGTATCGAGCATCTGGAAAATTTGAGCTCTTGGATCGAATACTACCAAAATTGAAGGCTACTGGCCACAGAGTACTGCTCTTCTGTCAGATGACACAGCTTATGACAATCATGGAAGACTATTTAGGGTGGCGTGGATTTTCCTACCTGAGGCTGGATGGCACAACTAAGGCTGAGGATCGTGGTGATCTCCTCCGCAAGTTCAACAGCCCTGAATCTGAATACTTTTTGTTCCTTTTGAGCACACGAGCTGGAGGGCTTGGTTTGAACCTGCAAGCAGCTGATACTGTCATCATATTTGATTCAGACTGGAATCCCCACCAGGTATGTACCAGATGTATATACAGTGTATGTTTTATCAGTCTCACTAACAGTCATAATGTTTGATATTCCTTCCACAAAGCAAATGAACAACTTATTCCCTCCCAATCCTGTCTTCTTTTAAAATCTATCAGTCCTAACATAGGACATTTAAAAATAAAAAAGTACGAAGTTGAAAGAGTTGAAAATTTCAAATATTTAGGATTTATGCTCAATGAAGATAACAATCACCAAATAGACTTACAAGCAAGAATAAAAAATGCTAACAAAACACACTTTATGCTACAGAAACTTTTTAAAAATAAAAACATATCAAAGAAACCAAAATTAAGACTAAAAAACACAATAATAGACAAAACATTAACATATGCACCAGAAACCTGGATATTGACAAAGAGAGGCAGAAAGCAAATAAACATTTTTGAAAGGAAAGTGTGTAGAAGAATTTTAGGCCCAGTCTATGACAATGAAAAAGAAAATTAGAGGATATTAACCAATAAAGAAATCTGTGCAGTTGTTAAAAAACCCATTATGACTGAGACAGTAAGGTTAAATAGATTACATTGATTTGGGCATGTACAGAGAATGGAAGAAAATAGAATTCCCAAAAGAGTATTTTATATGAATTTGGAAACAACATGTTTGAGAGGTAGACCAAGAAGTAGATGGCAAGATGAAGTGAGGGATGATGGAAGAATAATTGGTGGAGAAGGGTGGCAGGAAAAAGTATATAACAGGAATGGAAGAAGCTCCTGAGAACAGCAAGGAATCATCGCATTCTGCACGTGCCAATGGAATGAGTGATTGAATCAGACCTACATACTGAGGTATTTCCAACGTACACAATGAAATAACCGGTTATAAATAATTAGCATCAGCACACATTCTTCATCTTGGTTTGTCTTAAAATCAACTACAGCATATTATGACACAACTGTATATTCCCACTGAACATTGTTTACTTGTTTATTGTTGTGGTGCCATATACCAGATGCATTAAACAGCTGCCAAGCAACAAAATGGGAGTCATTGTAGAACACATTTGACACATTACATAGGATGTGGTCACTTAACAACCAGAGAGGGGTAATCAGAACTCAGTGAGTGAAATAATTTTATGTAATCAGTTTCATGACTTCCTGAGGCAGGAATATCATGTGAACATGGTTTCATTCTCAAGGGTTATGGAGCTAGAGGCATTTGAAGCTGAACATATTTCTGACAGCTTTTGCATACACACTGATGATTAATTTTGAATATCCACAATTCTCTGTTTTCTTCAGGTCCATAGACCTCAGAATTTAGATTTCCATGTGTTCATGAAGTAAGCAACAAGAATTGGGGTACTGGAATACAGAAGGGTTAAATTTCAGCTTAACATCATACTGGCCCACACCATCAACTTGTTGTGTGTGAACTACTTCTTTCCTATAGTCATCAGAACTTAAATATTTTTTACTACACTCAGCTTCACCGGATCAGCGTCCCACTCTGTTATCCACAGCTTACTGGTTACTGGTAGATGACATGTATGTTGCCATGGCAGTAAAGAATAGTACTTTACAACTGGTGACTTCCTGGTTTTTTTCCCCTCTTATTGACTGTTTTGTGTTAAACAGTACTGCTTTTTCCCTGCCCTTTTTTTTTTCAGCATTTAATGGTATGACCACCCAGGTGGTGAGTAAAAAGTCACAAGTGTTGGGGTGATGGGTTTGGTTACTACATTCCTTAGAATTTGAAGTGGTGGAGCCATGTTACCAACCCCAAAACACTGGAAAATTGAAATGTCTGACAACATTTTGTACACTCTTGTGCAAATTATTTATTTTAGATATTCACAATAGGTAATCCATGAGAGCATTTTAATTTTAATATTGTATAAAGGCATTTACTTTTATATTGTAAGTAATTGTGTTCAGTAATGCTGGTAATCTTAATTAGTTATGTGCTGTATTGTGCTGTGTGAGACAGTGTACTGGTGCTTGGAAATCCTACTGCTGTTTTACCAGTCCATGAATTGGAAAAGGTTTGAAATTACTGTGTCACTTGATACTGTGAGAAGTTCATAAGTCATTTGAAGATAAATTGTTAATCTGTAATCCTGTATCACACAACACACATATAAAATATATTTAAAGGCAACATCTTCTGTGATGCAGGACCTACAAGCACAGGATCGAGCCCATCGTATTGGACAACAGAATGAAGTTCGCGTACTCCGACTGATGACTGTCAACTCTGTAGAGGAGAGGATTCTGGCTGCAGCCCGCTATAAACTTAATATGGATGAGAAAGTTATCCAAGCAGGGATGTTTGACCAGAAGTCCACAGGTTCAGAAAGACAGCAGTTTCTGCAAAGCATTTTACATCAGGATGATGCAGAAGAGGAGGTAACCATCTGTCATGTTATGTTCAGTTGCTGAATTGTCTTGTACTTAAAGTAGGGAATTGTGGTAATGCCTGTACATGGTGTTTAATTTTGTCTGTCTGTTTTCAGTAGTTCATTAGTTGTCACTATCAAACTGAATGTAACTAAAATTAATTAAATTTGGTAACACAAGTTTCTGGTCCTAATATAAGTTTTAAAAAGTTACATAAAAAGTTTTATGAACACTTCTTATTTTTGGCATTAAATTTCAGGACCAGTTTGGAGTGTAAATAGTGGCTGTGATGTCTGTATCTCAGATATTCTCTTATTTCAGTGTTATATGCTATTCCAGCTCTGTGAACACTTTAAAATATGATAAGAAGTATATTAGAATATAGAAAAATTGAGTGTTTCTGAAGCTTACTTAATTTTACTTCCCCATGGTTTCTTTAGTTCATTCTCCTCTTTGCCTTCACTCTGGTTCTGTGTGGTTTCTTCACTGTGTTTTCTGATCCCATATACTTGTGAAAGCTGTATTTGTACTGAACTTACATGATTTTATAATGATCTCTCAAGATCTTTTCAATTTTGTTTTCGTATTATTACAGGAGGAAAATGAAGTACCTGAAGATGATACAGTGAATCGTATGATTGCTCGTAATGAATGTGAGTTGGATCTCTTTTCACGTATGGATCTAGAGCGTCGCCGTGAAGAAGCAAAACTTGGCCCAAACCGTAAATCACGTCTGATAGAAGAAGGAGAATTACCTGATTGGCTTGTCAAAGATGATGAGGAAGTAAGCACAGTTTTATTTTATCACAAGCATTCTGAATAATGAACATTATATACTTCCTGTTTGTGGAAAATACTTTGATGAGAGAATCAGTGTAAGTTCTTATTATATCATCCCATTACTTGTTCTTATTATCATTTTCTTCTTTTAGTATAATTTCCATTTTTTGCTGGTAAGTGAATAAAAATCCTCCCAGCTTCTCTTGTTGCCTCACAGCATTCCCCTTTCCATCTCTTACCAGATGCTTCCTCTCTTCTTGCTGCCCACTAATATCTGGCTAAACCATCTTCTGCCTGTTCTATAAGGTTCTATCCTTGAGGTGTTAATTTTGATGACCTTCTTGGTATTTTTTCAATCCCTCTATTTTTCTTTTGTGGGTGTTGTAGTCTTTTCTATTTTAATCCTGTCTAAGTTTCATTGTAACTTCTCACAGAATTTCACTTCCAATTCTGTGCTGTATTCCTTTTCATACACTGTTGATGGTCTGTCTGATTTATCCAGCACTGTGCATTCCTGAGTCCCTGTCTCTCCACCATATGTCCAGCATATTGTTTCATGCTGGATTTCACACTCCCAATACTACTGGTGAACCAGAATTGGAATCGGGATGTGATAATCATGTTCATGCATATATAGGTCACAACCCTATTTTCGGACTGCATCTTTGGATGAAAAGTGTAGTTTGTGCACATGTAAATACAGTTAATTAGACAATTGAAGCTCTTTACTACGTTGACTTTATATTGGCTTTGTTAATTAAGCTTTCCAGTTTTAATGTATGTGCACATAATTGGAGGTTTTATGTTTAATAGGTTGAACGATGGACGTTTGAAGAGGAGGAGGAAAACTACCTGGGTCGAGGATCCAGACAGAGGAAAGAAGTGGACTACAGTGACAGTCTTACAGAAAAGGAATGGCTTAAGGTTAATTATAATTTATTTTCTGCTTACGATCAGAGTGGGACTTCAATTTATATAAAACAGTCATTGGGGTTTATTTTATGTATGTATATGACTAGAATAAAACTGGAACTTATTAAATATATCCATTGCCATTCATGCACATGTACTTTCCCAACTTTACTTACAGTTCTTACAGCTAGTTATAAGCTATACCATTTATATAACCATTTTTAATTTCTTATCTTGACCTTACAAAATCAGTTCTGAAGCCTCAAGCCTGCCCTGTTCATTGTAAACACAATATTGCTTTGCAAAGTCCAAACTGACACTCTAACAACCACAGTTTAACTTTTTTGTGCCATCTGTATTAACATTTTCTTTTCCTGGAAAGAACATTCATATATGTAGAAAAATGACTGATCTAATGTCATTACTATAAACTTGTGATTTATTTTGTGTATTACAGGTGGGGTCACAGATGAACTTTACCATCTAGTAAGTAATGAGCTGTTCCAGTTGCTTGGGGAATGGTTATGATTATTTAACTAGTTACACTGTTTTAGGCAATAGATGAAGCTGGAGAAGACTTTGAGGAAGAAGAGGAAGAAGAAGAGAAAAAGCTACGCAAGAAAACAAGAAAGCGACGAAGAAAGGGAGAAGAAGATGAAGAAGAAGAGTCGACACAAATCAAGAAGCGCAGCAGAAATACCACAGTAGCTGCAACTACTGTGACTGCATCAGTAGACCCAAGGGTGAAACGTCATATGAGGAAGTTGATGAACATTGTCATCAAGTACACTGACAGGTAAAGGTAAAGGTAAAGCAGTCCCATTACAGGCCTGGACAGACCCAGAGGGTTCTTAGGAAGTTAAGGTTCCCAGATTTCGTGACAACGGCACAGGATGGTGGTAAGATTG
>Ga0209755_10005452_pt1 | contig 14477 bp, 6 predicted proteins | sample TergutCo191P1_FD_187301 | JGI IMG/M metagenome (GOLD analysis project Ga0209755, IMG submission 187301) | Cornitermes sp. P1 segment gut microbial communities from Petit-Saut dam, French Guiana - Co191P1 (SPAdes) (version 2) | ecosystem: Host-associated > Arthropoda: Insects > Digestive system >... | reverse complement strand
ACTGTTTTTTGCGGAATACGGACGACCACATGAGTTCCTTTTCCCACTTCGCTCTCTATATTGATTTCAGCGCCCATCATCTGTGCTAGGCTATACACTATTGCTATCCCAAGCCCGGTACCGCTGACGGACGGGTTTTCCCGTTCATGGAAACGAGTATAGTCAGCATTGGCTTTCAGCGCAGAAATTTGCTCTTTGGTCACTCCGAGACCCGTATCCCGAATGGATATAACAAGCGCGATATAGCCTTCCTGCGAATCTTCGCGGCTGAGGGACAATTCCACCGAGCCGGATACTGTATACTTGAATGCGTTTGATAGCAGGTTGTTCATAATCTGCCTGATACGCAATTCGTCACCGATCAAAGCGGCGGGCAGATTCTCGTCCACCCACATTCGGAAAGCGATATTTTTATGTTCCAGATATACCATGTGTAGTTGAGTCGCATCGCTGACCAAGCTCGAGACTTCGTACTCACTGTTAACCAGACCCATTTTCCCAGACTCTATCTTGGAAAAGTCCAAGATGTCGTTCACTATGCCGAGTAGCATGTTCGCCGAATCGTGGATTTTCGCAAAGGCTTCTTCCGTGACGGGCGGCATATCCGGGCTCCGCAACTGAATCTCCGAAATACCCAAAACCGCCGTGATCGGCGTGCGGATCTCGTGGCTCATCCGCGCGAGGAATCGCGTTTTCGCACGGTTGGATTCTTCTGCGTGTTCCATAGCTTCTTTCTTGTTTCGTATGCGGAACAGGATGTATGACATGATAAGCACACCGACTAGCAAAACCATTGTTCCGATAAGCCACGGACGCTGCGCCTGAAGCACCCTGACGGTGAAGTCAAAGGTTCTGCCCATCCAAAAATCCGAAATAGACTCAGTATCAATGACGGAAAGAGATTTGTCGATAATTGAAGCGAGCAGGGGCATATTTTCATTAATCGCGAATGACACGTCATAACTGTTGTCAAAGACGATATTTGTCCTGAATCCGGGGCGCTCCATCAGGCGGTTCGCCCGGAGAACCTGACGGACGCTCAAGAAAATCAAGTCCACATCCCCATTTTCCAGTGCGTCTAAAGGTTCGTCCATGTTGGGAAATCGATAAATGTTCAAGTGCTGCGGAAACATTTCGGTGAAAACTGTGTCATAGATGCTGTTTCCCATCAGACCCACACACATGTACAGCAATTCGTTGATGCCGATAATGGGCGCGTTGCCGTAGGACACCAAAGTGTAACTATCCGTGAAAAACCCGTCGGTAAACAGAAAAGGCAGCACGCCCTCCTGTACCGCCGCGCGGAAAGGTCCCGTACCCAAATAAGCCTCACCTTCACGCAATATCCGATGGACATCGGTAAGATGCGACGAATCCGGCTGGGCGATTTCAAACCGCAGTCCTGTGATAGCCTCGATTTCCCGCAGAACATCAATGGATATGCCCTGGAATTCCCCCACCCATTCGTTGTAAAAGCTGATGGGATAGCTGGCATCGTGCACCGCTATCGGTATCACGGGGGTGCTTGCGATAAACTCACGCTCATTATCGGTGAGCAGCAGCGACATCCGGTGCCGGGCGGCGTCTTTCATGCCCTCGGCATAGAGCTGACCCAAAATGACCATCCCGCCGTTATCCAGAATTTTTTGCACGGCGTCTACAATGGGGAATAACTCGGGGTTCAGCGCCGAAAAGACCGCATATCCGAACACGAATGGGAAGAACGGCTCCACCCGGAATCCCGGGAAGGCTACGGACACGGTGAACACCCCGTCGCTGATATATGCGTCCGCCTCGCCGCGCCGGAGTAGCTCGGCGGCTTCCCCGGGGGTGTCCACGTGCGTGTATGTAAAGTTAGTGAGCGAGCCATTGTTCCGGAGGACATTGTGCAGGGCAGAGCCTCTTGTGAACAATATGTGCAAGTCGCGTTCCTGTTCGATTTCCGCAAGGGGTCGGCTGCCGGGTACGCGTGCTATGGCAACCGAGCGCTTGGAAATGGGGTCGGTCATAGCGAATCTTTCCGCCAGTGCAGAGATACGCGGAAACTGCCCCGTGAAATGCACCGTATCGTTGTCAAAGCTGTCCATTAAATCGGATATAGTATCGTAAATGACAGGAACAAACGGTATGCCGAACAAATCGGTAAGCCAATCGCTCATCCTCGCGGAAAATCCTGCGATCTCCCCGCCTATCGTATAGAACGCTTCATCGTTCTGAATCATTCCATACAGAAAATATTCGTGCCGCGCCCGAAGCTGTCCGATAGCTTGTATCTGTTCTTCTGTTATTCCGGGGATGTCCCGGTAAGAGTCAAACCAGATGTCTTGCCTCGGTTGCTGCACGCACCCGGAAATAAATAAGACAGCGGTCAGAAAGGCCAGCAAAAAAGCATACTTTACAGTAACTAAAGCGTTTCTATATGTCTCGGTGATTTTCATGGCTATCTCCCTGTTCCATAAGCTTCTTCTATTGATTAGATTTCCGCCGCACACACCCTGTTCCTGCCTGATTCCTTCGCACGGTAAAGAGCTTTGTCTGCGCCGGACACAAACCGCTCCATAGTGCTGCTGCTCTCCGGTATGACTGTGCTGATGCCAATACTGACAGTCACGCCGGTGGGCGTATCTTCGTGCATAATCACGTTGTTTTCAATCTCACCTCGTATACTCTCCGCCACGCTGACCGCACCCGCAATCTCCGTGTTTGGCAGCACAACAGCAAATTCCTCGCCGCCCCATCTTGCCGCCAGATCCATCGGACGCTCCAGACAGCGCTTGATTGCATCCGCAACGGATTTCAGCACGTCATCGCCCTGCAAATGACCATGCGTGTCGTTGTAGTTCTTAAAGTGATCCACATCAATCATAAGAACACTCAGCGGGGTTTTCTCCCGCACCGCCCTTTTCCACTCCTTATTCAGCCGGTCATTAAAATGCCGCCTGTTCGCCGCACCGGTCAGCGTGTCCGTTATGCTTAGGTTGTGTATGGTTCGTATCTGGTTTTGCATTTTGATCTGATTCTGAACACGTAGCCTGACAATCGACGGAGAGAACGGCTTGTTGATATAGTCCTCAGCGCCGAGAGCCAGACCTTTTTCCTCGTCCTCGGCATTGTTCAGGCCCGTTGCGAAAATAACGGGTATATCGCGCGTTTCGTCCATCTGCTTGAGCGTGGTGATCACATCAAATCCGGAGAGCTCCGGCATAATCACATCCAGCAAAATGAGATCCGGCTTATGCTTTTTCGCCGCGTCAATGGCATTGCGGCCGTTTTTTGCCACATAAATCGCATAATCCGAACCCAGAATGTGCGTCAGTGCAGTAAGGTTCATCGCTTCGTCATCAACAATCAGGACGCTGTTCTTACTCATGCCCAATTCGCCGGTAGGTGTTGTTGATTCTGGATTTTCTATACTCTTCAGCACACGCGCCACTTCATTCTCCAAAGTGGAAATCTGTTCTGCCGGCGGGACTTGACCGTCCCGCAGCAGATTTTCCATATCTCCGGCGAGTCTGACCAACTCATGTTCTTGTATTAACCCGGCAACGCCTTTAAGCGTATGAGCCAAACGATGAGCAGTCTCGATATCGCCCGTGGTTAAGGCGTTGCGTATATTCGAAGCCGTGTCTTTGTGGCTTGCCGCAAATTCTGCCCGCAGCTTATCCGCCAAATCAGCACTGCTCATGTACCCGTCAATATCGCCGGAAACGCCGGAATCCGCAATCCGCGCCGCGTCGATAACTTGTTGCGGTTGTTTATCCCTAATGAATTTTTGCAATATTGTGTTCAGATGCACCGTTTGAATCGGCTTTGATATAAAACCGTCAAACCCGTTTTTGATAAATTCCTCTGCCTGACCGATTAGCGCGTTTGCCGTCAGAGCGACTATTGGTGCCGTGTACCCCATATTGCGCATCTTTTGCATCGTTTTTGTGCCGCTCAGGCCAGGCATCATCTGATCCATGAAGATGATGTCGTACTCTTTGCCGCGCTTAATTTTTTCGATTGCCTCGAATCCGCTTACGCAAGTCTCAGTATTGATGCTGTAAAACGCAAGCAGACCTTTCGCCACATACAAGTTAGCGTTCACATCGTCCACGACGAGAACTTTGCCATACGGCATCGGCTCCGGCGTGAACTTGAATTTCTTCTCGGCGAAGCTCCCGCTCATTTCAAACTGCCGCAAACTTTGGGCCATTCTCTCGCCTAAGATTTCGGCTCCGGCTACCTGCTGCGGTATGCTGACAGTCACAACCGTGCCTTTGTTAACTTCGCTTTTTACGTCAATTTCCGCATCCATCATTTGCGTCAAACTGTACACAATCGACATTCCCAATCCCGTGCCGGTAACATTGCGTGATTCCTGTTCATGGAAACGTGTGTAGTCGCTGAAAAGTGCGTCAAGCTGCTCCGGATTCATTCCCATGCCGGTGTCGCTGATTTTGATTATAAGCATTGTTTGGTTATCGTCTGCCAGTCCACATTCCAGCGAGAATACAACCGATCCGGATTCTGTATATTTGAATGCATTTGACAAAATATTGTTCATAATCTGCTTTATGCGGAGCGCATCGCCGATAAGCGCGACGGGCAGATTTTCGTCCACATGAAGATCAAACGCGATGTCTTTATACTCCAAATGCACTATATGCGGCGCCACCGCATCGCTGATCAAACTCGCGACTTGATATTCTTCGTGTAAGAGTTCCATTTTCCCGGCTTCGATTTTTGACAGATCTAAAATATCGTTGACGATTCCGAGAAGCAGATTGGACGAATCATAAATTTTCGCAAAAGATTCTTCCGTTACGGGCGTTAAATCCGGGCTTTGCAGTTGGATTTCTGAAATGCCCATTACAGATGTAATCGGCGTGCGTATCTCGTGGGACATTCTCGCAAGAAAGCGGGTTTTGGCGAGGTTGGATTCTTCCGCGATTTCAAGGCGCTGTTGCTGTGCCATAGCTTTTTGCATCGGTCGCAAATCGTGACTATATCCGAGTATGATGTTTCTGTCCTTTTGCGTATGACGTATAAATGATGTCTCAACGAGCAATTCCTCGCCGCTTGCAGTAAGGTGCATCCACTCAAAACGAACATGCTCTTCACGGAATGCTTGCTGTACATATGCGGCGGCTTTTTCCATAGATAGCGTGCCGCAGGGCTGGTATTTGGGAGAGAGTTGTTCATATTTCTCAATGAATTCTTTTGCGCTGTCCAGACCGAAAAAATTTATAACCTGACTATTGCATTCTATCAAATTAGATTGCTCATCCCAAATCTCAATGAAGCATGGCGACAAATCCAAAAGCAACTTCACCATTTCATTGTTTTCGCGTTCTTTTTCCTCCGCCGCTTTTGCGTCGCGCAAGTCGCGCAGATATGATACAAACATAAATGTATCGCCGTAATTCACACGCACCAAAGTAACCTCAGCCGGCATGACTTCGCCGTCCCCTGTAAGCTGTGTAAACTCAAATTGAGCGCGTCCATGGGCTTCCACTTCATCGAACAATGAGCTGACCCTATCTTTTGTGGCAGTGCCGCAAGGCTGTTCATCGGGAAAAAATTCGTGAAACCGCTCGTTAAACGCTTTGACGAAATTTGCTTTTGAGTCAAACCCAAACAGCTTCACTGCTTCTTCGTTGCAGTCGAACGTGACACGCTCGGCATTATAGCACATAATGCCGATTGGGCTTGCGTCCATAATCATCTGAGTGCGCTCGTTCACTTCTTTTTCACGCAGCTGAGCTTCCAGCTTTTTAATATCTCGCAAGTCGCTTGTATAGGCATACACGATTGCGTTTTCATCATCGCCCGAGCGCACCAGCCTAACCCAAATAGGCAAAAGTTCGCCGTCTGCCGTATTCGTTATCCACTCAAAATCGACAGAACCTTTTTCAAAAGCCTCTGTTACAAGCTCTTGTGCTTTCTGCCAGGTAGGTGTTCCGCAGGGCTGACATTCGGGCGCTAATTCGGCAAAACAATCTAAATATTCTTGCTGACTGGAAACGCGATACCATTCTACAGCGCGCTTATTTGTTCTTATAATCTGTAAATCCCTGCTCCACTCGTTAATCATGGTGGGCGACAAATCTAAAATTTGCCGTGTTTTTTCATGAGACTCGCGCTCTTTTGCCATAGCCGCTTCTACCGGGCGCAAATCCACCGCGTAACAAACGCAGACGAATTTATCGCCCGACGGAACTCTTGACATCGTGATTTCCACAGGTACGATTTCTTCACCGATTTTATGTAGCCAGCGCTTGCGGATGCCCTGACCGGTTGCGAATATCCCGGCAAGTTCATCGTGGCAGATATCTTCAGTGCGGTTGCCGCAGGCTTGATATTCGGGCGTAAATTCGTAATACCGCTCGATGGTTTCCTCTTTTGAGGACAGCCCAAAGAAAGCGGTCATTGCCTCGTTGCAGTCTGTCAGATTGCCGTCTTCGTCCCATAATGTTGACGGGATGGAAACGGCATCGTACATGAGTTGCTGCGTTTCGATTGCGCGCTGTTCTTTCTCCGTCACAGATTGCATTGGCTGTAAAACTGTCCGCTGAATCAAAATCCCGCCAAGCAATAACGCCAGAACTGTCAAAACAACGGCGGCAATCATCAAGGGCATATAACGCATGTCAAATGCGGCGACAGTCTCCGAAAGCACCAGAACAGACCAGTTTGTCCCCACAATAGGCGATATGCTGGCATAACGGTAATCGCCGGTGGTCAGACGGATTGCCTCGCGGCTTAGTGTGCCAAGCGGAAACTCGCCGCCTTGAAGATTTTGCAGATGGTTTGTTATTTCATCCGCCAAATCGGGGTTCCCCTCCGCTTCCGGCACTGCGGGAAAAACGGGAATCCCCGCTACGGTTGTTTCCAAAATCCCGGCACTGTCCATACGAACCATGCCGTACTGGTCTATGATATACCCGCGTTTGCCGTAAACGTCAAATCCATAAAACGCGGCGTTATAGACTGCGGCGAAAGGCGAACCAAGCGTGAAAACGCCAACAACGCGCCCCTCATAATAAATCCTGTGGTTTGACCATATGTACAGTACCCAGCTGCCGTGTTCATCCGGGCGGGTGCGCTGAACATTCAAGATAAACGGCAGTTCCGCTTCTAAGGTGTCAAAAAACCATTGGCTTGCCTCACCGCCCGACAACTGGCCCCAAGCCTCAAATTCATCAACCGTGATTGTGGTATAAAAATTGTAGCCGCGCCACGTTTCATAAACCGTAAACATAAAGTAAGCGTCCGGCATAGTAACCGCATGACCCATCATCGCCTCAAACGCGGCTTCTTTTGCCACAGAATCATCTTCGTTTGCCAGCCATCGGGCTATCGCGGTCGAGTACGACATTTGCTGCATCAGTCGCATATGCGGATTCATAAACACCTGGAAATTCGCCGCTGATTCAACAGCATACTGGCGCGACATACGCATAGCATTGTCGTCGGCAATATTCCGGGATATGGCTTGCCCGATTCCCAAGATAATAACCGCCACCAAAACGGGAATGACCAAATAAATAATACGCACACGCCTAGCTATTCGGTTTATACGGCGCGGGGGCGGTTGTTTTTCAGGCATAGGACCTCCTTAATAATGCGGCCGGTCATTTTTTTAAGCGGTGCGGCATTTCAAGCCGTCTGTGAGGCGGCAAACTTTACTGCCCATTTTCCATGCTAAACCCGGTTTCGCAAACTTAATCATGATGTGCTATATTGCATGAAATGCGCGTTTGATCTACAGCGCGTTCAAGTTTTCGGGATTGAGAATCAGGACAGGGCTGTCAAGTTTTTCGCGTGTTGCCACTTGACGGATGTACTGCGATGTTATGGAGCCGGATTGTTCGCCGACGACACCATCGATAAAATTCGTGATGTATTCCACCGAAACAATCTCGTCCACAATCACACCGCGCTTTTTGCCGCCTGTCTCAATGACCATCATCATAATCCGGTCATCCGCACCCTCATTTTTGGTGGAAACGTAATCGCCCAAGCCGAACAAGGCGCGCAAGTCAAGCAAGTCTATCATATCGCCGCGTGATTGAGTAATCCCCGGACAATATGGTGACGCATCGACAATCGGAGTAATATCGCCGATAATCTCGATTGACAGAACGAATTTACTGTTGACCCCATACTCAGTATTGTCGAGCGCAAACACAATCCACGGATACGCCCTTTCATGGCGGTCTTCTTCAGAAACTTCGCCCAAAAGCTCCCGCTTCAGTTCGTTGCGCAGTTCTTCTTTGAGTTGTTGCCTGATTTCATCTTCAACGGCTTGAATGTTGTCGCTCATATCAAAACTTCCTCCTCAGTTTTTGTGATTTGCACGGTAGGCTTTGTAATGAAGTTTATCGTTGCCTAATCGGATGCACGGCGCATCCGAAACGAAACAATCTCTTTGTTTGCAGATGTGTTTCAACAAACAAAATTCTTAATTTTATCAATATCTGTTAATAGACATTTCACTCCGCATTTGTGAAGTTTCATCATTTCCTCAAAACTATAATAAATGGACTCCCTCAAACCAGAATCAACTTGAATAACTTTCCCTTTTCTGGTATGCGGATGCAAGATGTACTTCTTTAAAACCGGAAACGTATCCTGCACCAGAAAAGCCACTTCCCTCGCATCAAAATATCCAAACACAACCGAAAAACAGTGATCATATTTACATAACTCTTTTTCGGCGATTGCTTTGTATTTTTCTATCTTAGTGCTGGCAGGAACCATCCACAATAGGTCGTTATCGTGATCCTTTGAACAACAAAATGCGGGGAATGTTTTACCGTTTTCGGCTATGTTTTTGATACCACAGCCCCGCACTAAATCAAAATATTCGTCCCTGATATGATAAACGAAGCCTTTTCTCACCCTCATAAAGCATCAGGACCTCCTCGATGTCTAATACTTGCCGAAAGTTTCATCGTTCTTGCCCGGCACGGGATTTGCGCTCTTCGCGCGCTTTGGCAAACTTCGTTGACTCGCAAATCCGCCGCCATCCTTGAGCTTAAACCGCGAGATTAGCTCCTCCAGCATCATCGACTGGCCGCTCATTTCTTCCGATGCCGCCGCCGATTGCTCCGCTGTTGCGGAGTTCTGCTGAACGACTTGCGCCACTTGGTCGATGCCCCGGTTGATTTGCTCGATGCCCTCGGACTGTTCTTCTGATGATTTGGCTATCTCGGTCACAAGCTGGCTGCTCTCGCCGATTCCGGCGACAATTTCCGTGAGGCTTGCGGACGTGTCATCGGCAATGCGGGAGCCAAGTTCGGCCTTCTCGATGGAGTCCGCAATCAGCGATTCCGTATCTTTTGCGGCTTCGGCGGATTTCGCCGCGAGGTTGCGCACTTCTTCCGCAACGACGGCGAATCCCTTGCCGTGCTGACCGGCGCGCGCCGCTTCGACGGCGGCGTTGAGTGCGAGGATGTTCGTTTGGAACGCGATGTCGTCAATGGATTTTATGACTTTGCTGATGTTCTGGCTCGACGCATTGATGTCCCGTACGGCATCCATCATTTCACCCATCTGACGGCTGCCTTTTTCCGCGCTGGTCTTTATATCGCCGGCAAGCATGGACGCACGCCCAGCCATATCTGCATTGCCTTTCGTTTTCTGCGCGATTTCGGCTATCGAGGACGATAGCTCTTGAACAGATGCTGCTTGTTCGGTGCTACCCTGCGCCAACGACTGCGAACCATCCGCAATTTGCTTCGACCCTGTGGCGACTTGCGCAGTGGAAGATTGAATCTCGCCGAACATTGAGTTCAGGTTGCTGAGCAGATTTTGCAGTGAGTTACCCATAGTGTCATCTTTTGAAAGCGTATTCACCGCGCTCGTCAGGTCGCCGCCTGCGATAGTTTCAAGTTCTTTGCTGATATTTGTGACATGCGTGACAAATGAGGCGGCGCCGTTGACCGTTTGCCCGATTTCGTCCTTTGCTGTGCCGAATTTATGTATAGCTTCAACATCTTGCGGGCTGAGCGTTAAGTCACCCGTAGAGCCTGCCTTTTTCATAAACGAGGACAGTACAGTAAGCGGCTTGCTGATAAGCCCGGATATGTACACGGCAAGGGTCAGCGCCACAGCAATAGCAACCACAAGCACCGCGATTATGAGGATAAGCATCGAACTGAACATCGCAGCGTTTGTGGCGTTGTTGTCGTTCGCAAGCCCGATTCTATGTTCCATCATTTCGGTCAAAAGGTCTGCTACCATATCCGATGGGACAACCGTGTTTGCCCTCATGTACGCAAGAAGGTCTGCAGGATCCGCACCGGCTCTCGCTTGAGCTGAAAGGCTGTTCATCCCGCGCTCAAACTCATAAAAATTTGTTTCCATGCTTGCGTACATCGCGATGACTTCGGGCGCTAAAATAGTTTCGCGATATGCTTGCATATGTACCCAAAACCTTGTTTCCCGGTCGTCTACATCACTCTGGATGGCATCAAGTTCGGCGATGTCGCCCGAAGCAAGCGCGATGTTGCGCAGTTGGACGCGCAAACGCTGGAACATTTCACGGGCCTCGGCAATGTCGCCGAGCGGCATCGTTTGATGCTCGTACATATTTGTACTGCCGTCGTTGATTTGCATCATGCCGATGATGCCCACGCCGCCGATAATCACGGCAAGGACAATCACGATTAGGAAACTAACGATAAGTTTTTTTGATACACGCATGTTTTTCATTTTCAATTCTCCCTTGTTTAAAATAAATTAGATCTGGCTATTTGTTTATATCTGAATCTATATCTTACATGAAATCACCTCCTTGTCGGATTCTATGCCCTGTCCGTTATTAAACCATCTGTAAACTTTTTTCGCATTCAACTGCAATCTTTTCAAACTCTCCATGCACGTCCAAAAATAGATTAACTAGAATAGGGTCAAAGTGTTTTCCGCTGTCATTCTTAATAATTTCGACAGCCTCGCTGTGAGGGAACGGATCTTTGTACGGACGCGCCGATACAAGGGCGTCATACACATCAACGACAGCCATAACTCTGCCTAAGAGCGGAATTTTATCGCCTTTCAATCCCTTGGGATATCCGCTTCCATCCCACTTCTCATGGTGGCATAATGCACAGACTTTAGCGTATTCGAGAAAATCGTTGCCTTTTGTTTTCTCTTGGATCTGCGTAATAATCTGCTCACCAACTACAGTATGCTGCTTTATCTCATCAAACTCTTCAGGACTGAGCTGCTCCGGATTCTTTAGGATTGCGTCACTTATCGCTATTTTGCCAATGTCATGTAGCTGCGATGACTGAACAGCTAGATCAACATCAATCAACTTCGTTTCTTCATCGTATACATCGTTTTCTTTCATTGCGCAGATGAAAATTCTTATATACCGCTGGATTCTGTCAATATGACCTCCGGTTATTGTGTCACGGTGCTCAACAATTTCAGCCATAGTATTAATGAATATGTTCTTTAGATTGACCACTTCCTGAGTTCTTTCGGTTACCAGCTTTTCTAAGTCGTTTTTGTAACTGTCCAGTTCCAGATGCACTTCAATGCGTTTTAGCAGACGCAAAGAGGAAAAAGATTTGGAAATATAATCAATCGCTCCCATCGAGAAGCCTCTGAGCTCATTTTCATCACTGTCCAGGGCTGTCAGGAAAATCACAGGGATATCCTTGGTATTCACGTTGTTTTTCAATCTTTGTATCACCTCATACCCGTCCATCTCTGGCATTTCGACATCGAGCAGGATAAGATCGGGAGTTACATTTTCCAGCGCTTCAAACATCAACTCGCCTGACTTGCACGTGTAGACGCTGTATATTTCGGACAAAACGTCTCTCCCCATATTCAAGCTGGTGGCGCTGTCATCCACTAAAAAGATAATTTTTCGTTTCTTATTCACCGGCATCTTCCTATAATTCAGCTGACTGCCTTGCCAGAACGGCGGCTTTTTTAAGTTCACCATAAAGTAGCCCAGTCGATATGGCTTTCACCAGTTCTTTTGTATTCTTCGGCCAGTGCTTTTGATCCAGTTGATCCAGAGCAGTGTTGGCAACGTCAAAATCGAACTGCTCACATGCATTAGCTATGATATCGAGCTGATTCCGTAAGAAATCCAAATCATCAGCGTCGTTCCGATCTTTGTCATCATCCGGAGAGAGTTCAGTTATAAGTTCCCGCAGGTTATCCAAAAACTGTGGTGCGGACTCTTTTATTGTATCTATATCAACTGACCGGCTTGCTTTCTCCAAGACAAGGGCAGCTTCGGACAGTTCTATGCATCCGATGTTATGCAATGTGCTCTTCATCGCATGAGTCTGTATCACAAAGTTTCTTAGCGCCGCTTCGTCGAAATTTTGATTGCGGACTATCGGCTCTAAAAACCCAAGTGCTTTCTGAGCATCCAGCAAAAATGCCACTATAAGCCTGTCAGATAATTTGCCTGACAACTCGGCAGAAATCTCCGCGTCAGAATTCCAACGCTGCTTTTTCGTGACTTGAGTCTGTGTCTCTTCGATCACTTCAGGCGGTTGCTTGTCTCGTATATACCGGAGCAAGCACTTGTTGAGCAAGTTGAGGTCAATCGGTTTTGGGACGCAACCATCGAACCCATTGCTCAGGAATATATCTGCGGCGCCCTTGACAACATTCGCCGTCAACGCCACGATTGGCTGATCGTAGCCCATCTCTCGAATGATCTTTGCTGCTTCAATTCCATCCATTCCGGGCATCATATGATCCATGAATATGATGTCGTACACCTCGCCCGCTTTGACTTTTTCAACAGCATCGTATCCGCTGGTAACGGTCTCCACTGCGATTTTGTACGGCATCAAAAAACCTTTGACCACATACAGATTTGACTCCACATCATCTACCACCAGCACCCGACCATACGGCATCGGTTCACACGTGAATTTTGCGATTTTCTTCAGTGAATTTTGCATAATATCAAGGCTTTGCAAATTCTCCACTGCTGCTTTGCCTATAGTACCTCCGCCGTGCGGAGTTTGAGGTATGCGCACTGTGAACGTACTGCCCGCACCCAACTCGCTGTTTACCGTAATCTCGCCACGCATCATCGTGATTAGCTTATCCGTGATTGACATCCCCAGCCCACTGCCTTCTATCGCACGGTTGCGCTGCACATCAAACCGTGTAAACTCGATCTCAAACAGATTGTCGAGCTGTTCTTGCGTCATGCCTTGTCCTGTGTCTTGTACGCAAATAACCATCATAGTCTCATCGTGATGTCCAGCTATTTCCATACCAAACGACAGTGTTATCTGCCCTTCATGCGTGTACTTAAATGCATTGGATAGCAGGTTATTGAGTATTTGCTTTATTCTTAGCTCATCGCCGACGAGATTGGCAGGGAAACGCTCGTCTATCTCCAGCTTGAAATCAATCCGTTTGCTGCCAATGTGCATCAAGTTCAGCTGCACTGTATCGACAACCAAGCTGACCATCTCGTATACAGCGGGAGTAATCTCCATTTTGCCGGCTTCTACTTTTGAAATATCAAGTATGTCATTGATGATTGCGAGCAGCAAGCGTGATGAACTGTAGATGAGCGAAAAGGCTCCCTCTGTCTGCGGAAGGAGGTCATCCCTTTGCAGCTGGAGTTCGGTTGTGCCCAGTATTGCGTTCATTGGCGTGCGGATCTCGTGGCTCATCTGCGCTAAGAACTGCGTCTTTGCCCGGCTTTCTTCTTCAGCTTCCCGCTCTCTTCGCGTCGACGCTTTGACCGCTCGTGATATGTAAAGCGTCCCAAGAACACTAAACACGGCAAATAAAACTGCGCTCAGCTGGGACGCGCGGCTGAAAACTTCGCCGCGCCTTACGGCGGTGTCTATCATTCCCTGGGTGCGGCCCCGCATAACGGATTCCAGTTCTTGCGCCGCGGCTATAAATGCGAATCCAGAGGTTATGTAGTCATCATGGTATGATATTTCCAACCCTAGCGCTATGTCGCCATAGAGTTGGCGTGCCTCAATGGCTTGTTTATCCAGCGTCCGAAGATATGCCTGGTATTCCAGTACTCGGCTAAGAAGATACATTTCGTTCTCGGGCGCTCCATAGCGGTCAAATGTCTGCCATACATAGCCGTCTTGAGCGACGATAGGAAGCCTCATGTCGAATTCGGCAAGCTGGAACGCCGCCCCTCTGATTACATAGGCCCTTGATATTCTTGTTAGGTCTGACGAGGCTATCCGCAGATCATGCATCGCCAGCGTGAAAATGCGCCTCGCGTCATAGGCATCGGTCATCTCATCCTTTGTCCGGGATGCCATCATGGACAAAAAGATATTCACACTAGCCAATACAGTAAACATCACGATCAATATCATGATTAACCGGGTAATCCTCAACAGACTTCACTCCCTTCGCTTGCACTTGCCACTAAATCATAACTTTCTCTACCGCTGGAATTTAAGGTACACTTTATTTGCCACTGGAATTTAAAGTACACTTTATTTGCCACATTAGAC
>Ga0209755_10005451_pt1 | contig 14478 bp, 10 predicted proteins | sample TergutCo191P1_FD_187301 | JGI IMG/M metagenome (GOLD analysis project Ga0209755, IMG submission 187301) | Cornitermes sp. P1 segment gut microbial communities from Petit-Saut dam, French Guiana - Co191P1 (SPAdes) (version 2) | ecosystem: Host-associated > Arthropoda: Insects > Digestive system... | reverse complement strand
GCGCGGGGTTTTCGGGCCAGTCGTGCTTGGGGTAGCGGCCGCGCAGCTCCCTGCGCACCTCGCGGTACGAGCCGGACCAGAAGCCGTCAAGGTCGCGCGTCGACTGCGCGGGGCGGCCGGCGGGGGACAGAAGGCGGAACAGGACGGGGCAGCCCATTACCTCGAAGGGGCCTGCCATGCCGAAGGCCTCCTGTATGCGCAGGCTCGCCTCGGGCTCGCCGGAGCCGTACTCGATCCGGACGCGGCGGCCGGACGGCAGCCCAAGGCTTTCAGGCGCCAGCGCGTCCATCCTGCGCGCCTCCTCCCAGCCAAGCCGCGCGCGCAGCGCCGAGCAAAGGCCCTCGGCGCATATGACGGGCTCGCCCGGCCTGCCCGCGCGCTCGCCGCCGCCCCACACGAAGGGGCCCAGCCACTCCCAGGCCTCGGCCGCCAGCGCCGCGTCGCCCCATCGCGCCGCCGAATCGGAGCCCGCCACCGATGCGGCGAAGCCCTCCCCGGCAAGGCCCCCGGCGCCAGCCGTTTCGGAGCGCGCCATTTCGGCAGGATTCCCGCCAGCGCCGCCATGCCCGCATCCCTTTCCCGCGCCGACGCGCGAGGCGAAGAACCGGATGCGCTCGAGCAGCCTTCGGGGGGCGCCGCGCATGCCGTCCCATGGCAGCGCCCCGATGCCCCGCTCGATCAGCATGGGCGCAAGGAACGGGGCAAGCTCGGATCGCATGCATGGGCGGCGGCGCTCCCAAAGCGCGATGCGGCCCGCGCGGCAGATCTCGGCGAGGCGGGGGGAAAGGCCGTCCCACTCGACGGACTTTTCGGCGGCGGCCTTTCCCGCCAGCGCCTCAAGCGCGCCCTCGCGGGAAAGCGGGACGGCAAGTCGAACGGCGCCCAGGCGCTCGCCGGAGTCCGCCTCAAGCGCGCATATCCACTCGCTTGCGGCAAGGGGCATGGCGCACCTCGCCTCCCTGCCGGAGGGAAAGCGGAAGACGGCCTGGCCATGGCCGGCGCCTCCCTCGGGGCCCTCATATGGGCCGCGCCTGATCGCAATGCGGTCGGGGAAGGCGGCGGCGGCAAGCGGGCCAAGGGCGGCCTCGTCCCCGGCGCCCCAGAGCGCGGGGCCGCTTTCGCCCAGGCGCCGCATCAGGTCGCCGGCATTCCCGAGCGCTTCCGCGGCCCAGCGGCTTTTCGGGTCCCTGCGCATGGCGGCGAGGCGCGCGGCAAAATCGGGGCCGCCTGCGCCCTGAGCGCCGCCGCCATGCGCGGCGCGGTCGCGGCCTGACAGAAGCGCCGCGGCGGCGCAGGCAACTGCGGCAAGGCCCGAGTCGCGCCCGGCAACGCACAGCCTCGCAAGCCTTGGCTCAAGCCCCAGCGCCGCCATGCGCCTGCCGGTCTCCGTCGGCGCATGCCTTCCGCCGGGGCCGGGCTCGGCGGCGCCAAGATCCGAAAGCAGCGCCAGAGCCGCGGCCCACGCCGAGTCGCCGGGCCTGTCAGGCCAGGGAAGATCGCCCGGGCCCGGGGCGCCCCATATCAGGGACTCAAGGACGGCGCCCGATATGTCGGCGCGCGCGATTTCGGGGGCGTCGCTTTCCGGCAGGGAGTCGCCCCGCGCCCAAAGCCTGACGCAGCGCCCGGGCCCCAGCCTTCCGGCCCTGCCCGCCCGCTGCCGCGCCGAGCCCTCGCTTATGCGCCCGAGGGAAAGCCTGTTAAGGCCGCTCGGCGCGTGAAGCCGCTGCGAGCGCGCGTGGCCCGAGTCGACCACCAGCTCAACCCCTGGAATCGTCAGCCCGGTCTCCGCGACGTTGGTGGAGAGAATGACCCGGCGCCTCCCCTCCCTCGGCGGCGCCAGCGCCCTGCGCTGCCTTTCCAGCGGCAGGCTGCCGTGAAGCGCCTCAATGTCGAAGTCCGCGCCGAAGCCCCGCGCCTCAAGAAGCCCGGCGCAGTCGGCGATTTCCCCGGCGCCGGGAAGAAAAACCAGCACGCCGCCAGGCTCCACCCTCCCCCTCCCCCGCTCCCTGTCGAGGATGCCCGCGAGCGCCTCGGCGCATTCCCTGCCAAGTGGCCCCCTCCCGGGGAGGGGGAGGTACGAGGTTTCGACGGGAAAGGCACGGCCCGGGCACTCGATGATCGGGGCGGCGGCGTCGCAGCCAGCGCCGCCGTCGCAGCCGCCGCCCAGCGCAAGCGCCGCTTTCCGCGCGTCCATCGTGGCGGACATGGTCGCGACGCGCGCGGGGCAGCCCATGCGCCGCAGGTCAAGGACAAAGGCCAGCGCCAGGTCGGCGAAAGCCGAGCGCTCGTGGAACTCGTCGAAGATCACCGTCCAGCCCTCGCCGCCTGAGCCCGAATCGAGCATCGAGGGGCTTTCCTGAAGGCGCCGCGCAAAAAGCCCCTCGGTGACAACCTCGATCCGCGTGCGGCGCGAAACCCTTTTGTCGAGCCGCACCGAGTAGCCGGCCGTCCCGCCGACGCTTTCCCCCAGAAGCTCCGCGATCCTGGAGGCGATGCCCATGGCCGCCGCCCTGCGCGGCTCGAGCACGACGACTCTCCCGCCCAGGCGCTCAAGAATTGCCAGCGGCGCCAGCGTCGACTTGCCGCTGCCGGTATCCGCGCGCAGCGCAAGCGAGCCATGCCTTTCAAGCGCGCCGCAAATCTCGCCCAGGCGCGGGACGATGGGAAGCCCCGTCGCGGCCGCGGCCTCCATGGCGCCGAGGGCCGGCCTCCCCCCCCGGGGGCCCGAGGCGCTCACCCGCCCCTCTCGCAAAGGCCGCGCGCCTCCAGCGCAAGCGCCGTCTGCGCCGCCGCCTCCAGCATGGCCTCGGCCGCGAGCGGCGCCAGCGCCAGAAGGCGCCTTAGCCCCCCCCTGCACGAGCGCGCCCTGCACGAAAGATCCGCCGCCTCCCAAACCTCGAAAAAGCGCGGGACGAAGCCAAGCATCAGGCTGATGCCAAGGCTGGCGTAGGCGATTTCGCCGCCGCCCGGCTCGGCGCCGGAGCCGCCTTCGCCCGAGCCTTCGGCGCCCAAGCCGGCGGCGGCGGAGCCCGCGGGCTTCCCGCGTCGGAGCCGGCGCCGGATGGCGCGGAAAAAGCCCTTCAGCCCGATCTCCAGCGCCGCCAGGGAAAGGCGCATATCGCGCATCGTCGTGACCGAGAAAAGAAAGCCCGACGCGGCGAAGACGGCCAGGATGCGAAGGCCCGCCTCCGCGCCCGAAAGAAAGCCCTCGGCGCTGGCGCCCGGGACATGCGCGGGCCCAAAGCGCATGCCGGCGGCGTAAAATTCGGGAATGCAGATCCCCCGGGCCCCCGGCCCGAGCGCCCGCGCAAAAGCCAGCGCCAGCGCCAGGGCGGCAAGCGGGCGCGCCCCCCTGAGCAGCGCCGGGGGGGGGATGCGCGCGGCCGCGCAGGCAAGCGCCAGCAGCAGGGCGGCCAGCGCAAGGCCGCGCGGCGAGGAAAAGGCAAGCGCGGAAAAGCCCGCCAGCCCAAGGAGCTTGAGCCATGCCGGCATCCTGTGAAAGGCGGAGCTTCCCGGCCTGTAGGAAAACGGGGCGCCGCCGAAAAAGGCCCTCCCCCCCCCCAGGCGGCCGCGCCCTTGGCGGCGCCTCATTCCCCGAGCCACGAGCAGTCCCCCGCCGAGGATATCCGCCGCCTGGGATCGCGCACGCCCCAGGCGGGGTCGAGCCCGTCAAGAACGGCCTGCGGCTCCCCGTCGCAAAGAATGCGGCCGCCGTGGAGAATCACCAGCCGGTCGGCCAGCGCCAGGATTTTCTCGAGCTCGTGGGTGAGGATGACGAGCGTCCTGCCATCCGCCCTGAGATCGCGAATCATGCGAAGAACGCCGGCAACGCCCGGCCAGTCGAGGTTGGCGAACGGCTCGTCCATTATAAGCGCGCGGCATCCCGAGGCGACGGCGCCGGCAACGGCAAGCCTGCGCTTCTCCCCGCCTGAAAGCCGCCGGGGGGGGGAGGAGCGCCTGCCCTCAAGGCCGAGCGCGGAAAGCGCCTCGCCCACCCTCGCGGCCGTCTCCTCGGCGCCAAAGCCCAGGTTTTCCGGCCCGAACGCGGCGTCCTCCTCGACCGTCTGCCCGACAATCTGCGCGTCCGCGTCCTGAAAGACGATCCCCAGCTCCCTGCGCAGCGCCCTTTCGGCAGCGCGCCTTGCGCCGCCCCTCGCGCCGAAAAGCGCCTGCCCCCTGAACAGCACCTCCCCCCCGTCCGGCTCGAGCAGCCCGGCGATTATCTTCATGAGCAGCGTTTTCCCCGACCCGTTCGATCCCGCGACGACGAGGCACTGCCCTTCCGGAATGTCCAGGCTCGCGCCCCTCAGCGCCGCGAAAGGCGGCTCGCCCGGGGCGCATCCCGGAAATTCCTTGACAATGCCCCTTGCCGAAATCAGCGCCCCGCGGGCATCGCCCGCGCCGCCGCCCGCGCGCTCATCGCCAATTGCGCCGTCCATGCCCGCCCCGCCACTTGCGCCGCGCATGGGGCGCTACCTCGAAAGAAGCTGCGCCGCGGCGCGCCTGATCCTAGGCGCCATGGCGGCGGCGGCGACGCCCTTCAGCGCGTCGCCGGCAATGAAGGGAAAAAACCCGGCAATCAGAACCTGGCGCCAGCCGTCCACGAAAAAGCCAAGCCTTAAAAGCCCGGGGACGTAGACGAGCATAAGCCCCGCAGCCGCGGCCAGCGCCATTCTGGGCATTCGCGCGCCGCTGTTCCGCCGCGGCGGCCCCGCGATGAGGCCGGCGGCAAAGGCCCCAATCAGGTAGCCCAAAAAGTAGCCGCCCGTGGGCCCGAGGAGCGCCGCGATGCCCGCCGCCCCCCCCGGAAAAACCGGCGCCCCCAGCGCCCCCGCCGCAAGAAACAGCGCCACGGCCGCGGCGCCAAGAAACGGCCCCAGCGCAAGCCCGGCCAGCAGGACGAACATGTTCTGCAGCGTGATGGAGACAATCCCTATCGGAACCGTCATGAAGGCGCCGGCCGAGATCAGCGCCGCGAACATCGAGGCAAACGCCAGGGACGCGACAGCCTTTCTCCGCCCCCCCCCCGGCCCATGCCGGCCGCCCGGCGCCTGCCCAGGCTCGGGCGGGCCGCCTTCGGCCCCGGCGGCTTCCCGGCCCAAGGCGCCCTTGACCCCCGCGCCCAAAGGCGCGGCGCTTTCGGGCGCTGAGCTTTCGGGCGCGGCGCCATGCGCCTCGGCCCCGCGGCTCCCGTCGCCCTGCCCCGCGGCCCCGCGCTCCCCTGCACCTCCGCTCCCGGCGCCTTGCCACGCGGCCTCGCGCGCCGCGGGCCCCCCGCTCTCGGCGCGTTTCGCAGCGCCTTCCCTCTCGCCGGCCCCGCTCGCCTGGCCATTTCCTTCCCGCATGTTTTCCTCCTGCGTGTTTTCCTCCCGCGCAAATCCCCCGAGCCTCATGTTCCCTCCCCGCAAATCCGGCGCCCTTGCCTCGCGCGGCGGGCCCGGGCGGCAGACAAGCGAGGCCGGCCCGGCGTCGAAGCGCCGCTCCTCCCCCCCCTCGCCCGCGATGACGCACCTCCCCGACGGGTCAACGCCCGCGAAAACCCCCGAGGCAATCGCCCGCCCGCCAAAAAAGCGCCTCTCGCCCGGGCCCGCAGAACCGGCGCCCGCGGAATCCGCGCCCGCAAAGCCCTGGCCAAAGCCCTGGCTCGCCAAGCCCGCGCCCGCGAAGCCCACTCCGAAGCCGAAGTCCACAAGGGACGCCCGCGCGCCGATTTGGTCGGACATGGAATTCCACTCGTCCGCCAAAAGCCTGCTTCCCCGCTCGCGGGAGCACCCCAGGCCCGCGCGCAGCCGAATCAGCCGCGCCTCGTCCAGCGCCGCAAGCAAAAGCCTGCGCCGCGAAACCGGCCGGCCGGCAATCTCGGCGCAGCTCACAGCCCCGCCGCCATCGGCGCCGCCGCCCGCGCCGCCGATGGCAGGCGCCGCGTTGTTGACGTTTATCCCGATGCCGATTGCCAGCCAGCTTATCGAGTCGCCCTCCCCTGCAAGCTCCGCCACAAGCCCGGCGATTTTCCGCCCGCCGACGTAGACGTCGTTTGGCCAGCGCAGGAGCGCCGGCTTTCCGCACAGCGAGCCGATGGCGCGCGCGGCGGCGATTTGGCAGGCCATCAGAGGCAGCCTGTAGTCGGCCAGCGCAATCGGCGCGGAGGCGGGCGGGCGCTCAAGGACGGTGAAGTAAAGCCCGCCCGGCTCCGAAACCCAGCCCCTGCCGCACCTGCCCCTGCCGGCGCCCTGCATTTCGGCAATCGCCACGGTTCCGCCCGGCGCCCCCTGCGCGGCGCACTCGCGCATCCTGTCCATTGTGCTGTCGGCGCTTTGGTAATGCCGAAACATCGGCTCGCCCTCGCCGAATTCCCACGGGTAGAGAAAGTCGGCCGGCGCATCCGGGGCAAGCGAATAGCCGGCCTCCTCAGGCCTAGCCCCGGATGCGGCGCGGGCGGCCTCCACCGGGTAGCCCGCCTTCGAAAGGGACTGCGCCGCCTTCCACACGGCCACGCGGGAAACCCCCAGCGCCGCGGCCAGCTTGCCGCCGCTGACGGGCTTTCCCCCCCTCTCGCGCAAAATTCCCAGAAGCGCGGCCTTCGTGGAAAGCCGCCCGTTTTTTCCCTTGGCATTAACCATAGCGAATTGCAGGTTAACACGAATGCGGAAAAAGGCCAAGGGGCCGGCGCCGCAAAGGCCCTGCGCCGGCGGCTTCTCAAGGTCCAGCGTTAACCTGTAAAATTTGCCGGTTAACGCATGGCGCAGGGGGGCAGGCCGGCTTGCCCCGCCCAATTTGCCTCGGCGCGCCGAAAAACCGGCGCGCAGGCGCGGGCAGGGCTCTAGGCGGCTTGAGCGCGAACATCCGCGCCAGCCAGAGCCGCCCGCAGGCAGCCCCTCGCCGCCGGGCCCGCTCCCGCCTGCGCTTGCGCTTTCGCAGGCGCCCGTAGACAAAACGGCTTTTGCCATGCATCATGCATTAGCCCCCAAGCGGAGCGCTTGGGGCAAATTTGGCTGGCAGGGGGAGTTCTATGCTGATTGCAACGTCGGAAAGCATTGAGGGCAGGAAGGCTGCGCCGCTGGGCGTGGTTTCGGGCAATGTCGTGCAGGCAAAGCACATTGGGCGGGATATTATGGCAGGGTTCAAAACCATTGTCGGAGGCGAGCTGAAGGGCTACACGGAGCTGCTCAGCGAGGCGCGCGCGATAGCCACGGGCCGCCTCATTGACGAGGCGAGAAAGCTGGGCGCCGATGCGGTTGTCTGCCTGCGCTACAACTCCGCCGCGGTCATGGACGGCGCCTGCGAGGTAATGGCGTACGGCACAGCCGTGAAATTCGTCTGATCCGCGGGGGCGCCAGGCGCGGAACCCGGCGCCGGGAGCCCGCGCCGGATCACCTGCGCTTTTCGCGCAGGGCGGCCTCTTTCAGCTCGATGGCGCCTTTCGCGGCGGCCAGCTCGGCGAGGGCGGCGGCGACCCCGGGCGCGTCCCTGCCAAGGCTTTCAAGCCCCTGCTCGGCGAAGGCGGCGTAGGCGGCGCTGCCCAGGCGGGCAAGCAGCCTCTGCGCCTGCGACTCAAGCTGCCGAATCTCCAGCATCAGCACGCCGCGCTCGCCGGCGCGCTGGGCCTTCTCCCCGGCGCTCGCCGCGGCCTTGGCCGCGAATTCCATGGACGCGGACGCCCCCTGCTCCAAAAGGGCCATCATTCTCTCGCCAAACGTCATTCGCCGCCTCCCGCCTCATGCTTTCTCTCGATCGCGAGGATCGCCATGTCGTCGTGCCGCCTCTCCTCTCTCAGGTGCGTGTAGCAAACGCGCGAGCTGTCGCCCGGGCAGTCGCGCGAGCGCGAGCAGTAGGCGCCGTACTCGGCGAAATGCGCCCTCAGGAACGCGTCCACCTTCCTGCTGGCCAGCACCCGGTCGGACGAGGTGGCGCCGGGGGCCCTGTAGCACCGGAACATCTTCTCGACGGCCACCAGCGCCAGCACCGCGTCCTCGGCGCCGCCCCGGCAGCCGGAAAAGTCGAAGTTCAGGAATTCCTCCCGGCCCTCGGGGGTGTGCCACTTGCGCAGCCTGTAGCGGCGCCGGCCCATCACCGCGCCGACTATGCCGTATATGCGCCTCGTCCCAAGCTCCTCGCCCCAGCGCCCGGCCACGTAGTTGCCGTGGGGCAGCCTGTTGACGCCGCCGCCGCAGGACTTCCCGTCGAACACAGGGCCGCGGAACATGCGCCTGGACTCCTCAAGGCCGTCGGTGTAGAGAAGCAGTATGTCGCCGCGATCAAGGCCGACGGTCTGCACGCGGTAGCCGCCCTTCTCCGCCACCATTCCGTAGGGCAGTATGCCGGCCGCCGGCGCGTCCGGCAGCGGGACGGACTTGACCCGGCCCTCGGAGGCGTCGTATATGCGCGCGACGTTGTCGCCGGCGTTGCAGAAGTGCGCGTCGCCGGTCTTTGAGTCGTAGATGCAGAAGGTGAACGCGGCGAAGCGCCGGCTGGCGCCGATCCGCTCGATGAAGTCGTTGATCATGTACACCAGCTCCTCCATGCCCATCAGCCGGCTGGGCTCCCACGTCCAGAAGTAGCTGAGGAACATGGTCGAGACCTGCATGGTGATTAGCGCCGCGGGGGCGCCGGAGCCGGCGACGTCGCACTTTATGACGGCGTAGTACCTGCCGTCCAGGCAGAGGTAGTTGAAGTAGTCGCCGGATATGTCCGCGGCCTCCTCGTAGTAGGCGAAGAAGACGGCGCTGCCGGAGTCCTTGTGGCTGAAGTCGAAGGCCTCGCCCTTTTCGCCCATGCCAAGCGGGAGGAGCTTTCTCTGGAGCTTCCTGCCGGCGTCGAGGCTCGCCGAGGTCGCGGCCGTCTTTGCCAGCCTGCGCGCGATGCCGTCAAGCGCGTCGCCAAGCGCCGCGACCTCGTCCCCGCCGCGGGCGCGGGCCCTCATGCGCGAGAGCGCGCGCTCGTCGCTGGCGCCGAGGACGGCGCGGGCGTGGGCTAGCAGGGCGCGCACCCGCATGGCCGCGAGCGAGGAATGCGCCGCGACGCCGGCGGCGCCAAGGGCGAAGGCGGCGAACACCGACAGCGCGAAGCCGCGAAGCAGCGCCTCCCTGTAGGCGCCCGCCTGCTCCAGAAGCGGGCCGACGCAGACCCCCATAAGCACAATGCCCTCCAGGGACGCGCCGTCCGGCCCGAAGTACGCTATGGGCCTGTAAAACGCGAAGCTCCCATCGCCCGGCAGCGCCCGGCGGAAGGCGAACTCGGGCTCCGAGCGGGCCTGCCCGACCCAGGCGCCGGGGCCGCCATCCTCTGGCAGGCCGCGCGGCCCCTCGAGCAGGCGGGCGGCGCCGGGGGCCAGCGCGGCCCCGACGGCCAGGGAAAGGGCCTGCGGGCCGTCCCAGGCCTCGCCGGCGGGCCCCGGGGTGCCCCCTGCCCAGAACGCGCCGCCGGCCCCCGGGGCGCCTCCGGCGATCGCGGCGAAGCAGGCCTCCGGCACGGCGCCGGCAAGCGCGGGGAGCCGGCCAAGCCCGGCCTCGTCCCCATCGAGCATATGCGCTATGGCCGCCGCCCCCATCGCCTCGAGCAGCACGGAGGAGCGCTCCCAAAGGCCGCCCATAAGCGCCTCGTTCCGCGCCTCAAGCGCCCGGCGGTAAAGGGGGATCGACACGGTGAAGACAGCCGCCAGAACCAGCGCCATCGGGAAAAAGGCGAGCCTGGCGCGGAGCCCGCCCGGCGCGGAGCCCCTTCGCTCGAAAAGGCCGCCGTCGCCGCGCAGCGCCACGCTGAGGACAATCAGGAAGAAGAAGGCGAGCAGCAGAATGGCCGCCGGCACCGGGCTCATCACTTAGCTCTTCCTCCTGAACGCGCGGTAGTTGATGTCCGGGAAGACGCCGCGGCGCGACTCAAGGCCCGTCAGCCACTCCGTCGAGATGTGGCTTGAGCTCATGGCCTCGTAGATCGTCGTGAAGTTGCGCAGCGCCCCCTCGGCGCGGCGGCGCGCGAAGCCGGAGCTTTCCTGCCGGCGCATCATCTCCGGCCAGTCGGAGGACTGCGCAATCAAAAGCTCGCGGGCGGCCTGGTTCAGCGCCCGCTCCCTGACCCACGAGTCGCCCGGGAAGCGCTCGGCAAGCTCGACCATGCGCTCGCAGGCGCGGCCTAGGTGGCGGTAAATCCAGTCGCTGGAGGAGCCCAGCCAGCGCTCGGCGTAGCCGCTCTCGCCCCATGAGGAGAACTCCGGGAGCGAGGCCTCTATGGCGCCCGGATCCTGGCGCGCTATGTAGTCAGACGGTGCGACGAACTCGACCTCGGGCCGGCCCTGCGCCAGCCTGAAAAGGCTCTCGAGGAAGCGCGGGCCCTCGTGCCACCTGAGCCCGAAGTCGTCGGCGTCGAATGCGCAGAGGCTCAGGGGCTGCCCGTCCATGCGCCTCGAGGCCTCCCCGAGGCGATCGCAGGCGCCGTCCAGGAACTCCAGCGCATGCGCCTCGGCGGCAAGGGCGGCCCTTTCGGGATCGTATGGGGCGGCATCCGCCGCGGCGCCGCCGGCGGGGGGCGCCTGCCAGTACTTGTGGCCTGTGCTGCACCTCGCGCCGCTCTGCGCCAGGAACGGGCCGATGCGCCCGGCGGGAAGGTCGTGGGCGGCGTCGCGCGAGTTGTCCCTGTACGGGCCCTCGCGGCGCATGCGCGCCAGGGCCTCCGAGGCGCGGAAGTCGCGGGCCAGCGCAAGAAGGCCGTGCGGCGTCCTGACCGGGAAAAACGAGCCGCGCGAGGGTGGCGGGCTTCCCAGGACAAGGCCGTGGCTCTCCGCGATCGTGTACCCGAAGCCGTAAGCCCTGAGAATCCCGTCAAGCTCCGGCGACCAGCCGAGGCCCGGGAGCCAGAAGCCCCTGGGCGACGAGCCCAGCGCGTGGCGCGAGAAGGACAGCCCGACCTCGACCTGCGCCTGGACAGACTCGGGGAAGCGGCACAGGAAGGGAAGGAAGGCGTGGGTCGCCGGCGCCGCCAAAAGCTCGATTTTCTCCCTGCGCCTGTAGTGGCCGATGGCGCTGAGGATGCAGCCGTCGTGGCGCGCGGCAAACTGCGCCCGCCTGTCGATCGCCCTGTCCAGGCAGCGCCCGGCAAGCGCCGCCAGAGGCCCCGAGCCCCCGAGGCGCGCGGCCTCCTCGGCGCCGAAGGCGATCTGGCGGTCCAGGTGCGCCGCGTACCTCCCCATGAGGCGCCGGTCGCCCAGCATCTGCCCCAGAATCGGCGAGAGCGCAAGGCCTATCCTGAAGGGGACGCGCTCGCCCTCCAGCCTGTCGAAGGCCTCAAGGAGCGGCAGGTAGGTTTCCGAGAGCGCGTCGAAGAAAAGGCTCTCCTCCGCCGACTCAAGCTCCATGCCCCCGGCGCCGGGATCGCCGTCCCGGCCGGCCGCGCCGGAGAAGGCGGCAGCGGCGGCTCCCTCACGCGCCGCGCCGGCAAGGGCGCCGCCCGGCTCGGCCGGGGAGCAGTCCTTGAAAAACGGGAAGTGGGCGCTAAGCACCACGGAAACGGCAAGTCTCGCCACGGCCACTCCTCACGCGCCCTTGAGCCGCGAGAGGCGGTCAACGCTGCGCGCTATCGGGAAGCCCTCGGCGCCGGAAAGAACGGCCAGCGGGCTGAGGCCCTCGGCGCCGGGCTCAAAGGCCTTTGGGAGGGTGAAGGGGCGCGATGCGGCGGCGACGGAGCGATCCTCCCCGCGGCGCTCGCAGAGCTCCACCCTGAAGCAGCGCCCCTCGCCGGCGGGAATCCCCAGGTAAAGCGAGCGGTCGCCGGGGGCCACGGCCACGGTGAGCGAGGCCGCGCCGTCCGGCAGCATTTCCTCGCCCCTGAGCGGGACGACCCGCAGAAACGGCTCGGCGGGCTCGGAGCCCTCGGGGTGCCTTCTCGGCTCCCAGTAGGCGAACACCCACAGCGGGTCGCGCACCAGGACGTCTATTCTGGGAAGGCCGTACGCGTCCGGCAGCGCCGCAAGCTCGGTGAATTCGCCCTCCTCCGGCTCCTCCTCGGCGCCGCGCCGGCCGTGGCGCTCAAGCTCCAGCAGCTCCCCGATGATGAAAACCCGCTCAAAGCCGGGAGGGATGTCCAGGCCGTTCCTGTCGGCAAGCTCGGCGAGCTCCGCGGTGCTGAGGCTTTCAAGGTAGCGCATCTTGAAGGAGGCAAAGTCCATGGCTTACGTCATTCTGTGAAGAATGCGCGGCGTTGTCAAGGCGACGGGGCGGCGGCCGAGCGCCGCGGCAGGGCCCGCGCCGGAAGAGGCGGCGCCGGAGCGGGCGGCGACGGAAGGCGCGGCGCTTTCCCGAGCGCAGCTTTCAGGCCCCGCGCCGCGCGGCGCAGGGCGGGCAGGAGCGGGGGCGCCCCTAGCAGGCAATCTTCTCGGCGCCGCAGCCATAGTCCAGCAGCGGGAATTCCTCAAGGTACTGCTCCAGGACGCGCAGCTCGCCCTTGGGGAAGCAGATGAATTCCATCGAGACGGTTTTGCCCGAGCGCATGAGGCGGCAGGCCGGCGAGAGGATCGCGTCGCCCACCCGCAGGCTGCACTCCGGAAACTTCCCGCCCAGCGCGTCCTCCCCGGGCGGCTCGGCGCCGGAGGGGGCAAAGGACACGCCCCCCAGCGAAATGTTGAGGACGGCCCCCGACAGAAGGCGCCCGCCCGAAAAGCCCGCCGCAAGAAAGCCGATGCGGTGCCAGGGCTCCACCAGGTAGCGCTGGTGCCGGCGCCTTTCCCGCACCGGCACGTAGCGCCCCAGAATGTTCTGCAGGCGGTCCAGCTTTTCCAGGCTCTCAAGCGCGTCGTCAAGCACGCCGCTGACGCCCAGGAAAAAGGCCTTCGAGGTCTCCTCCGTGCTGAAGGTGCCGCCCTTCAGAAGGATTATCGGGCAGGCCTCCTTTGAAAGCTCGCTGCGGACAAACTGCACCAGGATTTTCCAGTGCCTGGGAAAGTCCCTGGCGCTGACCACGATTGCCGACGGGCCAATCTCCTCGATGTTGTCCATGGCCTTAAGGACGTGGCGGTACCTGATGATCTCGAACCCGAGCGGGCGTATGGACCTGTCAATCACGTCCATGTTGTCGTCGGAGCCGAGCACCAGAAGCAGCTTCATTGCGCCCCCAGGTTGACGACCGAGAAGTCGACGATGCCCCACACGCCGTCCCTGCGGCGCAGGAAGTAGGTGTAGCGCTTTGACTCCGTGAAGTGCGGGCCGCGGAAGCGCTTCAGCACGTCCACCGTTCCCTCGGCGCCGGTGTGCTGGGTGCGCTCGATCTCGAAGTAGGTCGGGACGAGGGCGATCCCCTCGGCGGTCGCCGGGCGGCGCAGCTCCTGCCTGAACTGCTCGACCATCCTCTGCCTGCCCTCCTCGCTCTCGCGCAGCCAGGCCCTGCGGCGGGAGGGATCGCGCGAGATCATCTCCTCAAGGTCCAGGTACAGGAAGAACCTTTCCCACTGGGACATCTGCCGCGCCCGAATCATGAACTCGACCACCTCGTCCGGCGGAAGGCGCTCGCGAGCCAAAACGGCGCCGGTGGCGACGTGCATGGCGGCGGGCAGCCCGTCGGGCCCGGCGAGAAGGGGCGCGCGGACGCTCAGGCTGAGGCGCCCCGAGGCCAGCGCCCCGGCAGGGGCCCTTTCCCGCGGCCCCGCCCAAAGCGCCGCCGCCCTATGATCCGCCCTGGCGCCGGCCGCGAGGAACTCCGGGCGGTAAAGCTCCGGATGCACGAAGGCGCGGACCACGAAGGAGCCCGGCTGGTCGATCCTGACGAAGTCGCGCAGGTTCTCGACGAAAGAGAACGACTCGCCCGGCTCTATGGCCACCTCGCGGAAAAAGACCTGCCTGGACTGGCTGCGCCGCCTGACAAGCTCCTCGGCCGGCTCGAGCAGGCGGTTCGTCGCCGTCCTCACCTCGAAGTCCACCGAGAACATGCGGTCGTCCGCCAGCTTGAACCTGTAGGTGAACGGGCTGTTGTTGGCAATCGTCGCCTGCACGTAGATGGGATCGCCTGAGGCGTGGAAAACCCGCCTGTCGAAAAAGCGAATGCCGAATTCGACGCCCTCGCCCGAGCCAGCGCTCGCCGAGGCGCTTGCGGCGCCGGCGGCGAAAAGCGCCGCGCCGAGCAGCGCGGCCCTGAAAAGCGCCCCGCTGAAAAACGGCGCTCGCGAGAGCGCCGCTCCGAAAAGCGCCATGCGCGCGGATACCCGAAACCTTGCTTCTTTCATCCCCAACTTCCTCATGCCTCAAGTATATGCGATTTCGCCCCCAAAGCCAAATCCGGCGGGCGCGCCCTCGCGGCGGCGGGCCCTGAAAGGCGGCGCCCGCGCGGACGGCTATCAACTGGGCCCAGTTCTGCATTATAGTTATCGGCAGATCGCCATGAATAACGCATCATTTTCTGGGCTTCTGCGCAAAATCGACAAATCCGCGCCGATCCGCGACTGCGCGGCGGCAATTGCCGGGGGGAAATTCCCCCTTGAAATCGAGGGCTGCGAGGGCG
>Ga0209755_10005450_pt1 | contig 14479 bp, 9 predicted proteins | sample TergutCo191P1_FD_187301 | JGI IMG/M metagenome (GOLD analysis project Ga0209755, IMG submission 187301) | Cornitermes sp. P1 segment gut microbial communities from Petit-Saut dam, French Guiana - Co191P1 (SPAdes) (version 2) | ecosystem: Host-associated > Arthropoda: Insects > Digestive system >... | reverse complement strand
GCGCGTCAACCGCCGCCCTGCCCGCCGCCTCTTTCATCCGTGCCGCCGTCTGCTGATCCATAACAAATTGCCCCCTGTGCTTAATCCTCGCCAAACTGAACTTTTGGCAAAAGGTGTTCCGGAAATTCCCTGCCGACAAACTGCGCGTACTGGTACTTCGCCTGTCGCGTAAACATGTCCCGCCCGTTCAGGATCTGGCAGCCGGCATCGGCGGCCCGTCTTAGAAAGGGCGTTATCCTTGGCCCGTAGACCAGATCCATGATCTTTTCCTTCCCGGTAAAGCTATAGTACTCCACCGGATCGCCGAATCCGCTCCCTTCCGTTCCGGCCGTCGTTGTCTGAATTATCAGGTCGTTGTGTCTGCCCAGAAGCTCCACGTCCGGATTGTCCAGACCGCCCCAGGCAAACTTGTAGGGCTGGGCCAGGGCGCGGGCCTTGCGGACGGTGCGGTTGAGGATCAGGGCCTTCGCCCCCAGCCTATGCAGTTCCAGCGCGACGGCTTTTGCCACGCAGCCCGCCCCTATAACCGTGGCCCGCACGCGCTTAAGGTTCTGCTTGCCGGTAAATTCCTGAATCGAATCGGAAAAGGCCCTGCACTCGGTGTTCGCTCCCAGCCAGCCCTGCGGACAGCGGGTAAGAGTGTTGCAGGATCCGGTTTTCTCGACCTCCGGGGATTGCTCGTCCAGAAACGGGGCGACCGATTCCTTGTAGGGGGACGTTACCGAAAGCCCCTCTATGCCGAGTTCCTTTGCAAGCTCCATGCAGGCCGTAATCGAGTCCACCGGAAAGGGCACGTATACCGCGTCGGTGTTTTCCATTTCGAAAACGGAGTTAAAGAAAAGGGGGTTGCCCGTAAACGCAAGGGGAAACCCCGTTATGCCGTAGATTTTCGTGGCCGTGGTGATGTTACGGAAACGGTAAACCCGCGCCAGCATCTCCGGGTCGAACTGGCCCGGCGCGGCGCGGACATTGTTTTTTTCGGCAACGGGCGACGTATAACTTAAAAACGAACCGAACTGCTCCGCCAGAATCCTGCTGTAAACGCCGTAATGCCCCATCGCGATAAGTACTTTTTCCCGACCCTTAAATTCCTTGCCCGCCCGCAGAAGGCTAAGCACGTCCCAGGTGGACTTGGCTGTTACACCCACCTTTATGATCTCGTCGCCGGCGTGAAGCATCGAGCGCATCTTTGCGGGCAGGTTGTCCGCATCGCCTTTGACGTTGTGATACGAACGAATGATTCTGGTTCCGAAAGTGCGGGCCGCCTCCTCCAGGCTGGGTACGCTTACGTCGTCTTCTATGTCGATGTAGGCAAAATTTTTCCGTCTGTCAACGTCGGCGTAGGCAAGCCCCCGCGCCATAAGGTTTACCCGCGTCCCTTCCCCGGAAACAAAGTACCCGCCGTCAATATCCCGGCGAATCGTCAGGATAACCGGGACGTTCGCCTGCTCCGGGAAACGCCTTATCAAAAGTCGTTCGTCCGGGTCAAGGCAGTCAACCCGGAGTTCGGCTATGTCAACATGCTTGCGGTATTTTTCCAGAATCTGTAGGTTCTGCCCAAGGGTCTTTGCCGTCAGGCAGATGCAGATTTTTGCCAAGGGTTCCTCCGTCTCTTTATGGAAGGATAGCGCAAAGCATGGGATGGTTTCAAGGTATGGGCAAATACCGTGCCGTCTGTGCTGTGATCAAAAAGACCGTTACTTAAAGAACCCAGCCTTTCCGTATTTGTGGAGCTTCCCGCTGACCCGCCGTCTTATGTCGTCAAGCTGCCTGAAAATAAAATTGGCAAAGGCCGCATCGTTCCCTACCTCGCCGCCCGTAAAGCCCTGGACAAGGTACGGCTCGTCAGTCGCGGAGGCCAGAAGCCCCTGGGCAAGGGCGCGGAAGGATGCCGCCGACGCGGAGCCCAGAACATCGGCGGTATTGTCTTTACCGCCGGCACCGTTTTCGGGATAGACCAAAACAAGGGATCCCTGCCCCCTTGCCTTAAAGCCCGCGACCAGTTCCTTTACAAGAAAAAACCAGCTCTTTACGTGATCGCTGGCCAGCACCTCAATGTCCAGGGGTTTAAGATCGGCGACGGCACAGGGTATTAAGGGAGGGGAACAGACCAGAATTGCCTCGTCCACGCGGCCGAGGCGGTTTTCCGCGGCAAGGGCTAGGGTGCGGGCGGAAACGGCACTTCCCGGATTCCAGTCCAGCAGAAAGCCGGCTTTCCCGACGGAGGTATCCGCGACCGGCTGGCCTTCATCCGGCACGGGGAACCGGTTTGGTATAACGGCAACGGCGTAACGGGCCACGCGCTTGGCTACCTCAATCTCGACTGCGTTTAAAAGGGCGGAGGTATTGCCCGCAAGTAAAATCCCCTTGTCCATTGTTACAGTGTATACTGGACGGCATACCGTATCAAGCCACCGGTGCAAGCTCCCGTACAACGGGCCTCCCATAGAAAGGCGAAAGCGTGGTATAATCATCCAACTATCTTCAAGGAGGCACAGAATGCCGAAAAAAAGGAAAGTAGGGCTTATCGTAGTCCCTTTGCTGCTCGTCATGGCGTTTCCCGCGTGGGCCGGGGGGCGCAGCGATCTAAGGGGCGCGGATATCGTTATAGGAAACTGGTGGGCCGACTATGACGTGAACACCTTCGAGCCGCGAAGCGACATGGAGGCGAGGGTTCTCGCCTACCGAAGAGGGATGCTGAACGAGCACGGTTTCAGGATGAGCGTAAGAAACATAGCAAGCTGGGGCGAGATGTTGCAGACCGCTGCCCTTACGATTATGGCCGGGCAGCCGGCGGCAAGCGCGTTCGTGCTGATCCCGTCATGGGCCATGACTCTGCACAGGCAGGGGCTTCTGGCCCCGATACAGAACACCGGTGTCGATTTTTCCCCGAAAAGGCCGGGCGACGGAAGGACCGACTGGAATCAGGGTGTCCGGAACCTCTTTACATTCGGGGGCAATACCTACGCGATGGGCATAGGATACGGCGACAGCCTTCAGGCCATGGTTATCTTTTTCAACAAACGGCTGTTCCGGGAGGCGGGGCTGGATCCGGAGCTTCCCTACAACATGCAAAGGGACCGCACATGGACCTGGGACAACTTTCTTCCAATCGCCAGACAGCTTACTCGGGACATTGACGGCGACGGCATTGTCGATACCTGGGCCATGACCCCGGATCTTGCCACGCACGTTATCAACGCGATTGTCTCCAGCAACGGCGCGAACTACGTCGGCAGGGACTACGCCACCGGAAGGTTTTACAACGCCACTAACAACCCGGCGTTTCTGGAGGCCCTGCAGTTCGCCATGAGACTCAGGGACGAAGGCGTGATGATGCCGCCGCCGGAGGGCGCGCACTGGACATGGTATCAGGCGGCGTTCAGCGACGGACTGGTTGCGATGGCCGTGGAGCCGCTGCACGTAAGGGGTAACCTGCAGGGCATGACCGACGACTGGGGCATGGTTATGTTTCCCATGGGTCCACGGGTCAGCGACTTTGTTGTCTACGTTTACGAAAACGTAATAGTGGTTCCGTCAACATTCTCGCCCGACGAGGTGCGGCGTATCGTAACCGCGATAGACCTGTGGGAAAGGCCGGTGGACGAGTCGCCCTACGCATGGCAGGACGGCCTGTGGCACCTTTTCCGCGATCCCCGGGCCGTCACGGAAACCATGGCGATTATCCGCGATCCGCGTCTTGTCCAGTGGCAGTACCACGTCATGATCCCCGGGCTTAACGTCGGCGGCATTACCTGGCAGTTGTACTGGCACGACGGGGAGGCCGCGCAGCTTATCGAGGCGGTTTCGTTGGCGTGGAACGCGCTTATCGCCGATGCCAACGCCGGCCTTGTGGCCTTGCCGTAACGGGGGTTTGCGATATGAGTAAACACGGAAGTTTTTTTGTCAGGGGAGCCCTGGGTTTTCTTTTAATACTGTTCGCGTTTTTGACTGGCTGCCGCAGTGCTCCCGATGTCAGCGATTATTTTCTGCCGAGCGAGCCTTTCGAACCCGGTTCGCCGTTTTTCCTGGTGCATCCCACCAGCGTTGACCATGCCGCCGGCGACGCGATTAGCCAGCTGACGGTGCGAGTCCGGGAACGCGACGGTGCTCAGGTGTCGTTCCAGTGGTTTAGAGCCAGCTCCTTTACCAACGTCGGCGGAACGGCGATCCCCGGGGCGACCGGCGATACATTTACCCCGGACGGCCCGGGGTATTTCTATGCCGTAGCCACCGGAACCGATCCCGCGTCCGGCAGGACCCTTAGTCGGGCGAGCCATCCGGCCAGAGTCAGGGTTGGCGAGGCCGCGGCCACCCCGTCGGCAACCCTTGCAATAACCGCCAACCAGCGGCAGTACATCCGGGGTTTCGGCGGAATGGGCAACGCTTTCTGGATCCGCGACGAGCACGGCAATACCCGGCCGGAGATGTACATGAAGATGCGGGACATACAAAAGATGTTCGATCCGGAAGGCCCGCTTGCCTTCAACATTTTCCGCATTCACGTATTCCCGGCTCCCATAGAGGACGTTCTTACCGGGGTTTACGCCCCCTTCATGCAACCGTCCAACTCGTATCTGCTGGATTTCGTCAGGCAGGTGGGCGACTTCGGCGGTTATGTGGTGGCGGCACCCTGGACCGCGCCCTTCGCCCACTGGAAGCACAACAATTCCCTGCAAGGCTCCAACGCCGGCTGGACCATCGCCAACGCGACCTCCAACCTGCGCCGCGAGCATTACCGGGACTACGCGGAATTTCTGAGGGACTGGGCGCAGGAGATGGCCGACCGGGGCGCGCCGATTCACGCGATTTCGATTCAGAACGAGCCGACCTACGACCCGGACTATTACGCCATGGCCTGGACTGCCGAACAGCAAAGGGAATTTATGGCGGAGTACGGACATATCATAACCGGGGCCAACGGCGGCCAGGGTGTTCCTGGGCGCGGCGGCGGACGGGACGGGCGGGTGCGGCTCATGGGCGGCTCGCCCCACAACAACGTGCACTGGAACAACGCCACGCTTAACGATCCCCGGGCAAGGGAGCATCTTGAAATCGTCGCGTACCATACCTACGGGGACTGGGGCACCAGAAGCGCGCTGGCCATGGACGGAACCCCGCGCCGGGAAACCTGGATGATGGAAAAGAACGTGAACTCCGGGGCGGACAATGCCGCGATTGATTTTACCTGGGACATGATCTGGATTCTGATGAACGAGATTCACCATGTAATCGCCCACAACGAGTCCAGCGTCTACACATGGTGGTACCTGAAACGCTGGTACAGCATGATCGGCGAGGGCGCGTTCGGCACGGTAAACGGGGAGATTTTGCCCCGGGGTTACGGAATGGGGCACTTCAGCAGGTTCCTTAGCGACACGGTGCGGGTGGAGGCATCGCTTACCGGGCACCCTGCCGCGATTGCCGGCGTTGGGCATCTGGCGATCGGCAGTCCCCAGCCGGCACCGGGGCTTCCCGTGGGGTCGCCCTCCGGCCCGGGTTCCCCCAGCGGCGGCGGCGTTCGCGTGCTTGCCGGCACCAGAACTTCCGGCCCGGAAACCTGGCAGGAAATGGAACTGAAGGCGCACGAGGACATGGTAAGCGTGGTGCTGTTCGACAGCCGTACGTCGCCGGGGCTTCGGGGCCGGTCCGCCGACATACGGGTGGAGCTTCCGCCGGGGTTCACGGCGACAAGTGCCTACGGGATCATTTCCAGCCAGAACCAGAGGCACTCGCCCGTTTTGGTCGTTCTGGACGGGCAGGGGGATTCGGCGGTCGTAAACCTCCCTTCCAACAGTATGATCTCGCTCAGATTCAGAGGGGAGTGGGGGCGGTAGCCCGTCAGGGAAAGCGGCAGTCACAAAGAAGGGTTTTGTTATGGTAAACAGGGTCAGAATTTTTGGGATTGCCGCTTTGCTTGCAACAGCCGGGTTCGTGTTTGCTTCCTGCGCGGGGCTGGACGGGACTTTCGGCATGGAATGCGACTGCGAATTCACGATTGGCTGCGGCTGTTACGGCGGAACGGGCTGTTCCTGCGATCTTGGTATTGGTTGCATCTGTGATGACAACCTCGGCTATGACCCCGATGATCCCTGGTTTTAAACGCATCAGTTAAGTATATGTTGGTCGTACCTTCCGGGGATCCCGGACCGGGAAACACGATCCGGGGTGTCCCGGCCGGAGAGGCTCCGGGAATCGGTTTGGGAATCGGGTTTTGTACTTCCTTTTTCGGGGTTTACACTTCGTAAATTAGCGATCCGGAGGGTCCGGCCGGGGTTTGCATCCCGGGACCTTCCGGATCGAATGACTGCTACCCGAGTCTACGGCGACGGAATCGAATCATGTCCATAAGCCACAACCCTGTCAAATGCCGGGTACAAAAAAACCGCCGCCCCGGTTTGGGGCGACGGTCTGCCTTACGGCAATTCTTCAGTTGCGTTTATCGTCAAGGGGTATAACTCTCGACCTCCGCGTGGAGAAGCTGTATCGCACTCCTGCCGTTTTGCCATGAGACAAAGGCGCGCGTAATCATGATGTATTCGCCGTGTGTGAAAGCGTCTAAGGGGAGATCCGTTCCCACAGGCGGCCTTAGCTCTACCCTTTGCCCCCCTTCCACAATGACGAAGTGCGAACGGGCGGGAGCGTTGGCTATGTTGCCAGCGGCATCGAGGAAATCCGTTAGATTGTTGTTGTGCCCGAACTGCACCGGTCCCAGGTAGACGACTGGCATGAACAAGAAGTTCTCACGGTTCTGCGCGGTGATGTCTGCAAGTTGTACCGCCTGCGGTGCGAACGTTGGCGGAGTTCCCGGCTCGATTGCCGTTATGTCTCCCGCTGTGGCTCCCGTGCCTCCTACCTGAATTTGGTTCCACGGGCTTCCCTCGCCTCCGGCTCCGGTTACGTAGCCCGTAACCCTGACCCATTGGCCAACGAAGCCAGCTAGATTAACGCCGTTAGCGCCCGTTGCCCCCCAAACCAGAATACCGTCACTGGGACCGGTTCCGTCCTGCACGAAGATGTTGGCGTTGTCTAGAGCATCGCCACCCAGATTCATGCCCTGGCCGCTTACAAACCCTTCCACCGTTACAACTTGCGCACTGGCAACCGCCGCATTTTGTATTTGGTTGGCCTGGGCAATACTGATTACCGTTGGCGGCGGCGGCGGCACGACGCCGGAGCGTATGGTCAGGTCGTTGATTTGGTGCGTACCTGTGGCCGCAATCGTGTTGACACCGGATACTACGGTTACGCTAAAGTTGGATGTCATCAGCCAGCGCAGGTATAGCCTGTCGTGGCCTTCCGCACTCGCCGGAAGGAAGCGCCCCTGCTCCCGCACATCCAGGGTGGAACTTGGGACAGGTGTGAGAAGCACGGTTGTGACACCGACGTTGTTCCAGTCGCTGGTGCCGCCCACGCGGTACTGCAACTGCCAGTCGCGGGGGCCGGTGGTCGTGGATCTCATGCGCCACGTTACCGCGATGTTGGTGCGGCCGGCCGTGGATATGGCGGTCTGCCACCATGCGTTGTTGGCAAAGCCGTCAAGCCCGCTGTTGTCGTTGTCAGCCGCGTTGCGCACGTTTACGCCCGTGGACATCATGCTCAGCACCCTCGGGGTTAAATCGCTCCCGGACTGTGTCAGGAATTGCAGGAGCGCGTCATATTGCACTCCGCTGGATGGCCGAATCGCGACGTTATCGGGCTCTACTACTGCGGCATTGAAGGACGAGGGACCCGTAAAGCGCCAAGCCGCCACCAACGGATCCAGCGCGGGCACTGTCGCCTCAAAAGTATGCGTCAGCGTAACCGTCCTTCCGGTGTTCGCCGTTACCGTCGCGGCCTGCCCGTTGATGGTCGCCGTCGCGTCGCTCGCAAAGACGTAGCCCGGGTCCGCCGTCAGCGTGACCGTGGCGGTGTACGCGGTTTCGGCCGTGAACGGGTTGTTCGCAGGGTTCCACGTTACTGCGCCGGTGAAATTGGCATCCACGTCAACCGTTGCCGCCGTAACCGGCGTCGCGCCGGTTACCGGGGGCGCAACCATGACTGCCGCGCTCTCGATGTCGATGTCCGGGGTGACGTCGGTGCTGAAATGGGGCTCCTCAAAGGTACGCGCTACGTGGCTTGTCATGCCTTGGTAGACGTGCAGGTCGCTGTTCAGGAATGCCATTCCGTATTCGTGGTGTTCCAGCTCAAACCGTACGAAGTACGCGCCGGCGGACAATCCCAGACTGCCTTCCCATAAAGTCAAATCAGGGCCGCCGGTAAAAACATCGTCACCATCCTCGATGGTGACGGGAGCCGTTCTTTCACCATACCCGTCAACGGTCCAAAGGAGCAAAGTGCCAGTGGTGCCGGCGGGGACGGTTAAGGCCCAACCGAAAGTACCGAGTCCACCGGTGGGGATTGGGGCCAAGACTGCGTTAACGCTGGTGAACCCTTCCCCCACGTTGACCGTTCTGGGGCCGTAGGTTGCGGCCATTGCGGTGCCTATGTAGGCGTTTACCGTTAGTTCCCAATTCCCCTGAGGCAGTTCAACCTGAGCCGTGGTTGCCCCAGATGCGAAATTGACCGGAATGTTGTCATAAGTGGCGTGTGCAAAGACGGCGGTAAAGCTTGTAAATTCAGTCAGCACTGTGTCCGGCTGTATAGCGCGGCCTATGTCCAACTGTCCGATTGTCAGCGAGACGGTGCCGGTGCTATCCGCCTGCGGACCCGCCGGGGCCTGGCATCCCGACAAAAGCAACAGGAAAGAGGCGGCTAACATAAGCGCCAAAACGCCGATGCCGCCCTTCATAGTTTGCATGTTTCTCATCTCTTGGTTTCTCCTTTCGAAAAAATCCCGCCCGGGCCCGCGAATTCGGGCACCGGGCGGTGGTTTTAGTTGAATACCGCTCCGGTTACGGTATCGAAGACGATACTGTACGTCCTGTCGCTACCCTCCGTTCTAACCCTAACGGTTACGAGGGGCGGGAAGCCACCCGAAGGAGGCGCAAGCGTCGCCGCGGTGCCGATTGTCTGCATGTTGTGATTGAGCCACTCGATGCTCGTAAACGCGCCCTCGGGGGCGTTTACCGAGATTGCCCCGACGGCTGCGCCTCCGGAAATGCTAACGCCAGCAGCCAGTAGCGGGTTAGTGAACCCTGTCCAGTTGATGTTGATCGTGCCGGTTTGCGGCGGCGGATCGTCCTGGTTGTCAAAGTCCGCCGGATTGGCATCGAAGCGTATGACCAAGTCGTTGATCTGGTGCGTACCTCCGGGCTGAATCGGGTTGCCGTTTGGAGCAACGTTGGATGTCATAAGCCAGCGCAGATATAACCTCTCGTGGCCTTCCGCGCTCGTCGGGAGGAAGCGTCCTTGCTCCGGCGCGTTCAGGGTGGAAGCATCGGGGCCGCTGGGAAGCGCGATTGTGCCGCCGACGTTGTTCCAGCCGCCGTCGCCGCCCACGCGATACTGCAGCCGCCAGTCGCGGGGGCCGGTGTTCGTGGATCTCATGCGCCATGTTACCGCGATGTTGGCACGGCCGGTTGTGGATATTTCGGTCTGCCACCACGCGTTATTGGCCAAACCGTCAAGCTCGCCGTTGGCATCGCCAGCCGCGTTGCGCACGTTTATGCCCGAAGAACCGCCGTTCAGCGCCCGCTGGGTCAATTCGCCCCCTGGCGAAACCCAAAACCGCAACCGTGCAGTCTCGGCCTGCTGGCCGCCGGACGGCCTGGACGCATTCTCATCCTCGATGATACTTGCGTTAACGGCCTGGTTGTTGCTGGGGGCGGTACCGTCGGCGGTTCCAAACTGCCATGCCGCCAGCACCAGATCGGGATCGAGCCCGGGTTCCGTCGCCGCAAAAGCAAGAGCCAGCGTTGCCGTTGCTCCAGTGTTGTTCGATACCGTTGCGGCCTGTCCGTTGATGGTCGCCGTTGCAAGGCCGCCCGTAAAGGTGTGGCCCGCGTTTGCCGTCAGCGTTACCGTGGCGGTGTACACGGTGCCGCCCTCAAACGGACTGTGTGCCGGGTTCCACGTTACCGCGCCAACGGCAAAGTTGGCACCCGTGCCGGCCGTTGCCGTAGTAACCGGTGTCGCGCCCGTAGCCGGGGCCGTAACGGTGATTGCCGCACTCGCGATAACGGTCGCATCGGGATCGAGATCGGGATCTAGCTCGGAATCGGGTTCCGTCGCCGCAAAAGCAAGAGCCAGCGTAACCGTCGCTCCCGTGTTACCCGTTACCGTTGCGTCCTGCCCGTTGATGGTCGCCGTTGCAAGGCCGCCCGTAAAGGTGTGACCCGCGTTTGCCGCCAGCGTGACCGTAGCGGTGTACTCGGTTTCCCCCTCGAACGTGTCGTGCGCCGGGTTCCACGTTACCGCGCCAACGGTAAAGTTGGCACCCGCGCCGGCCGCTGCCTCCGTATCCGGGGTCTCGCCCGTAACCGGGGCCGTAACGATGATTGCCGCACTCGCGATAACGGTCGCATCGGGACCGGGATCGGGATCGGCTCCGGGACCGGGGGCTGTTGCCGCAAAAGCAAGAGCCAGCGTAACCGTCGCTCCCGTGTTGTACGATACCGTCGCGTCCTGCCCGTTGATGGTCGCAGTTGTAAGGCCGCCCGCAAAGGTGTGTTCCGCATTTGCCGTCAGAGTTACCGTGGCGGTGTACACGGTTTCGCCCTCGAACGCGCCGTGCACCGGGTTCCACGTTACCTCACTCGCGGTGAAGTCTGCATCCGCACCGACTGTTGCCGCTGTAGCCGGTGTCGCGCCCGTAACCGGGGCCGTAACGGTGATTTCCGCACTCTCGATGACGATGGGAGAGCGGTTTGTCGGACTGGAACATCCAGCCAGGACAATCGCCGCTGCGGCGAGAGCCCATAATTTTTCTTTCGTCTTCAATAGAAACCTCCAAAACGTTTTCTTGGGCTAACTGTAGCCGCCCATTACCAGTTTTCAAACAGACCGGCGTTTTTTTTTCGTTAAATCGCCGCCCGTTATTGTTGCGATTCCGTTAATCCCTTATCACGGTGAATGAATCGTACGGCACGCCGGCGACAAAATTAAAGTCTTCGGTAGCGCCGGGGGTTCTACCGGATGCGGAGCCTATGGTGTATGTTCTAAACGTTATGCTGTTTGAGGTGACCTCAACGATGGTGTAGCTGGGGATGCGCGGCTGGTGAAACACTGCGTTGGAAACAGGCAAATTCCCCGCCATGTAGCTCACGGATCCGGCCAGAGTTGCTTCGCCGGTGGCAGGATTCACGCCCAAAAACGGATAAACGGGATTTGTCTGGTTAAAAGGCCTGTTGGGGGGAAAAGGAAACGTGGGATCCGCGCTGACGGAGTAAAACCCCTCCCCGCTGGACGACGTAAACGTTACGTAGATTGGCTCCCCTCGGCGGGGGTTGCGGATAACGTAGCTGCCGCCGCCTATAGTCGCGTCCCACACGCCGCCCCGCGTCGTGTCCGGCACGGAAACCAGACCCCCTCCCCTGCCCGAAAGCGGGAAGCTTCTGGCGTAAACGTGGTCGTGCCCCGCAAGGACAAAATCGACATTGAATTCGGACATAAGCGTTTCAAAGCCGGCCTCCACCCACTCCTGAATATCCCGGTTGGCAACGTGGTAAGCCACGCTGGCCGTGGATTTGTGGTGAAAAACGATCAGCCAGTCAAAGTTGCCCGCATGTTGCTCTGTCGCGTTTTGAAGGGTTTGCCTAAACATAGGTATTATATGGCTCCTGACGCGGGGATCGGGGACGTTCGAAGTGCCGCCGGAAGTATTCAGCCCGACAAAAAGAACATTGTTATAGAGAAAGAAATAGTTCGCCCAAGTGGCGTTGTCCCGCAAGCCCGGAATGATCAGTTCGTTCGGTAGGACAAAGTGGTGCAACATGCTATCCGGGGGCGCGCGGTCATGGTTCCCGGCCGCGGGGGCAAAGGGAAGGTTTCTTAGCCCCGGAGGCGAAAAAAAATCAATCCATGCGCCTTCGGTATTGCTGCCCTGATTGCTGATCTGATCGCCCATGCTTAAAATAAAAGCCGGCTCCCTGGTGACAATTCTTTCCATTGTCATTCTCCAGCCTTCGGCGATGGTGGTGGTAAGCGCCGGGTACCGGGTGCTTGGGTCAACAGTCAAACCCATGTCTTTTACCTGGGGATCCCCCACTATCGCAAAGCGGAAGCTTCGGGTATTGGGCGGTATCCTAAGCTCGTGCAGTTCGCTCCAGTTTGTTCCGTCGCCGGATACCGAATACAGATAAACCGAATCTGGCCTTAGTCCCCTTACCGTAACCTGATGGGTAGTAAAGCCGGGTGTCGCGGCCCGCGCCGTCCCCGTCGCCTCGATCAGCCCGGTTCCCGCCTCCAGGGTTCCCCTAAAGAAGCGAACTTGGGCGACTCTGCCGGCCGCACCGCCCTGGAAATACCAGCTAACCCCTATCTCCGTCGTGTCAGCCCCGGGAGTCAGCCCAAGGGTAAGCGGCGCATACAGACTCCCCCAGCTAAGAGTTTCCCGAAAATTATGAAGGGTTTCTTCACTTCCCCCGGAACCTCCGCCACCATAGCCGCCCGAGGTTCCTAAGTCACCAACGGAACAAGCGCCTACCAAAGTCAGCAAAACCAAAGTAAGCGAAACCAGTGTTTTTTTCAACAGCATAATTCTTCCTCCAGATCTTTTATTGCTTGCAATGAATTGCAAACAACGAGTGTTAAGAAAACGCCAAGGAAATATTAAATTCGCATTAAAAGCGATTCAGGACTTGGCCCTAAACCAAGGGGGCAAGAACAGGTTAAAAAATAGTTAAAGTCGTTAAAAGTTAGTGCGTCTGATTGTGTTTTTCTTTCTAACGTATAAGAGTGGAACTAGAAAAAGTCCTCAAAAAGGCAAGGAGAGTAAAGTGAAAAACAAACTTGTTTTTGTTGCGTTGTTGCTGGCGGTAAATTTTAGCAATCTGTGGGCACAGGGTTTGCCTGCCGGCATTTGGTCAACGCCTCAAAACATCGCGACGGAGGGAAGGTTTCGCAGCGATGCGGATGATTTTATCAGGGTGGATGCCTTTAACAATCTTAGCTTTAATCACTGGTTTGGAATGGTATCGTTTAATCAAGACGCGCAGAACAGGGCCATTGCGACCCTCGGCTTTGCCACAAATGTGCGAAGCATATATATCGCCGCGTTTTACAGCGGCAATTTTTGGGCAAATGCGCCGGCCAATAACCCAATCGAGCGGCAGTTCGGCCCCGGCAACGCTCCCGCCGGAGGCCAGCCGGGCGTGACCTATAGGGTTTTCGGCTCCATCAACGTTGCGCCGGATCCTGTCAATAATGTCGCGCTGCTAATCGGCATTGCCGACATGGGCTTTAGGCTTACTTATCGGACTAATTATCAGTCGTTCAGCGATGGCAATATTGTGGTTGGAAACCAGCTATATAGGAATTTCAGTGCCGGGCATGGTTATTTGGCCCCGCAGATTGCGTGGGGAATGGCGAGGGACTTGACCGGGAACGGAATAAGACCCCATGTGGCGATTGACCTTATGTTTAACCGTCATTTTTCAAGAATGGAAACCGCCGGGCCCGATGCGGGCGGTAATACCGGGGAAAGGGTGGAGCGTTCCTCGAATTTCTTTGCCCCGCAGCTTGCCCTAGGTCTTGGCGGTTTTACTTTCTTCAATAATGATGCCGGCTTTAGCAGCGCGGTGGATTTTGATTACGAATTTGCGCTTAGAATCTACAACAACGAGTTCAGTTACCTGTATGGCAATACGTTCCGGATCGGCCAGATTAGGGGAACCAATAACCCGGGGACCTTTCCTCTTGTCGAGAGGAGTTATATGTCAAACACGTTTATCCCCGCAATCAGCGGTTCCTGGAGACAGGACAGAATCGCGCTGGGCTTTAGACTCAACCTTCCCTTAATGCTCTCTACCGAAAGCAGCGCAATAATGGGCTTAAGCTCTTCGAATAACTTAATCAATGCCGGCAACAACGATTCAAGGACGACCTTCGCTTTCCAACCCGATCTTCGGCTTGGATTGCAGTATGTTCTTGTTCCGGGTCGTTTTACCTTGAATACCGGGGCGCGAATTCAAACCACGGCGATTTCCCTGACAAGAATTTTCAGGGAAGTTTATAACGTATACGGCAACAGAATTCACTCGGAAAGAATACATCAGGATTCGTACAGCGGCACCTTTGCCAGCAATTTCCACATTGGGCTTAACTTTAACTTTTTGGAAAACATCTGGCTTGAGGCCACTACCGGAATTAGCGGCGCTTTTGGCGATGATCAGGCGATAGATATATTCATGCCTGGGGGGCTGTTCTCCTTTGGGAGAATCATGGTTGGGCTTAGGTTTTAACCGTTTATTCGCGGGCGATTCATTGCCACTTAACGAATAGATGGGAGAAATTTTTGCATATAAACTTTTGAGGAGCATGTTATGAGAGTCCTAAAAAAACTTACGGTTCCATTGGCTATTTTATTGGCCCTTGGATT
>Ga0209755_10005449_pt1 | contig 14479 bp, 11 predicted proteins | sample TergutCo191P1_FD_187301 | JGI IMG/M metagenome (GOLD analysis project Ga0209755, IMG submission 187301) | Cornitermes sp. P1 segment gut microbial communities from Petit-Saut dam, French Guiana - Co191P1 (SPAdes) (version 2) | ecosystem: Host-associated > Arthropoda: Insects > Digestive system... | reverse complement strand
TTTTCGGTTGATGTAAAACAAATCAGTGTTCTCTTCTGCGGCTTAAAATGAATTAAATATTTATATAATTACCATGAAGATAAAATACCCCGTTGACTAAAGGTTTTGCTGCATCAGGTTTTTCAAGTATGCCGCGGCTTATTAATGTTTCAGCCACGAAGCCGATGATATTATGAACATAGCTACAAACATACTGATTGATTTGATCGTTCAGCCGCTTTGGGACAAAGGTTTTAAAACTCATATGAATGTCGGAAATGAGTTCGGAAAGCAGCGCATCGAGGACATGGCTGTTCCCGGAAAACAATGTTCGGAAAGCATAAAATTGTTCATGGGTAAACGCAGCAAAGTTTAATTTATAATGTTCTTCATCCTTGATGATGAGATTTGATTGTAATAACCGCACAAGGTCATCTTCGCTTAAAGCGTCGGCGGGAACAATTCCATAATCAAATTTACCAACAATATTTTTATTTGCAAGCCATGCGGTGTTGCTACCAATATGATGTTGGTAATATTTACCGATCCAGTAGTAATAAATAAAACCGTCTTTATCTGCATCTCCGCTTGAATTGCAACCACTGTCCGTTGCACTTAGGGATTCATGTTCAGCTTCTTTTTCATCCACGATGAACCAACCATAACCGCCATCCAACCGAGGAGGATATGGGGAACTTTTCATGTCCAATTTTTTCATAATGTCCTCAGTTTTATCTCGGATAACCGCAGCAAGTGCGATATAACCCAGTCGATTTATGCCAAAGTCAGCGCCGTAAAAATCCATTTTTGCAACATGGGTGTTGTTGCCGGAAAAAGAGTGCGCAAAATAATCTGCGATCTTGTTTACAAGGGGTGCAAATTTATCAAGCATGATTTTTTTATCACACAAGCGTAAAATGATAAAATTTGTTGCGTATTTATTTCCCGCTTGTACGATTGCATCACCATAAATGAGACGTGGTAATTCATCTTCGATGTATATAGTCGGAAGTCCTGTTTTGATGCTTATTTCTTCTACGGTTAGCGGTTTTTCATAAACTGCGTCACAGATGGCTCTTGCCAATTGGCTGTATAAATATTTGTTTACATCAATGTTTCCGTTGCAAGTGCCGGTATTCCAATTGATGCGTTTGTACATTTTTTGCATTTTATTTTCTCCCATCCTCATTTTGATTTTTTGGCGGCTGATGTTTAATCGCCATTTGATGGTGGTTTCAGGGAGTGCGTAATTTTGGGATATTTATTTTATCGGCAGCTGTCCGATGTAATAATCCACCATAATATTACGATATTCCGATGAAAGCGTATGAAGATATTTGAAAACTTGTTGATAATCATCAGCAACACACAAGGTGTCAACAAAATCGTAATCATCAGGCATGTCCGCAAAATCGTGTTCAGGCGGTATTTCGTTTTGCTTGTTACGCATATCAATGAATCGTGCATAACGATTATAAGCAATACGCCATACCCATTTTTCGAGAGATTCAATGTGATATTTTTTAATACCGTTGAGCACATGAACCATTATTTCGCTGGCTAAATCTTCTGCATCGTAACGATTATTTAATCGTTTAATGCAAAAATGAAAAATAGGTTCAATAAATTTTACGATGTCGTTTTCATTCATCTTCGTTCATCACCTCGCACACCAATGTAAAATTGTAAAGTCTTTACACTTATATAGTGCTTCTGAAAAAAAATCGGATAGGTGTTTTTAATAAAAATAGTATAAGTTGTCCACAACATCCAACTGTATTACATAGCTGAATGCAGAATTGATAAATATTTGTTTCGAATATATGGATATTGGCCAAGATGTCAGCCGATCATCGGAATTATGGAAGTAACAATTTCGCTGAGGTTTTTTATTGTATGGTGCTGACCCCATTTTCTTTCGTTAGGGCTTTTGTTGACGAGAATGGAAATCATACCAAAATTGTTTGCACCTATGATATCTTTCTCTTCATCGCCCACAAACAAAATCTGAGATGGCGGTACACCAAATGCCTCAACCAATATCTTAAATCCATGCGGGTTTGGCTTTCTGAAACCAACATCAACCGAAGTGAACCCTGAACTAAAATAATGTCTGATTTCTTCTATATCTTTTAATAAATATTCATTATCCATCCCATAAGCAGCATCACTTAAAAATCCAAGCAAAATACCTTTTGAAAATAATGCTTTTAATGTGCTGACAGTATCATCAAAATACTCAACATCTGTTTGGAAAAATCCATAAAATGATTTTTTTGCAAGCTGTATTTTTTCATGGCTTTGTCCCCATGCATCAAATATTTCTTTAAATATGGTGTTTGATGAAACTTCGTGCTCCCGATAATTTTCTCTCGTGTTATATTTTGATAAGATTGCTGCTGCCAAATCTAATCTGTCTGCTTTTTCGTCAATTTGACAATCATGCATAACTTTCTTTAACGCATCAGGATAATGAATTTTCCAACTCAGTGGCGATTTATGTTTTACTAATGTGTGTCCGATGTCAAAACCGACGGCTTTTATAAGCATACAAGCAGCTCCTTTATAATATAACGTAAAATTACGAATGTGAGGTTGTTTATTGATATTACATATTTCCAAACCGCTGCGTAAACAATTCCGGCGACATGAGTGCATCGGCGTGTTTGTTGATTTCGTCCGCAGACCAGTGCCACCACTTTACGCGCAATAGCGTTTTAATCATTTCCGGTGAAAAACGGTAGCGTTTTATTTTCGCAGGAACACCCACGACGATGGCATAAGGCGGCACGTCTTCGAGGATAACCGCGCCTGATCCAATAATGGCACCATCGCCGATGCTGGTGACTTTCGATGCATTGATAAAGGCATTTGCACCGATGTACACATCATTGCCGATGGTGATGCGCTTTTTGTTAAAATTATACGGTGATGCCGGATTTGTCTTTAACCGTTTTTTGAACAATTGTTTATTTTCTTCCGTGAATAATGCCTCAATGTCATCGCTGGTGAATACCATGTCAAGTTGATGGTTTACGCACATGTCGGCGGATGAATTTATAGAGGTAAAATGACCGATGCGTTCGATATAGCCATTGGCGCACGCGCCAACGATGCCTTCACCAAAATACGTTTCTCTGCCAACCGGTACGCCGTGGCATGTCCATTCAAACGGAAGCTCACCGCCTTCTTCATCATACCGCGCGCAGTCGTTGTTTATTTCAAAACCTTCGCTAAGTTCATCCTCAAAAAAATCATCGAAGTCTTCGTCCGTAACGGCGACGACATAATGTTTGTTGATGTCGACATCCCCGGCGATGTGGTATTTGTAGGATTTTAAAAATCGCAGCACCGCGCGTGTGGGTGTTCCCCAAATGGCAATGCTTCGCCCATTAAGGTGTCGGTCTAAAATTTGTTCCAATCTGGATTTGTTGTTTTCCATGAGGACCTCTTGTTTGTATATTTTTTATTTATATCTTTTAATTTTTTCATTATGGTACATACTAACACAAATACACGCAAGGAACATAAATGTTTTCATATGAAATGTGCCAATAATAAAACGCATGATGCAAAAAGGTGTTGCGTAAATTTTATAAATTAAAAATGTTTCATAAGAATGTGCGCATGATTGGTTTGACGAAACAGGACATACATTATACCGTCAATGAAAAAAAGACCAAGAGGTCTTTTTCGTTGATTGATTGAATGTTCTTATATAAGTTTATTCATAATTATTATATTTTCACTTTTCTTAGAATACTCAAATCCTTGTTTTGTCCAAAAGGCGATGGCTTTTTCGTTATTTTCAACAACGCCCAATTTTATGGACTGATAACCGCAATCATGTACCGATGTGTATAAGGCATCGGTAATCTTTTTTCCGATGTGCTTGCCGTGCAAATCACCATGTATAAGCAATAGCCCAATCCATATGGACTGTTTGTCCGGAAAATCCGTGATGACATCCAATACCGCGATGGGTTCATCGTCTCGCCAAATCCCCACAAAAAGTTTTTGAGCCGTCGTACAGTTTGGCGGAATCGCAGTGATGTCGCCAATGCTGTTTTCCGGCGTTGCCTTTTTGCCATTCACCAACATGAAAAACGCTTGGTTGGATTCATACACCGAAAAAATTTGCGGAAAAGTTTCTGGCGTGACGGATTTAATTTCATAATTATTTAAATATTTTTGAAGTGGGATAAGCATATATTCTCCATTTTATGCATCAAGTTTAATCGGTTTGCTTTGATGAAATGCCCGTACGGAGTTCATTACGAAATTCTTGCGAGGCCCCATTTGCCATTTTCACTGACGGCAATCAGCCCGTATGCATAGACATTGATTTGTTCAAATACGGGTTCTACGATGACGTTGCCATGTCTGTCAATAATGCCCCATCGCCCGTCACTTAGCCAGCCGACTTCATTTGCCACGCCATCGGTCATCACGGCAATCATTTCATCGGATAGCGTTCTGATGGAATCCCAACGCGGTTCCACGATGATATTCCCGGTTGGGTCTACAATACCCCAATAACCACCCACCATGAGGTGATGTTCGTTTAAAGCCCCGCCGACCCGTACATGTGCCATATCATGGAAGAAAGGACGCACTTCGCTAAATTGTGGGGTGATGATCTCTTCGCCGGTGACATCATTGATAAATCCCCACAATCCTTCATCAAAGGAACCCCATTCATTGGCGATCCCATCAACCATAACCGGAATAAAGCCGTGAGACGCTGTTTCCCATTGGGTCATGCCGCCCCATCCGTCACCGCCGGACATGGTAAATTGATCAAATGCGCGTGTAAGGGGGTTGCCGTTTCGATCAAAGAAAGTCCACGAACCACCCATCAGTGTCCACTCACCCATCACAGCACCGGATCGTGCTACAACAAGGTTTTCACGTAAAATAATAATGTGGTCAAATTCGAGCGGTAAGATTTCGCGTCCGGTCGCCGCATCAATAAGTCCCCATGTGGTGCCATTAGAACTGTGTAAATCACCTTCAACCCATTCGCCGAGATCATAAAAATCGTAAACAATTGCCATACCATGAGCAAGTGCGTTTATGCCGGAATAAATCATGGGTACGGTAATTGTGCCCGTCGATACATCGGCAATGCCGCTTTTCCCGCTGTGGGAAACAATGGCAAAGTTGCCCGGTCCGGTAATGATTTGATCAAATGCAATCGGCAAAATTTCGCGTCCGGTTTGATCGATAAGACCCCATTGCGGTCCGAAGCGGTCTTCAGATATTTGTTGCCATTCATTGAACACCGCAGCCACACCATTATAAAATGGAAGGATTTGACTGAATACTTTATCAATAATCACGTCTCCGCTTGTATCGATGAGGGTCCATACACCGCCAAAAACTCGGTAGGTGTCCCATGTTCCATACATGTGCACCGCGGCGATGCCATCACTAAATGCCTGCACTTGTGTAAATCGAGGTTCGATGACCATATTGCCCTGTCGGTCAACAAAGCCCCATAAACCACCGTCATACGAACCCCATGTCGTGGGGATGCCGTCCACTTGAACCGCGGCCAGCCCGTCTGAAAACCAATTAATATTATCATAAATTAAGGGAAGAATCTCATTGCCGTTGGTGTCAATAAGCCCCCAACGATTCCCCATAAAATTGCCTTGTTCATTGGGTTCATTAAAAGTACGGGCGAAAGCAATGCCATCTTCAAAAGAAGAGATCCAACCAAATTGCGGTGTAACAACTTCGGTGCCGGTTTTATCAATCACGCCCCATTGTCCGCCAAAATATCGGCCGTGTCCGGTGGGCGTACCGCCAATCATTACCGAAGCAAAGCCATTTTGAAAATGCATCACATCTGTATAACGAGGCGGAACGATTTCTTCGCCGTATTCATTAATAAACCCCCATAAATATCCAATGCGAAAAGGCATCAAACCTTCTGTAGGTATGTTAAGTTCATCGAATCGTGGCTCCACCAGCCATTCCATGGTACGTACCACATTTGTTTCTGTTGCCGTACCTACCGGAGGTGTTTCTGTCGCAGTGCCTGTTTCGCCGGGTGCAGCGGTCACAGCGGGGGTGGGTGTTGGCGCCGCATCCGCTGCATTGTCTCGGTTTGCATCGTTTGGCGAACATGCCGCGAGGGTTAATAATGTTACGGCAGTGCCGATAATGATGCTTTTTTTAAACATGCTTGTTTTTTTCATTTTTTATTTCCTCTTTCGTTAGGTTGTGATGTAAAGGTGTTGATGAATGATGAAAATAAATTTTGAAGCCGGTTAATATTTTCATTTATAATACAGAAAAAGAATTGTTTAAATAAAAACGATTTCTTTATTATATACGCAATACATCAATGAATATATTTCATTAAAATTTAAAATGCTCAACAATATATCATGCGCATCATAAAGGGGTCAAGGTGAAATCCTATTACATTTTGGTGTATTTTGTAATGCAAAAGAGCGTGGTGGTTGAAAAATAATACATAATTTTGATTCATTTATATATTTATTGTGTTAATCTTATAAAGATGTAATCATTAACACAGTTTAGGGGTGTATATTTATGAAATCAATCGTAACTTGCTTGCATCAAGATTTTGCGGGGGCACGGACTTATTTTGAACAATATGGGTTTGGGGTAGAAATTCAGCGGTTTTTAGAAATAGACATCCATGCCGATGAGATTATCGCCGAATACAATACCGCATTGCCGGTACAAATGCCTAAATACATGCATGCACCTTTTTGGGATTTATGTTTGGGAAGTTCTAATAAAATGATTGCGGATGTGACGCGGAAATATTTTGATTTTTCATACGATGTTGGTTTAAAATTCGGATGCGAAGGGATTATTGTACATCACGGGTTTGTGCCGAACACCACGCCGCCTGATTTATGGATAAATAATGCGGCGAAGTTTTTCCATGACTTTTTTATGGCACATCCGGAACCTATGACCGTTTATATGGAAAATCAATTGGAACGTAGCCCCCAAATTATGATGGATGTTATTGATGCGGTCAGCGATACAAGGCTGATGGTAAATCTGGACGTTGGCCACGTGCATGCATTTAGCGATGTGCCGGCGGTCTCGTGGATTGAACAACTCGGATCACGTATTGGTTATGTGCATTTGCACAATAATTTTGGTAGCCTGGATGAACACAATGCGCTAGACAATGGCAGCTTGGACATGGCGTCGGTGCTTGCCGCACTCGAAAGCCACGCGCCGGACGCTATATGGTCGCTGGAATTTGGATTGGATCGTCTGCCGCAATCCATCGCATATTTGCAATCATTGGGGTATGTAAAATAAACGCTGAAAGGAAGGTGACAATGCGGTACAAGGGCAGAGCACAATGTCTCATTGAAAGAGATGGCAAGATTTTATTGGTACAGCATAAACTGGACGACAAAGCATGGTACTGCAGTCCCGGAGGTGGTATTGAAGACGGTGAAACACCGGAACAAGCGGCACTGAGGGAATTGCAAGAAGAGTGTAATGTGTCGGGTGTAATTATTAAAAAGACCAGCGAATATATATGTCCTGAAAATGACAACAATATTTTTTATACTTTTCACGTGGACATTGGTGATCAAACTCCATCGCTCGGATACGATCCGGAAATGGGTGCGCAGCAAATCTTGACGGAAGTATGTTGGATGTCTTTAAATGAAATACCGGAAGTAGACCGTGCTTTTTTATTTGCGTCGGGACTCTTGAGCATCGCAACGTTTTATAAAGAAGTTACATCGTGGAGCCGCACTATTAGTCATCCGGGTACACAAACGGTGCCCGATGATTTTTGGCGGAGTTTAGAACAACTGGTTGCGAACTCAAATATCGTCATTGATCGTCCCAAAAACAGTCCACATCCCAAATATCCGGATTATATTTATCCGCTGGATTATGGCTATCTGGAAGAAACCACGGCAATGGATGGCGGTGGAATTGATGTTTGGAAAGGGTCAAGCGGCGATGGGGTTGATGCGATTATTTGTACGGTGGATTTATTAAAGCGGGACAGTGAAATAAAAATTCTCATCGGCTGCACCGAAGCTGAAAAGCAAATAGTCATTCCGGACAATAAAAATATGAAAGGTGTTTTGATTCGCCGGGAACAATAAAAAGTGCAAAATCATTATTCGGTTTTATCATATAGATCCTGTTATCTGCCTCATGATGGAAGGGTCTTTTATTTTTCCATCCTCTCCCAATAAGAGAACTTTTGAAATGACTTCGGCTGTCTTCGGGTCTTCGTCTATAAATGGCAAGAAAATTCGACCCCTGTGTTGGCTGTGCACGGGCAAAATGTTAAGCGCACCGCGCCCCATCATGTGTACTTGAGCACTGCCCAAATGGACGGAATACGCCCCATGAAGCCCGTTGACTTTAACGAAGCGTTCTCCGATCTCGACATTTGAGAGCTTTAGCAGTCGAACACTCTCTGCGACAATTACTCCGCGCATTTCTATGGTTGAGTGGCTTGTCATTGGGTCAACGCCACCCACATGAGCAACACTTACCACGAGGTCAATATCACGCATTATTTCGGAGAACAATATTGGGTTTATTTCTTCAATTACCAAGAACGCTCCTGTTTTACGATTGGTGAACTGCACGGTTTCGATGGTGGGGGCTTCCACTTCACTCGGAGTGAGCCAGTCCGCCAAAGCATACATGGTGACTACAACATTTTCATTGTGGTATACTTTTTGCAAGCCATTGTAATAATCCACCGTCCAACCGCGCCCTTTTAACAAAGCAACAGCTTTCTTCGTTTGAATTTGATGCCCTGCATAACGGCGCGAAACAGTCCGTTCGATTATTTCGTCTTCATTGACCGTGTAAAGCTCCCTAAATATTTGCTTGAACGGCTGAACCAAGCCACTATCAAAAGCATGGCGTTGGTAATGTGCCCATTTGCCCAAGATGTATAAGTCGTAGCAGTGGGCAATTGAGAGAGAAGAACTTTTTTCCAAAGCGATAATGTTGTCATCAACATTCCTTAAACCTTCGCTCGTGATAAACCCAAGTTCATCATCACATCTAAATACAATTTTTTCTAACATTGAGCCGATAACAGGGTGGTGTAGCAGTTCCGATACTTCGTCGAATTCGAACGCATCTCTATTTTCCATCGCCCTCTCAAGACTTAAAAGAGCGCGGGAAAATTGGGATTTCAGAGATGCTTTCGTTTCTTTTAATGCCTCAACATATTCATTTTGCTTTATTGCTTTGGGTACAGATTTCAGCCTTTTCCCGCCTTTGTCAATTATGAATTCTGCGCTACCCGTTTCTCTCCATTCTAAGAACACCGTAACACCGTCTACCTCTTTCGGTTTAAAATATTCTTGTATGCCGTCCAGCTTCTGCATCTCCATTTTCCAGCTAAGACGCAAAACATCAGCGTAGCCGAGGTTACGCGCTAAATTTTCCAATGCGATATTTGCGGCGGTCTTTTCGCTTTGCTGTCTTTGTGCGCCAAACTTGCGACTTTCTTTCAAAAATTCATGGATAAATTCATAACGGAGCAATGCATCTTGCTTTTCCAAAGGTACTAAACTGTAACACAAAAGCAAATCTTTGTTTCGCTTATCCCTTATTTGTTTTTCTAAATCGCCCACATTGAGTTTACCCAACACTGCATCCGCAAATAACTGTGCGCGTCTATGGTTCGCTCCGCCGGAGATATATTTTGCACAGTCGTACAACATCGCGAACCGCTCTGCACCTAAAATTTCATACGATTCCTTAAACCATCTTATGTCAAACGCGCCACGTTGAAAATCATCTTTCTCAATGGAAGAAAATCTCGCAACTTCCGTCTCAAATTCTAAAGAAAACGATTCCCGTGTGTGCGCGTGAAAATACCATGCGGCAGACTTCAACCCCGGCCATTGCAAATACTCCTCAGCGATTGCAATCCACGCAGGGGTATACATGACGGCTTCGAGTAAGCGTTTTTCTGTTATGCGTCCACCAATGGCATTGCGGAGGGTTTGGGCGTTGTCGTTTGCGGCGGGTATGCTTGCTTTCAATAATGATGAAAGGGTATCACGCTTGGTATAACCGCCAGAATCCCAATTATAACCTCGCGTGAATGTCTCACTGCCTAAAGCAATCAATATTTCAATGAAATTGTGAGCACCTTCATGTTGCTTTATTGACTTTGCCAATTGACTGACAGGAGTTTGAGTGTCGCCGCGTTTAAGTTCAATTTCCAAAATACGTGCAACAACATTATTGACGCATTCTAAAAGAATGGGATTATCCTCAGTTAATTTTTTATCAAACGGGCTCAATGAACCTGTAAAGCGACCAATCACACCATGATATGCATTACTCATTTCCATAGCCGCTCGGCGCAATTCACTTTTATCAACAATACCCATTTTGACAGCACGTATAATGTCATCGATGCTCAATATATAAAAACGCTGGCCGCTTGCTTTTCCGATATTGTAAAGTAGCGCAAATCGCCTCATGAACTGCTCGTCAGTCTTGGCTTTTAGACGGTGAATAAAAAACATCACTTCTTCTAAATGCGCAATGTTTCCTTCATGAAACGCATACATACTGTATTCGTCGGAAGTAGAACGCTCTTTCCAGTCGCTTATACTGACTGAATGAAACAACGAACTCATTATGCCATAATGGATATCAAACAACACATCATTGCCTACGGCATACTCTAACAATAATGTTAATATATGACCACCAAGCAGTGCATAATCTCTACCTAGATGTGTGTACGCAAAGTTCTTCACATCGTCAAAACCAAAGTGCTTTTTAATGAATTTTTTCGCAAAAGGGCTGAAATTGCCGGCGATGTTGCTATCGTTATAATGATACATGTTTAGGTTCAAGCAATAACAAACTTTAACGATCGCCATTAAGTTTTTTTGTTCCGCAAACCAACCAAGCCATACCTCGCTCAAGGGATAATCAGCAAATGGATTTTCGCTTCGACCGTCATGTTTAACCGCTGGTGAAAGACGATAATTATTGCCAAGAATATTATCGATGGCACGACCGTCATAACCATATGATGTGTATTCATAATCTTTGTGTTTCTCAATGAGCGCAATGAGCGAATCAATAACAGCGTTCATTTCTTTACTACTGACACTGCGGAAATCATTCAAGGTATATTTCTTGGTACACTCCGCCAGTGGTAAATCGGGGTAATAAGTCGGGTCATAAAGCCCGAAGCCATTTTCTTCGTTGTATGCGGCGTTGTCGGTATCAATCAGTGTATTAATGAGAATATTTTCCGCATCGGTTTTTGTTGGCATGTGCGTTATATATTCGCGAATATCTTCAATGGTGATTGTTCCACTGTTTTTAGAAACGGAAAGCAAATCCAACGCCGCAAGCCGCTTGTGTTGATTTTTGTCCGCTATAAGCCGTTTAGCAGATTGTACAGTTTGTCCGGATGCTTGTATCGCATCCAAAGCAGCACCTCGAATCATCGCTGTTTTAAGGCTTAGTAAGTTTTCGATAATGATTATATCAGACTCGGACAATTTAAATCGGGCCAACAGGTTTACCGCATTTGCACGAACACCCATGTTTTTATCACGGAGACAATCCAGCAAGAAATCAATATTTTCGCGGGTAATACACTGATTTTTTGCACATTCAATGCTTATGAAATAAGTAATGAAGTCTATTTTATTATGCTGAGAAGCTAACGGAAATAATTCACGCAAACGCTCAACTTTTTTAGCGTCATTGTCGTATAACGCTAAAAATATCATGTTTTTGTATATATGGTCGCGTGTTATCGTCACGTTCACCCAATCAAAAGGCTTTTCCTTGACAGTATGATTTTTTTAGGAACCCTTTCCATCATGTCGGAAAAGTGTTGGAAATCCACATTGCGTGTGTTTTCATTTTTTAAGTACTGCGGATATGAATAAAGGTCTATTTTTATTTTCATTGCTTGCTCAAGAGGGTCTGTTTCACCCCAACCCTTATTACTGACAATTCTATGATATTGCAATGAATAAGATTGTATTATAAGTGCAAGAACGTCGAGGTCACTTTCACCCAAGTACTTTCCGGCTAATTCAATGCGGCTCCTGTCGTACAGGGTTTCACCAAACAATTCATTCGCAATGCTCGAACTACCCGTCTGCATCAAAAAATAAGCCGATACCATTTTTTGATGCTTCTTCCCGTGCATCATATGCTTTTCAATGTCGGAATACAAACCTTGAACCGAAAATACAGACTCTGCCCACATCGCGGCATACATTTCAATGACATCCACGCTGTTTTTCGCTATTGTGCGGACGGATTCGTCCTCGATGTATTTAATCCCAAGGTTTAATAGTTTTTCTACTGTACGCTTTTCACTATAATCATACCCCAACCCCATCCATACTCCAATGGAACGAATGGCAGAAGAAAATCGTAACAGATTGTTATCCGACACAGTTTTCATCATCAACATGAGGAATTTCGTAGTGCCCCCATCCGCATTATGTAAAATCGATTGTCTCAAACCCTCTTGAAGTTTTGCCGCAAGCAAGAGGTTTTTCATTATTTCGTGTAGTTCTTCGTTATGGCTCATTGCAACGCCTTTGATGAGTTCGTGGCTAATGGACACAGTGTTGTTGCCGGAAAGCAAAATATCTCTAATGTCCGCTATAATCGCGTCGTCCCCTTGGTCTATCTTAAGTGCCACTAATAGGGTTTCTGTTAAAAATCCGCAATGGCTGTATTTATTTTGCCAATCTTGCCACCGCTTATTTCCGTTTGATTTGATCGATGTTATTAAATCATAGTTCACCCAATCAGCAAATATGTCTTGAGCGATATAAAAGATGTTCTCGCAATAATCCGCAGGACTATTAGAACGACAAGAACGCCGCTCCATACCTGAGGCATACGGATATAATCCAAGCCGCTTTATGATTGCACATAAGTCAGAAGCCACTTGTACAGGAAGAGATTTTTCAAAAACCAATCGTAACCCGCCACGCTCAATAACATCATCGAAAGTGCTCGCACCAACGACAGCTTTTTGCACGATTTCTTTCAAATATTGCAATGATTCTTGATGATTATCATTATTTAATAGCTTTTTAAAGTCGATCATGTGAATTCCCCTTTACCCTTATTCGTTTACAACAATCGCCCTGCAAGCATAGTTAGACGAATAAATGATACCTCATCGCCTTCTTTTAACTGGATTTGTTTGTTATAATCCACTTCTTCATCATTAATAAACAACCGAAAAATACCGTCATAATAACAGAGTAACGCGTTTTCTACGGCCATATTTTCATCTTGCATATTTTCATTTTTTCGCGCACCAAAACTGACCTTCCCGGCCTTTGTACCATCTATGATTTTATCATCCATCAAATAAACAAAAAGTGGCTTGTCTGCTTTTTTCTTATTAAAGGCATTTACTGTTTGTCGGACAATGGACTTTACCAAATCACATGAAGTTAAAACCTCGTCATCAACAACAAAAGGCACACTGTCAACGAGCGGCTTATGCTTTGCAAATGCTTTTATTTTAACAAAAATAGTCATGGAACACCCTCTGTCATCTACATCAGTCACGCAAACGCTGTTTGTGCTTCTTTTTATTTGTAGTGGCATCGCATCTGTATTTTCTCTCGGTGATCATGCTTCATATTTTATCATAGAACAACTAAAAAGCCGATAGCTTGTTGGTTTCGCTTTTCGCTATCGGCTTTTGCTTTTCAATACGGTGTCGCTGCTTTTTAGGTGAAACAATATTTTATTTAGAACAAGCAGCTTTCCAGTTCATCAATCAAACCCTCAAATACTTTTAGTGCGTCTCGGATGGGTTCGGGACTGCTCATATCGACACCGGCATTTTTTAAGATGTTGATGGTGTAATCGCTGTCTCCGGCTTTTAAAAATCCGAGATAGTCTTCCAGTGCTTGCGGGTCTTTAGACTGTAAACGTTTTTTAAATGCGATGGCTGCGGCATATCCGGTCGCATATTGATAAACATAAAAATTAAAATAGAAATGCGGAATACTCGCCCAGTAAATACGATCCATATCATCAATGATCAAGTCAGGACCTGCGTATTTTTGACACAAATCACCATACAATTTATTGAAAACCTCAACAGTGAGCGGTTCGCCGTCTTCTTCCATTTGATGTGTGATCATTTCAAATTCAGCATAACGTACTTGTGAAAAAATGGTGCCGAGAAACTGTTGAATATATTCGGTCAATAAATAGATTCGTTCATTTTTATCGGTGGTTTTCTCCAGCATATATTCAATCATCAGCACTTCATTAACCGTGGATGCAATTTCGGCTGAAAAGGTCGTATAGTCAGCGTATGCCAAAGGTTGGTGCTCTTGCGCATAATAATGATGCATCGCATGTCCGAGTTCATGTGCAAGGGTAAACATGTCCGTAATGTTGTCTTCGTAGTTTAATAAAATATAAGGATGTTGTCTGAGTGCACCCCAGTGGAATCCGCCGCTGGTTT
>Ga0209755_10005447_pt1 | contig 14481 bp, 7 predicted proteins | sample TergutCo191P1_FD_187301 | JGI IMG/M metagenome (GOLD analysis project Ga0209755, IMG submission 187301) | Cornitermes sp. P1 segment gut microbial communities from Petit-Saut dam, French Guiana - Co191P1 (SPAdes) (version 2) | ecosystem: Host-associated > Arthropoda: Insects > Digestive system >... | reverse complement strand
TCTTTTTCTTGTTTTTACAATAAATAACACGAAAAAGACCTCTCGCCAAGAACGCCAAGACGCAAAGAACGCAGAGGAAAGGAAAAGAAGGTCCACGGATTTACACGGATTGGCACGAAGGAAGAGAAGAATTTTACCACGAACAAAGCCGAACCCGCACCTCACGGTACGGTCACGAACCTGTTGTCCGCTTTCTTTCCTTAACCTAAGAAAACCATGGCAGGAAAGTAATATTTCTTAGTAAAAAGAAAAAATATCGAACAATGTTCGCGTAAGCGTGACCACTCCTGAGTGGTTCAGGCTGTTCGTGATGGTTAGTGGTTAAATTCTTTATAAAAAATTTATCGTTTTTTTAAAAATTTTTTCATTTTCGCTAAAGCGCCATGCAGGCTCACGCCATATATAGGTACATGAATTTTCATGTCTTGCCCGGTTTATGTCGGGCAGGGAAAAAACCATGTATGAGGTAAATCTATGAACCCAAACAGAACTTACAAGGACAGCGTTTTTACGTCGCTGTTCAGCGACTCCGATCTTCTTCGGGAGTTGTACGGCGCTATCGGAGGCGTTTCGCTTCCCGATAATGTTCCCATTTCCATTAACACGCTGGATAATGTGCTTGTCAGGGATATCTACAACGACATCTCATTTTTGGTAGGCTCAAAGCTTGTTGTATTAATCGAGCATCAAAGTACTGTTAACCCAAACATGGCTCTGCGTCTCCTGATGTACATGGCAGAGACATACAAGCTAATGGTCAAGGAAAAAAATATCTATTCGGGAAAAAAAGTGTCTATTCCCTATCCTGAGTTCTATGTATTGTATGACGGCGTCGATTCTTATCCCGACAAGGCAATATTAAAACTCTCCGATCTTTTTGAGAACCCAAAGGAATTAAGCCTTCATGAGAAATCGCGTCCCTTGTTGGAGTTGGAAGTTCAAGTATTGAACATCAACGAAGGCAAGAATTGTGAAATCGTAAACCGTTGCCGAAAGCTCTCAGAGTACAGCATTTTTATATCAAAAGTGCGGGAGTCTATGGAAAAGAATAAAGACCTATTAAAAGCGATAAGGGAAGCGGTGAAATATTGCCAAGAACATGATATACTAAGGGAGTACCTTGAAAGACACGGAACGGAGGTAATAAATATGCTTTATTATGAATATAACCAAGAACTGGAAAGAGAAGTTATCCGTGAAGAAGCAATCGAAGACGGTATTGCTATGGGTCTTGAGCAAGCATATAAAGAAAAACTCACCATTGCGCGCAACTTGCTTGCAGAGGGTTCCACGCCTGAGTTCATACAAAAAATCACCGGGCTTTCTTTGGAAGAAATCGGCAATTTTTTTTTGGGTAGCAGGTAAGGAAGAAAAGAGGATCCACGGATTTACACAAATTTTTTGATCATGACTGACAGAAAAATTGAAAAAAGGGCTTGACTAAAAATCTATTTTTTGGTAACTTTTAAAAAATTGGGGGCGTGGTGAAGCTGGTTTATCACGCTGGCCTGTCAAGCCGGAGATCGCGGGTTCAAGCCCCGTCGCTCCCGATATTTTAAAATTTGAATAGCCGTTTTCTTTAAGCAGGGTGTTTTTGTGTATCAAGTGCCAAATGGGGCTTGAACCGAAACCCCCGCCGAAGGAAAAGGCACCATGGATGGTGTCGGCAGGGGGTGAAGGCGGCCTGTAGTGAGCAAACAGGATGTTTGCGAATGTAAGGCAAGCCCCGTCGCTCCCGATATTTTAAAAAATAGAAGCTCGTCCAGTGACGGGCTTTTTTTACGGGCAGTAGCGCAGATGGTAGCGCGCTTGGTTCGGGACCAAGAGGTCCCCGGTTCAACTCCGGGTTGCCCGATCTTTTTCAACGACTGGAACCCCAACTCCGGGTTGCCCGACAATTTTACTATTTTCTTGATTTAATTCCAAAAAAACATGATAATTGAATAATAGGGTATTAGTTGAGACAAAATAATACCCTATTTGGGGTGGTTTTTGCGATGGAAAAGAAGTTCATCGATCCAAAATACTTTTTATCTCCTATAGTATTAATAAATTTGCTTTTTTTTGGATGTTCTGCCCATGAATCAAGCTTGATTTCCAGCCGATATGTGTTTTCTTCCTATATAAACACTCCCGGCGTGACACAGGAAGAAAAAGACGCCATCGCAAGAATCCGCAAAACTAACGATACTCTTATTTACGGGATGCCGCTTAGTACAGAAGCGTTTAAAGATATTAACGGCGATATCAGGGGATTTACTACCCTGTTTTGTGAATGGCTGACAAAAATATTTGATATCACTTTCCAGCCTGCGCTGTATGAATGGAACGATTTGCTTGCAGGTCTTGAATCAGGAGAAATATCCTTTACGGGAGAACTAACGGCGAGGGAAGAACGGCAAAAAATTTATCATATGACAAGCGCAATTGCCATGCGTCCTTTAAAATATTTTCGCCTTTCAAACGCCAAGCCTCTCGATGAAATAATGAAAGATCGCCCGATTCGCTGCGGCTTCATTCAAGGTACTGCCACGATACTGACAGTTTCTTCAGAGCTTGAGCCCGGCACATTTGAGGCTGTTATACTGAACGATGTAAGCCATGTTTACGATGCGCTAAATAGCGGTAGAATCGATGCCTTTTATTACACCGGCACTTCAGAAATAAATTTTATCGAATACAACGACGTGAGCGCATTTTATTTTTACCCGCTAATTTACCGCCCGGTTTCTTTGTCGACACAAAACGACGCGCTTAAACCGATAATCTCTGTGGTGGATAAAATACTTTCAACCGAAGGCAGCCTGCATTATCTGACAACGCTTTATAATCAATCGCACACAGAATATATGAAGCATAAAGTGCAAATGCAGCTAACAGAAGAGGAACGCGAATATATCCGCAATAACCCTATAGTGCCGATAGGCGTAGACCCCGGTAATTATCCCGGCTCTTTTTACGATGCTCGCGAAAAAAATTGGAGCGGTGTATCTTTAGATATACTAAATGAAATATCGCGTTTAACCGGTTTAAATTTTAAACGCATTAATGATGAACATACCCAATGGCCTGAAATTTTTGAAATGCTAAAAAATGGAGATGTAATTATAGTAAATGAATTAACACAGTCGAATGATCGCGCGCAGCATTTTATATGGCCAAAGTCGGCGCATATAACAGATTTTCAGGCGCTGATTTCTCATATCGATTTTCCTAATATAAAACTTAACGAAGTGTTATACGTAAAGGTTGGATTGGCAAAGAACACCGCATATGCCGAGGTTTTTAAAAAATGGTTTCCCGATCACACAAAGACTGTCGAGTACGAGAGCGTAGAAGAAGCGTTTGACGCGCTTATGCGCGGTGAGATTGACATGGTTATGGCAAACCAAAGAAGACTTTTATATCTGACGCATTATTTGGAGCTTCCCGATTATAAAACAAATATCGTGTTCGATTATGCAATGGACATTCAATTTGGTCTTAATAAAAACGAAATAATTCTTTGCTCTATTATCGATAAGGCGCTTGTCAATATTGACACCAAAAATATTTCGGATCAATGGATACGAAGAACCTACGATTACCGAAGCAAAGTAGCCGAGGCGCAGCGCCCGCTTTTTATGAGTTTGTCATTGCTTTTTTTACTTTTACTGACGCTGACAATTGTTTTTTCTGTCAGAAGCCGCATGATAGGAAAAAATCTTGAAATACTTGTTCAAAAACGCACAGACGAACTTGCGCTTCAAACTGCGACCCTTACCACTTTGTTCGACTCCATTCCTGATCTTATTTTTACAAAGGATCTGGATTTAAAATACAAGAGCTGCAACAAAGCTTTCTTAAAAAATTTCGACAAGCGCATGGAAGACATGATCGAAAAGACAGACTCAGATGTTCTTAACATTCCTGCCGATGTCGCAAATCAGCATAAGGAACATGACGCAATCGCAATGTACGAGAATCAAATAACCACAGTAGAAGAAAATATTCCCTGCGCCGACGGAACAAGCCCTCTTTACGAAACAACAAAAGTGCCTCTTATGCTGAACGGCGTAGTAATAGGACTTATCGGCATTTCGCATAACATTTCAAAACTTAAAAAAATTGAACAGGAAACGTCGTTCTCGTATGAGTATTCCAAAAAACTCAATAAGGCGCTTGCAGAAATTACAAAATCGCCGACCATTTCCGCGGGAGTTTTAAAAGACGCCGCTGATATTGTCGCGCGGGAAGGATGCTCCGCGCTTGGCGCTCATCGTGTCAGTATATGGAGCTATTTAGAAAACGAAAATCGTTTAAATTGCATTTCTAGCTGCGACCTTTTTACTAATGAAAAAGATTCAACCGAAACATTTGATCTTACAAACCGCAAAGAATATTTAAGGCTTTTAAAATCGGAACGGCTTATAATTATGAATAACATAGAAGAAAGCAAGCTGATCACGGATTCTTTCAATGGATATGATTATTTATGCGCGGCTCTTGACGCGCCAATCCGCGTAGACGGTCAGCTTGCGGGAACTGTCTGCGTCGAACAATGGGTAAGTTATGATTATCCTGAGGAACGCGAATGGACAATGGAGGAGCAGAACTTTGCATCTTCTCTTGCGGATTTAATGGCGCTTGCAGTTTCCGGTTCTGAGAGATACAAGGCGCACGAGGCTGCAAAGCTTGCTAATTCGGCAAAGTCAAGCTTCCTTGCGAATATGAGCCACGAGATACGCACGCCAATGAACGCAATTTTAGGCGTTACAGAGCTATTAATTTCTAACGATCAATTGCCTGCGGATATCGAAGAAGGGCTTGATAAAATTTACAGCTCATGCGATTTACTATTAGGTATAATTAACGATATACTCGATTTTTCTAAAATTGAAGCCGGTAAACTTGACATTATGCCTTCGCCGTATAAAGTCGCAAGCATGATAAATGATTCGGTTCAATTAAACATGATGCGCGTTGAATCAAAGCCGATTCAATTTGAGCTAAAGGTAGATGAAAATATTCCTTCGAATCTTATCGGCGACTCGCTTCGCATTAAGCAAATTTTAAACAATCTTTTGTCCAATGCGTTTAAATATACCGATGAAGGAAAAATTTCGTTATCTGTTTCCACAGAACCAATTCCGCTGATTTCATATTTGCCGGATCATTTTTTAAGTAATCAGGTAAAATGGATTGGACATGATAGGGAAGGCACAACTTTAATTTTAAGCGTCCGTGATACAGGCAGCGGAATGTCAAAAGAGCAGCTTGAAAATTTGTTTGTGGAATATACGCGTTTTAACTTAAAGAAAAATATTTCAATCGAAGGCACAGGACTTGGTCTTACTATTACAAAACGTCTTGTAGATTTAATGGACGGAAGTATAAGCGTAGAAAGCGAGATTAATAAAGGCACGCAGTTTATTGTCAAACTGCCGCAGGAAGTCGAAAATAAAGATGAAATTATCGGAAGCGAAGTAGCAGAAAGCCTGCGTCAGTTCCGCATCAATTTTATGTCAAGAAGAGTAAGAAACAAAATAGTGCGCGACCCTATGCCTTACGGAAGCATTCTGGTTGTTGACGATGTTGAAACAAATATTTATGTCGCTATTGGTCTTTTAAAATTATACAGGCTGCAAATTGACTCTGCCATGAGCGGAAAGGAAGCTATCAATAAAGTAAAAGAAGGAAAAATCTATGATATAATTTTTATGGATCACATGATGCCTGAGATGAACGGACTGGAAGCGGCAAAACATATACGAGACCTTGGTTACGATGCTCCGATTATCGCTCTTACTGCAAATGCGGTGTCCGGACAGGCAGATATATTTTTAAACAGCGGTTTTGACGATTTTATTTCCAAACCGATAGATATACGGCAGATGAATACGATTCTTAACAAATTTGTACGTGATAAACAATCGGAAGAAGTGATAGAAGCGGCAAGGCGGCAGAATAAAAGCGCTGTGAAAGAAAAAAAATCTGTGCTTTCCAATAAAAAAATTGACGGACTTGCTATTACTAAAGGATTAGAGCGATATGAAGGCGATGAAAAACAATACCTAAAGATTCTGCATTCGTATATGTCAAGCGTAAGGGAGCTTCTGGAAGAAGTTGAAAATGAACCTGACACACAAACAATCAAAAGTTATGAAATAAAGGTTCATGGAATAAAGGGAACAAGTTTTGATGTCGGCGCAGAGGAAACAGGCAAAAACGCAAAAGCGCTTGAAGAAGCGGCTAAAATCAGCGATTTTGAATATATAAAAAAGCATCATAAAATATTCCTTGCGGAAACATGGAAAATAATCCGCGATTTGGAAAAATTGTTAGACGAAATTGAAGCGGAAAACCCTAAACCGCAAAAAGAAACTCCTGATGTAAAAACGCTTAAAGCTTTTCTTGACGCATGCAGGGATTATGATATAGAAGAAGCGGATAAAGCAATGGCGGAAATAGAAAATTATAAATATACGGCGGATGACGGTCTTGCAAATTGGCTGCGGCAAAATATAGACAGAACGAATTTTAAAGAAATAATCGAAAAACTGGAGAGTCATTTAAATGAAAGAGCTAACTAAAATTGAAGAAGAAATTTTAAAAGGGTGCAGAAAAAAAATTATGTATGTTGACGACATACAGTACAGTCTTATATCTGTAAAAAACAGGCTGCAGGATAGCTATGATGTTTTTACCGCAGAATCCGCAGGGAAAATGTTTGAATTGCTTGAAAACATTTTTCCCGATTTAATTCTCATGGATGTCAATATGCCTGATGTTGACGGATATGAAGCCATTAGATGTTTAAAAGCCGATGAGCGTTATGCAGATATTCCGGTTGTTTTTTTAACAGGGAATAGCGACAGGGACAGCGTAGTTAAAGGTTTAAGCCTTGGCGCGATTGATTATATTATCAAACCCTATACCGCTACCAAATTAATGGAAATTATCGAAAATAATCTTAATCCTCCCGAGCAAAAAGAAACTTCACAAGGCGAAACAGGCGCCAGTAAGCCTGTCGTTCTGATTGTTGATGACGTAAACAGTATGTTACGTGCAATGCAATACGCTCTGCAAGACAGGTTTAAAGTGTATATACTCTCCAAATCTCAGGACGTACAGGATTTTTTACATGCAAAAAAACCGGATTTGATTCTTCTTGATTATTTAATGCCCGTATTAAACGGGTTTGATTTAATTCAGATGATACGAGCAATGCCCGACTATGAGGACACTCCGATTATCATTATTACAACCGAAGGAACAATGGATCATGTGAACAAAGCCATGTCCATAGGCGCATCCGATTTTATTGTAAAACCTTTTAAACCTAAGGAATTAAGCGATAAAGTCGCAAGACAAATAAGAATCGCGAAGCAAATGCGGTTGTTCAAAGAAGACATGAAAAGCAACATGGGTTAAAAAAGCTGATTTGTTCCTTGAATTCCCAAGAAACAATATGATAAACTGACGGTATGAAATATTCGCAAGCTTTTTTACCCACGTTAAGGGAAGTTCCTCAGGATGCCGTTATTGCGAGCCACAGGCTCATGTTCCGCGCAGGGCTTCTTCGCAAACTTGCAAACGGGCTTTTTGCATACCTGCCGCTTGGGCTTCGCTCCTTTCGTAAAATAGAAAATATCATCCGCGAAGAAATGACCGCAATCGGCGCGCTTGAATTAAAACCATCGGTAGTCGTTCCCGCAGAACTCTGGAAAGAATCGGGAAGATGGGACTCCATAGGCGAATCTATGCTGCGCGTAAAAAACAGGCTGGATAATGAATTTGTCGTCTCCCCCACCGCCGAAGAAGTTTTCACATCGATAGTACGCGACGAACTTTCAAGTTACCGCCAGCTTCCGCTTGCGCTTTACCAAATAAACACAAAGTTTAGAGACGAAGTGCGCCCGCGTTACGGCGTAATGCGCGGACGAGAATTTACAATGAAGGACGCTTACTCATGGCACGCCGACGACAAAAGTCTCGATGATACCTATCAGGCGTTCGGACGCGCATACCGAAAAATTTTTAAAAGGTGCGGGCTTTCCGTAATCCCCGTAAAAGCTGACTCTGGCGCGATGGGCGGAAGCGGCTCCGAAGAATTTATGGTAGAAAGCGATATCGGCGACAATACGCTGATTCTTTGCAAGTCATGCGATTATGCCGCCAATGTCGAGAAAGCGTCATGCAAACCCGATTTTACAGCGCAGAATTTTGAGGGCGCAAAAGCGGCGGCAGCTTCCACACCGGCTTACGAAAAAATCGATACGCCTAACGCAAAAACAATCGAAGAACTTTGCGCATTTTTAAAAACAGAGCCGCAAAAATTTATTAAAACTTTAATTTACCGCGCACTCAATGTCGAGCTTGACCTTTCTTCCGCTCCCGGCTGCGCTAAACTGGAACGAAAAAAACCGTCACCCGGCGCTCCTTTAGTATACGCTGAATGTTTCTTTGCAGTTACAATTCGCGGCGATTTAGACGTAAACGAAATAAAACTTGCCGCCGTATTAAAGGCAAGCGAAGTATCTCTTGCATCTGATACCGACGTTACGCGATTTACAAACGCGCCTGTAGGATTTGCAGGCCCTGTAGGATTAACTTCTCTTCCTATTGTTGCAGACTTGTCGGTTACGGCAATGACAGACGTGTTTACAGGCGCTTTAGAAAAAGACAAACATTACAAGCATGTTGCTTACGGACGCGATTTTGAAGCATGGTTAGCTGAAGATTTGCGCACTGTAAAAGCGGGCGATAAATGTTCAATCTGCGGCGGAGAGCTGTATACAAAAATGGGCAATGAACTTGGACATATTTTTAAACTCGGTTTTAAATACACAAGCTCAATGAACGTAAGCTTCCTCGATGAAAACGGCAAAAGCCAAATGCCGACAATGGGCTGCTATGGCATCGGCGTAGATCGCACTCTTGCATCGGTAATCGAAGAACACCACGATGAAGGCGGCATTATATGGCCTTGCACAGTCGCGCCTTTCCATGCAGTTATTGTCCCGATAAAATTCGACGGTGCGGCAAAAGACGCCGCCTGCAATTTATACGCCGATTTACAAGCACAGGGCATCGAAGTGTTACTCGACGATCGCAATGAACGCCCGGGCGTTAAGTTTAACGATGCGGATTTAACCGGCATCCCGTACCGCATAGTAATCGGAGACAAGGGCCTTGCCGCAACTCCCGCTCAAATCGAAGTAAAAAAGCGAAGCGAAAAAGACAATTTTATGATGGAATTGGACAAAGCCGCAGCTTTACTTGCAGAAAAAATTAAAGAAGAGCTAAAAAGCTTTGATGTATGACATTGCAATTATAGGTCTTGGACCTGCAGGCGCAACTTTAGCAAGGCTGCTTGATTCCCGATACAAGGTAATTGCAATAGACAGAAAAAATAAAAACACAGGCAAGTGCTGCGGCGGATTATTGTCGCCCGATGCGCAAAAAATTCTTGCAGGTTTTGACATTTGCCTTCCCAATGACATATTGTCAGATCCTCAAATATTTTCGGTAAAAACAATCGATATGGATAATAATATAGAAAATTTTTATCAAAGATTTTACATTAACATGAACAGGGCAAGATTTGACAATTTTTTAATTTCATTGATACCTTCAAACGTAGAAATATGCGCAGACAGCCTTTGCACAAAAATCGAAAAAAAGGAAAATATTTTTCATTTGGAAATCGCAAAAGACGGAAATAAAAAAACAATACTGTCAAAAATCGTAATCGGCGCAGACGGCGCATCTTCCATTGTAAGAAAAACATTCTACAGCAATAAAAAAATAAAAAAGTATATTGCCATTCAAGAATGGTTTGAAGATAAAAATAATTCTCCTTTTTATTCCTGCATCTTTAATAAAAAGATAACAGATTCCTACTGCTGGACAATATCCAAAGATAATTATCTGGTTATAGGAGGCGCGTTTCCGGTAAAAAACTGCAATGCAAGATTTAAACTTTTAAAAGAAAAATTAAAAATGAGCGGAATTAATTTTTCGCAACCCGTAAAAAGAGAAGGCTGCTTTGTATTTGTTAACAAAGGGTTTATGAATTTATGCACAGGAAAGAACGGAGTGTATTTAACGGGAGAAGCCGCAGGAATGATAAGCCCAAGCTCTCTTGAAGGTTTAAGCTATTCAATGGAAAGCGCAAAAATTCTTGCAAAAGCTGCAAATAAAGACTTGGAAAAAATAGAAAGCAGATTTTTTGCCGGAACTTTTAAGATAAGAATCAAATTAACATTAAAAATACTAAAGATGCCGTTTATGTACAACAGCGTATTAAGAAAACTTGTAATGAAAAGCGGAATAAAAACAATAAAAAAGAACTAAAAGAATTTAACCACTAACCAAAAAAGGTTCGTGGTTAAACTCTTCTCTTTACAATCCCATCACTTTTTTAAAGCTTACGACAATTTCGTCTATCATGGGTCTTGCATCAATGTCAACTAACAAACCCTTGCCCCGGTAATAATCGATTAAGGGAGCTGTTTGCGCGCGGTAGACTTCCAGGCGTTTTTGCACGGCTTCGGGTTTGTCATCGTCACGCACATATACTTCGCCGCCGCAGTGGTCGCAAATACCCGGTTTTGACGTTGGCGTAAATTTGGCATGAAAATTATAGCCGCATTTTTTGCAAACCTGACGTCCGCCGAGACGCTCAAGAACGCCTGAATCCGGTATGTCAAAATTTATAACTTTTTCCACCTTGGAAAACGTATCAAGGGCTTCTGCCTGCGGAATTGTTCTTGGGAAACCGTCCAAAATGTAACCGTCTTTTACATCGTCTTTTGCAAGGCGTTCTTTAACAAGCGCGATTGTCGTTTCGTCGTCTACAAGTTTTCCTGCATCGATTATAGCTTTTACTTTTAACCCTAACGGAGTTTTATCCGCAATTGCGGCGCGGAAAATCCCGCCTGTGCTGATTTGCTGCACTTTAAGAAGCTCTACTGCGCGAACAGCTAATGTGCCTTTTCCAGCCCCAGGAGGCCCTAAAAATATTAATTTCATCATTATCTCCTTTTGAATATTGTACTATGAAAAATTAAAACAAACAAGATAATATTAGGGGAGAAATTTCTCGCAAAGACACAAAGTACGCCAAGAACGCAAAGTATTTGTTCGATTTCTTATTTTAATCCCTAGAAATACTAATTAGTTATCTGATATTATAGGTTTAAAAGAACTGTGGACAAGAACTTGGCGTTCTCTGTGATCTTTGCGCCTTGGCGAGAAGCCTTCTCCTCTTTATTTTGCGAGAGTGTCTTCTTTAATGTATAAATGACCGCTTTTTTGCCGGAGAGAAGTATTGGTACTTGTTCATGTAATTCAAAAGAAGCAGATATCATATTTTTAAATTTTTCATCATTTTTATACAGCACTACTGCTCTGCCGCCGTCTTTTAGCAATTTATCAAATGTTTCAAACATTTTAGGTAAAAATAAATCTTCGCTTATTTCTTTAAAATGGCCCCACGGCGGATCTGTTACAATTGCATCGATTGTTATTCCTTTAAGGAGCATAGGCAGTTCGCAAAAATCCGTTTTGTAAAATTTAAATTTATCATCGCAATCCACGCCGCTTGCGTTCTTTTGCTTTTTGAATCTTGCGGTAGAATATTTTGCGGCTTCGCTGTCATTGTCGCATGCGATAAATTTTGTTATGTGAAAATATTTAAACGCAGCCTCGGGGATTGAGCCGTAGCCGCAAAAAGGGTCAAGAACTGTGTCGCTGTGCTTAATGCCGGCTAGACGACACAAAACCCATGCAAGCGGAGGCATAAGCTCTCCCTTGTGCAAAGTTTTTTCCCACGACGGGCGAATCGTAAGGCGTTTCATAAATATCGAAAAATTTTGTTTATTGTTATCTTCATTTCTGTAAAGGAACCAAAACTCGGTATCGGGCAAACTGCGATTCACTTTAAGACCTGATAACTTTGCAATAAAATTTTCCGCTTCTGTGCGCAGTTTTTCGCTTATGGACGCAGGCACATTTTCATCGGAAACAACTATTCTGAATGTATTGAATTTTTTGCTGTTGTTTTTAATTATATTTTCGTTAAATTTTATTTTCTTGTTTATAATTTGGTTTATGCAATTTTCCAAAATTAATTCTTTGCGTTCTTTGTGTCTTTGCGCCTCTGCGAGAGGATATTCCAATACACTTATTACCGCAAAAATATTATTAAAACAAAAGAAATTTAATTTATCGTAAGTTGCGTCTGTTTCAAAAAGAACCGCGCCGTCAAGGAGTTTGTGAATTTTTACTTCATTATTACGCAAACGCTCTTTTATTACATCAGCAATTATATTTTGAAGCCCCGGAATAAAAGCTGCGTAAAATAAATTGCCGTCACTGCCGTTCACAATTACATTTCTCTGTTACGAGCAACCTGTCGTGCCGCCGCAAGTGTCGCATTTCATGCAGGTTCCGTTTCTTACAAGCGTAAAAGAGCCGCACGACGAACATGGGTCGCCTTCGTAACCTTTGATACGCGCCTGCACAATTTTTATTACTTCGCTTTCCTGCGGATACGATTCTTCAACCTTTGTTTGTTCCATTACGGCAACCGGCGCTGTCATTACCTGCTGCGATAACGAAGAATGAGAAGAAATTTGCGCCTTTGGCGAATTCCCGATATTCTGCGGATTAATCTGCTGCGGTTGTTTTACAACTTTATTGCTTGCAGGAACCGTAACGCTTGACGGTCTGAAACCTGCAGGGCTGTTCTTTTCTGTGCGCGGTTTTGGATCCGACATTCCGGCATCGCTCTTTGTCGCAGTCGCAATTAAATCATCAGGTTTTACCTGTCCAAGCTCTGAACGTTTCAGATAACTTATCGCAAGATCGCGGAAAACATAATCGATTACGCTTGTCGCCATCTTTACATAATCGTGACCTTGAACCAAACCGTTTGGTTCAAAGCGGCTGAATGTAAACGCGTCAACGTATTCTTCAAGCGGAACGCCGTACTGTAACCCAAGTGAAACTGTAATCGCAAAACTGTTTAAAAGACTTCTGAATGCCGCGCCTTCCTTGTGCATATCAAGAAAGATTTCGCCAAGACTTCCGTCTTCGTATTCGCCTGTCCTTATAAATATCGAGTGACCACCGATTTTTGCTTTTTGCGTATAACCCATTCTGCGATTGGGCAAGGGCTTACGAAGACCGCGCACATTAGCGGATTTTCTTTTATCAGGCGCGGAAGGAAGGTCAAGCCCCTTTTCAACTTTTAAAATGGTGTCAGCTAACGGATCTGTTCCTGGCGCGAATGTGTTTAGCGGCTGCGAAAGTTTTGATCCGTCACGGTAAAGCGCGACAGCTTTTAATCCCGCCTTCCACGAAACCATGTACGCGCCCTTAACATCGTCATAGTTTGCGCTGTTTGGCATGTTTATCGTTTTGGAAATTGCCCCGGAAATAAACGGCTGAACTGCAGCCATCATATCGATGTGCGCTTTCCATGAAATCGAGCGTTTTCCTTTTTTGCCTGACGGAGCTGCCGTATCAAAAACCTGATAATGTTCTTTTTTTAAACCCGGCGCACCTTCTAAACCCATTGTTCCGCAGGCAAAAAGTTCTGCATCGTCAATGTCCTGAGAGCTGAAACCCAAATGTTTTAATATGCTAAAACCCTGAAGCGACCATGTTGATTCAGGTATTTTTAAAACTTCTTCCGTAAAATGTTTTCCAAGTATATACTGATTAAACACGCCCTCAAGATTGAGCGCGGTTTTCAAATTTTCTTCTATAACTGCGATAACTTCCGGAGAAAAATCTTTTGCTTTAAGAGTTTCGTGGCTAATCGCAGGAGCGCCGCTTAAAGTTTTTCTTCCTGTTGCGTACGCTACAATTTCTTCCGTTTCCTGCGGAGAATAGCCAAGGTTATCAAGAGCTGGCGGCACAGACTGATTGATTATTTTAAAATAGCCGCCTCCTGCAAGTTTTTTAAATTTAACAAGAGCAAAATCCGGTTCTATTCCTGTTGTGTCGCAGTCCATTAAAAGACCGATTGTTCCCGTGGGAGCAATGGCTGTAACCTGCGCGTTTCTGAAGCCGTGAATTTTTCCCAAATCCAAAGCTTTATCCCACGCAGTTTTTGCAGCTTCCAAAAGATACGCAGGGCAAACTGCAGGATCAATTCCCCTTGGACTAGTGTGAAGATTTTCGTATTCGCTATCGAGCGCGTTATTTGCAGCGCGCCTGTGATTTCGAATAACGCGAAGCATGTTGTCAGCGTTTTCACCGTAACGCTCAAAAGCGCCGTGTTCAGATGCCATTCGCGCAGACTGTGCATACGCTTCGCCTGAAAGAATTGCAGATAACGCGCCTGCGACAGCCCTGCCCTGCTCTGAATCATAAGCCAAACCCATGATCATAAGAAGGGTTCCAAGGTTTGCGTAACCCAAACCGAGCGTTCTGTATTGATACGAAAGTTCCGCGATGCGGGGAGCCGGAAACTGCGCCATTACAACG
>Ga0209755_10005444_pt1 | contig 14490 bp, 16 predicted proteins | sample TergutCo191P1_FD_187301 | JGI IMG/M metagenome (GOLD analysis project Ga0209755, IMG submission 187301) | Cornitermes sp. P1 segment gut microbial communities from Petit-Saut dam, French Guiana - Co191P1 (SPAdes) (version 2) | ecosystem: Host-associated > Arthropoda: Insects > Digestive system... | reverse complement strand
TTGCTTTAGTAAATATTGGTTCAATTATGCTCCATTCTTTATCAGTTAAATCAGTATCATATCTCAAGTAGCTAACCTCAACAAAATAGACATGCTGATAGTTAAAAACTTATTGAATACAGGTTCTGAGTTTTTTAATAATTTTAGATTTATCAAGCTTGACAAAACCCATTTCGCCATAGATATTTTCTGACATTTTTATTTCCTCGCCTAATTAATTCTTATGCAAACCTGTTTACATACCTTGTTCCTATTTGTTATTATTTTGTGCGGTTTCTATTCACTTTCAACCCATTCCTTGAAAATATTCAATAGATCTTAGGCGTAATTATTTGGACATTCACTATTCTGGTGTGGTATCATAAATGATTTATTTTTTAGCCTGAATTCTGCAGATTTTTGTAATATACAGATGTTTAGGTGGTGGGGTGTGTGGTCAGGGTGTCAAGGGGAACTTTAAAGGTTTCAAGTATGGTACGTTGCAACTTTGTTAACGGCGTAATCATCTGAGTTTTATCACCCAAAGTCACCACACGAATCTTTTCAAGCTCCAAAAGAACCCTCTCAAAAGTCAAATGTTTCGTCTCAACACACGACCGTAACACATATGCCATATAGGAGCGTAAAATCAAAGACAAAAACCCAACAAACACCTTCCCCTCCAAAGTACGATTCAAATGCACACGCACACGCCTAAAATCCAAACCACACTTAAACCCATAAAACCCTTTCCCAATAACATCACGCTCCCGATACAAAGACAAAACCTCCAAACAACTCAAATCCTCACTACTGCTAAGCAATATGAAAAAACCCGTCCTACCCAAACACTTATCCACCAACCCCCCATCCAACACAAACCTCATCTCTGACCTCTGCCCACACATTTCTTCTTCTTTTGAAGGCGTCTCAACCTTAAAATACTCTCGAAAACGCTTAGCCACCATTTTACAGGGTTTATTCATGTCTAAAAGCTCAGCCTCCAAACGCTCAATACGAGCAAACAACGCTTTTTCATCAAACGCCTGCTTCTCAGAATCAAAATAAATATGCGCCCAAACCCGATGCCCATAAAGATCCAAAGGTCGCTTAACACCATAAATATCAAACCCTAAAATACGATTAGCTGATTTACGCACCTCTAACATGTTCTCATCAACAAGTTTACGCGCCTCCACACGTCCAGCAGCTAATGCAGTGACAAAATCATACTTGTTTTTGTAAAGATAGTTAAAATTATCCTCTGTTACAAAAATACGGTCTAAAATTAGTTTTATAGTGTTTAAGCCTGCGTTTTGAGCAGTAGTCATCATAAATTCTAAGTAGGATTTGTCGGGTATGCTGCCGTTGTAGAGTGCGTAGTATGCAGGTATGTTTGAGGTTACTCCGTAGTAGAGTCCCAGGTTTATTTGGGGTAAAAGGTCGTGGTCGTGGTTGTAGCCTCATTCTGCTAGTTCTAGGTTGTTTGAGTGGGTGGATAGTGATGTTACGTCGTAGGCGTGGTGTTCTTTGTCGTTTCGGGTTTTTATCCAGTTGGTGAAAAAGTTTGTTTTTTCTTCTGGGTTTATGTTTGCGAAGAGTTTGCTTGCGTGTATGTCGGTGAAGGTTTGGTTTGTTAGTTGGGTTTTGGTTTGGTTGAGCCAGTTTTCTATGTAGCTTAGGGTGTTTTTTTTGCAGAGTATGTATTGTGCGGTTGTTAAGAGTTGGGTGTGGTTTGTGGGGAAGGTTGTTTGTAGGGTTTGTGTTAGTTGTAGTTGGTTTGTTATGTGGTTTAAGACGGTGGTTGTGCCGATGCTTTGGATTGTTTGGATGGTTGTTTTTTCTTCTTTTTTTGTGGTGGTGGTTGTTGTTTGTGGTGGTGTTGTTGTGGTTGTGGTTTGGGTGGGGAGAGGTTGTGGTAGTTTCTGTTTGGGATTAGTATGTTGGTTTGTGTGTCTTTTTTGTCTATGGATGTGACTTGGTTTGTGGGTTTGTTGTTTTTGTTTCGGTAGGTGCGTATTGTGTAGTGGTTGTATTGTGTTTTGTTTTTTGTTTTTTTTGTTGTGGTTTTTTTGTTGGGTGTGGGTATGGGTTGGTTTTTGAGTGTCGTGTTTTCGTCTATGTTTGTATATTATAATTGTGATATACGTTTGTATGTGTTTTGGTGGTGTTTGTTGTTGTGTTGTTTGGTTTGAGAATTTTTGAAATTTAGTTGTATGGTGACTGTTTGTTTTTCAAAATACAAGTTTATAAGCCGTTACTTTGAGGCTTGTATATTGCAATTCTGCTAAGAATTCAGGTTTTAGATACTTAAAATGAAATCATCTCATTTGTACACTGACAAAATACATGCTCTGCCACCAAACGTTAATTACGCCTAGGGTCTATTGAGCAGTATTTTTTGGAGTGTATGAGTTATTTGGGTTTGAGTCATTATGAGGTTTGGTTGTATTAGGGGTGGTATTGTCGTGTGTTGTTTGTTTTTATTGTGCAGTTGTTTGTTACGGTTTTGTGGTGTTCTTTTAAAAAGACGTGATTGTTATGATGTCGTTGGTTTGTTTTGTTATTGTTTCGCAGTTGGTTTTGCTAGGGGTAGGGTGTTTGTTTTGATGGTTGTTTTTTATCGGTTGCGTTGTAATGTTGTGGCTTATTTTTCTCATAGAAAGAGGAAACTAGGTTAGTTGTGTTCGTTGTAGTGTTATGCTAATGAGGCTAGTTCCAACAGACAAAGCATCTATTTCCATAAATAACGCTCTCTGTAGCACATAAAAAGGTTATAACATATAAAAACAATATGATTATGTTCAATAAATTCCAAATTGAACAGTTTAAACTGTGGAAAGTTTAAAGACTAATAAGTTATTTCCATCAGTGTTTGATATGACCCCTCAAAATCAATGTCACAACCATGATTTTGAGGAGAGCCTCCAGATGCAAACAGGATATCTCATTTTCGGAATTATTGGTTTTTCCTGTTCTTTGTGTAGAAAAATAAGGAGATTACAATAGTAACGTTGACTGTTAGAACTATTATCGCTGTAATAGGCACGGTTAAGGAAGCCCATAAAGGTTTAGATTCAGAGGCACCCGAGGAAGAAGCATCCTCAGAGGCAGATGCTGAAGGATCTGACGATAGAGTCCTATCATAACCTACGGGTACATATTGCATGTTTAGAGAAAAGATGTCCTCTCCACCAACATGCCAACCGTAATTATTTCCACCAATTACATATAAAATATCATCAACTTCTGTTACACCATAAACACCAATATCAGGAACAGCTTTGGCAGTTGACCAAGCATTATTTATCGGATTATATACCCAAGTGATGTATTGTAATTCCGTTTTAAAGCCAAAGAGATAGACGTTTTTTGGTGCATAAACACCAGTTGTTGTTCCAATATCCATAATTTTGCCGCCAATACCTATTTCTTGTGTCTTTCCTTCACTCCACTTATCCGTTTTTGTATCATAAATTATTACATGTACATTATTAGGACGATCGCCAGGCCAATCTGAGTTAACTGCATGAAAAAATATTACTTTATTATCCACCACAGTAGAAAATATATCGTTACCTAGTTTGAAGTCAAAGTCAGGTACCTGAGTTTTTTTAATCCACAGATCATTAATTGAATCATACGTAAACAACTCATCAAAATTTCTAACAAAAATTTTTCCATCCACAACATGCGCTTGTAGATTACGTGAATACAGTGAAAACGATGAATGTTGAATGTCCGAATATGAAGGGCGATAATAAAATGGAGGGTTAGCTTTAGTGCTCCAACTGTTAGTATTTGGATCATAAACCTCAAACATGCAACTCTCCATATTTGAACTGCCGATACAGTAAATTTTGCCTTGATACTCTGTAATGGCAAAATTAGTCATAGAGGTTGGTATAGGTTCTAAAGTAACCCATGTATCTGTTGCAGGGTCATATCGTTCATTTATATCAAGATGCTCGTCACGGTATAGTGGAGAGATATAGGCGATTTCCGTCCAATAAAAACCTCCAATAGCATAAATTTTACCATCAACTGCAACAACTCCCAGTCCTCGTCGTTCTGGGTTGGGCGAGGCTGTTTTTGTATTCCACGAGTTCTCAACTAGTTGTGATGAGACTGAAACAGAGTTGAACATTGTTACAAATGTTCCACTTATGAAAAAGAAAAGCAACATAAAGGGAATAATTTTATTCACGTTTAACACTACGGGTATTTGTAACTTTTCCTATAAAATAGTTTTTGTTAATATTGACTTATGAGGTAAAAAATGCTTTGAACAGTTTTCTTGGTTTACTCTCTTGGGCATGTTTAACTGAATAGTTTATTTGAGATTATGAAATGGTATAGGCGTATTAGAGATAAGTAACATGCGTTTTTTTCGTGTCAAATATGAAGTCTCACAGTCTATGCCGTGATTTTGAGGATAAGACCCTGTTCCAGTTGGGTGTATCCCACTTTCAGAACTGTCAGCTGCCTGTAAATCCTTTAGCAGGTTCATAATTGTGGAGCGTTAGAAGCAGTTAAACTATAACCTGAATTCTGCGTGTTTTTGTACTATACAGCTATTTGTATTAATTTCAATGTATGTTCGCAGACAGTATTTCAATTAAAATATGTTGTACAGTTAATATTATTTTTTACAGCTCACATTTTTGTCGTATAACATAATTGTACTATACACCGCAAGTAAAAATTAACGATACAGTTGCTACATAAGAAACAAACATTTACACACAAAAAATAATTGTAATGAAGTATAATAAACAATACATACGGTAATACTGTGAACATTTTTCAGCCATGTGTATTACAAAAACACGCAGACTTCAGGATATAAGTGAACTCTAAAAACTGACAGAAATATTTGTATGTAAAAACTATTTTTGTATCCCTACGTTTAGTATATGTAACACTAAATAATCAAAGAACAATTACTGCACGATACAATTAATAAAACCGTCAACTTATTACCAAAACACTAATACAGACTATATTTAACCTTCATGAGCTGCAACTAAATAAAGCATAAACTGACTTACAGTGTATACTATGGACATTATCAAGATATTTGCCATTGTTCTGTTATCTGCGTTTTACATCATATATTTCATAAAGATGCTCTTACTAAAAAGACAGAACATTACGGGCAATATTCTAGGAAAAGGACAAAAACCAAAAGAAAAAGCCCACTTCGAGACGATTTTACGAACTGTTACCATTTTAGGAGTGCCTATAAAATTTGTCAGCGTAATATGGGACAAATTATTATGGAGCCTGCCTACACTTCCCACTATTCGTGAAAATGGTTTGATATTAATGCTATTTGGTGTAGTTGTGTTCTTGTTGGCGGTTACTGCAATGAAAAATAACTGGCGAGCGGGTTACAATTATGAACAAAATACACAACTTGTAACGAATGGAATTTACAAGTTTAGTCGCAATCCAGCTTTTGTCGGATTCGATTTAATATACATCGGATGTGCTTTGGCTTTTCCAAATATCCTAAACATTACCCTCACACTTTTGGTAGTTACACTGTTCCATATTCAGATTTTAGGGGAAGAAGAATTTCTATCCAAAAAATTCGGACAACAATACCTTGAATACAAAATCAAAGTAAACCGTTACATAACCATACCTGGGTTGAAGCGTGACCATGAAAATAAAGTATAACTTTTTTTCCTTTTTTTATGACTTAGTAGATGTTCTTTATTTCAAACGTAAAAAATATAGTCCTCGAACAGCGTTATTGAAGCTCATTTCTAACATGCCAATGCAGGTGCTGGATATCTGTGCTGGGACAGGAGCAAACAGCCTTATCATTGCAAAAAATAAGCCAGACGCAAGATTAATCGCCCTTGATCTGTCATCAAATATGCTCAAAATTGCTAATAAGAAATATCGAAAAGCTCGGGTTGAAAACATCGAAACTTTGATTGCAGATGCCTGCAATATAAGCCTTCTTAATAATTCATTTGATGTAGTGCTAATTCCGCTAGTTCTGCATGAAATTGAAAAAAATATGCAAAAAGCGATTCTCACTGAAGCAAAACGAGTATTGAGTGATAATGGGCAGATTATTGTTGTTGAATGGGAACAGCCAAAAGGGCGTTTTCAACGAGCAATGTTTTCACTTATTAAATCGTTAGAACCAAGAGGGTTCCAAAATTTTTTACATACAGATCTGAGTGCATATTTTCATACGTTTGGTTTAAGTGTTCTTGAAAAACATAGTTGTGATTATACCCAAGTTTTTGTGTTATCAAAAAAATAGAGCTAATCCATATACTTTAAGGAGTTGTGTTTCACGTCAAACGCATGAACATTTTTTCTATATGACTCTAAAAGATAACTTGTCACTACAAGAAGGTTATAGTGTTAAGAGTTGTTGAAGATACTTTATGGGATTACAGTCGGTTATGAAGCGTTTTTTGCAGATTTATTGGATCTTTAAACTCTGACGTATTTATCGACTTTAAAAAGTTTAACAACAACTTTCGTAAAATATTCAAATTAAACGCCGCAGTCTTCTCCAAAGCACTTAGCATCATTCGAAATGTAACATCCAAATCCAATGAGCTGACTCTATCATCCAATGACTACGTGTGTATTTAGCTCTTTGTTTTTGTTGGGTTTTTGTAATTATTTTGTTATGTAGGTTTGTTGAGGGTTGGTGTGTGTTGAGGGTGATTTGTTTGTTTCAAGTTATGGTTGATGGGCTGTATTAAATTTTTGTTTTTAGTGTTTCATTATTGTTTTTTTTAAACAGGTTGTGTATGAAAAAGTGTGATTGTTTGATGGGGTTTTGTGTCTTTGTAGATTTTTATGGTATCAGAATATGTATGAAATGTGTAAAGATACATGACATTTTTATGAGAAGACTGCAGTATGGTGTCTTAAAAGATTGTTAAGCAAAATATTAATAAGGTTTTGTGCGATGACAATATTGTGATTACTAGTGCTATATGTGAGTTGCATGGTAATGGCGTGTCTCATATTGATCCTAAATCATACATTGTATCATGAGGATTTGATTGCCTGATGATGTTCAACCGCAAGTTTTTGCTTTGGATTAATGTTATTTTTACTGTTGCTGTTATTTTGGGTATGTATGTGTATAGGGGCAACTGGCTTATTTTTTATGGCTCTTTTACTGTACTAACTATTTTTAGTTTATCTGCTCTATGTTTGTGCATTTTTCGTTTTGTTGGTGCTTATAAGTACCGTTCTATTCGTGATGTAGGTGAACGTCCTTTTGTGTATGTAATTGTGTCTGCGTTTAATGAAGCAAAAATGATAGGCAAAACTATAGATGCTATATTGCATTCAGACTATCCACAGGATAAATTACAGTTGATTGTTGCCGATGATGGAAGTACAGATGATACTTGTGCAGTTATTAAGGCTAAAAATGTTGAGTATGGTGACCGGTTTAAGGTGCATTATAACGTTAAAAATATGGGTAAACGTTATACTGTTGCTACTGTTGTTAAACTGTTTTGTACTGTTAAAGATGCTGTTTTAGTGCTTGTTGATAGTGATGCGTGTGTAGCTGTTGATGCCGTTCGTATGATTGTGCAGCCTTTTGTTGATTCTGACGTGTATAGTGTATGTGGTAATGCAGTGGTGTCAAATAGTGACAAGTTTGTTACAAAATTTCAGAGGTGTTGGTATGCTGGAGCGTTTAGAGTTCGTAAAGCTTCTGAGAGTTTAATTGGTATGGTTATGTGTTGTTCGGGTGTGTTTTCAGCTTATCGTTTGGATAAGGTTTTGTTGGTTTTGGATGATTGGGTTAATGAGACTTTTTTTGGTAAGCCTGTTGTTGCGGGTGATGATAGCAGGTTGACTAATCTTGCTTCTTTGAAACTTGGTGGTAAGAGTGTGTTTCAGGAGTTTGCGTATGTGTATGCGGTTGTGCCAAATACTTTTGGGAGGTTTGTTAGACAGCAGATGCGTTGGGGGCGTAATAGTTTGCGTAGGTTTGTTTTTGCGGCTTCTTTTTTTTGGCGTAGGTCTTGGGCGCAAAAGTTGGTTTTTTATTGCACTATGTTTGTTACTTTGGTGTCTCCTTTTGCTGTTGTTGGTAGTTTGGTGGTGTTGGTGTTGCGGGGTAGTTTTATGGGGGTTGTTGTGTGTTTTGCTTGTTTGTGGTTGTTTAGTGTTTTGTATGCTATGACTGATAAGTTGTTGGTGTCGTATTTTTCGTGGGAGGAGTTTTTGTTTCGTTGTTGGTTTTTTGTTGTGATGGTGATGATTAGTTTTGTGTATTTGTATGCTTATTTGACTCCTTGGAAGGGTACTGTTTGGGGGACTCGTTAGGTTGGGTGGTGTGGAAAGCGTAATTGTGCAGTTTGAGAAGCAGGTGGTTTAACTGTCTTTTTTCTTTTTTAAGTCTTTTATGTGATTTCTATGTTGTGTCATAAAGTATTTTAATGTATCGATGTCAGATTAGGCGGTGTGGTAGTTTTCTTTTGAAGAACCAAAAGTTTATAATAAGTCCAACAACGGCTTTATGCATAATATTAGATTTTAAAAAAACAAAACCCCCTCAAACAAGCCGGCTACACCAAGCACGCAAAAACAAATACTTACACTCAATACACTACGTATTACACTTAACGTCTTTACAACACAATCAAACAAACGAGCCTTATAAACAAAAGTATCATCACAATAAACAATATTTAACTTGAAAGGCGCAAGCAAAGAACGCAACTCATCAAGGTATTTGTGTTCTCGTGTACCAAAACAGTGTGCTAAAACAATCCTGTAAACTGATCCATGGCCACCAGAGCCAGCATTGATGAGACTTAACACCCACAAAAAACCACATCTTATCCATCTCTGTCTCTTTAGCCTCGACTTGGTTGGAGCAGAGAAATTTAACCTCACGTGTTTACCTGATAGGTTATGTATGTAGTTATAGTTTATTTGTCAGGGCCATTTTTGTGTTTTTTTTAAAATAGTCGTCACAGTATCTTTAGAAATACCTAAAATTTGACCTGTAGCACGTGTTCCAGTACCATCTATGGCCATTTTTAGGACTTGTTCTCGAACTTTTGGTAGGTAGGTTTTGTGGGTGTATTGTTTTACAAAGTTTCTGTGGTTGCATTCTGTATTGTTGCAATTGTATACTTGTTTGTCTGTTTTGTTGTGTCCATTTTTTGATATTTTGTCGCTACCACAAAACGGACACCTGATTACAACAACTTTAGATGCCCTGATCAATCACTTGACAAGCAAACACAACACTCACACTCATTAAAATACTTTATGACACCGTCAAATTATGCGTGTAAAGAATTTTTGCCCTTAAGTAAATAGTTTTTATAAAAAATAGTAACAAAATTGGGAGGGATTGTTGTATGATAGTGTTTTGCAAAATGTTTTCCTTTTCCCTCTTTGTTGAGTGACATTTAATGGATGCATTGGTGGTTATTGTTGTTGTTTGTATGTGTTTTTGTGTTAAGTGTTGCTTTGTTTGTAGGGTAAATTTAGGGGGAGGTGTTCATTTGGTTTAGTGCTGTTAGTAACAGAGTTATTACTTTTTCGGTGCTTGTGATGTCAAGTTTTTCTTCTGTAGTGTGTGCTCCTGTTATGGTTGGACCACAGGCGATCATGTCTATGTCTGGGCATTTGTTGGAAAAATATCCACATTCTAGTCCTGCATGTATAGATTCAATATGAGGTAGGTCTTTTGTTTTTGAGCCTGGGAAAGCACTTTCGTAGGCGTATTTAAATCGGGCAACAAGTTCAGAGTCCGGGTTTGGTTCCCAATTAGGATAGTTGCCTGAGGAGGAAAAGTTTGCGCTAATTCTTAGAGCGAGTTGACGCATTTGTTCAAGGACCTGCATTTTTTTGGTTTCGTAAAAGCTTCGGATTAGAGAGCATAAGTAAAAGTAGTTTAATTCTTGACGGACTATGCCAAGATTGCATGAGGTTTCAACTAGACCGTCTACTTTGCCGTGCATTGCTTGGACGTCATTTGGGATGATAAGTATAAGTGCGATGAGTTTTTCAGATGATTCTCGCGTTAGAGCTTGCTGAGCGTCTAAGACAAGTTTGGGTGTTGCTGTTAGGTTAAATGTTTTTGGGTCTTCAATGTTTTCGTATTCGTGTAGGAAAATTGTTTTTTGTTCTTCAACTAGGTTTATGATTTTGTCTTTGTTGATTTTTTCTACGGCAATAAGTGTGGTTGCTTCTCGGGTAATCACGTTTCGTTTATCCCCGCCTGTAAAGGAGACTAGCAGTGCGTCTTGGTAATTATTCCATATGGTGTTGAGGGTGCGGGCCATGAGTTTGTGTGCGTTGGCACGTTTTTTATTTATCTCTACGCCTGAATGTCCGCCTAGAAGACCTACTAGTTCTATTTGGATAAATGTATAGTTTTTTGGAATGTGTGTGTTGGTGATAGGTAGGGTAAAGTTTGCGTCAATTCCTCCTGCGCATCCGTAGTATAATGTGCCCTCGGTTTCGGTGTCTATGTTAATTAAGCGTTTACCGCTTATTAGCATGGACTCTTTTGTAATGGCCTGTGCGCCTGTCATGCCGTCTTCCTCATCGGATGTAAAAAGAGCTTCAATAGGCGGATGTGTAATGGTTTTGTTTTCTAAAATTGCAAGCATACATGCTACGCCAATGCCGTCATCTGCTCCAAGAGTTGTATCTTTTGCGATTAAATATTTATCATCCGGTGTTTTAATAACCTCTATGGGGTCGTTGTCAAAGTTGTGTTTTGAATTTGGAGTTTTTTGACAAACCATGTCTATGTGGGATTGTAATATTACGGTATTAAAAGTTTCATATCCTTTACTTGCCGGTTTCTTTATAACAACATCATGTGTTTGTTTGTCCTCGATTATTGCTGTGCTCCGTTTGATTTCAAGCTGGTGTTTATTTGCAAAATCTACAAGATAATCTGCAATACGTTGCTCTCTGCCTGACCCTCGCGGAATTTTACTGATCTCGTAGAAATAATATATTACACGGTTATTAACGGACTGTGATAGTTCTTTTGTAATTTCAATAGTCATTGTAAGTTCCTCCAAGGGGGATGTTCAAATGGCAATACGGGAAAACCGCAAGTTTTTTCCAGAGTTCCTGGCATGTTGCCATGTTGTTAACCATTTAGGTAAGGGTGTCATTTTTAGGTTGCGATATTTGTTATTATTGGTGTTTGTTGCTTTATTTGTCAAATGAGCATACAAATTGATTTTCAAAGATTCATCTAAAAAACAAATTATTTCACATGTTTCATCATTAAACTTTTCCAAAACTACACCTAATAACACAATATATCTAACTAAATATGTATGCCTGGCTCCAACACCCACAACTCACACATGAAAACATAAGAACAACAAACAAGACATCCAACATAAAATCATAGACATACTCACATTTATGGCACTTCCAAAAAACTCACTTAGACACCAAAATTTTGTTCCCACATTTAAATGAACTTTTTTTTCCGTTTACACTGACTATTAGCTGAGTGCTTATTTTGTTGTTCTTCAGCTTTTTCTCCCATACCTTTGAAGGTGAGCATGATTTTATTGTGTAAGGAACTGTGGGTGTATAATTAACATACAAGGCCTCATGGATAAACCGTATAATTGCACGTATTACATACCAAAAATATTGAAAGTTATTTTTACACAGTTCCTAACCTAAAGTATTTACACATATATTGGTGTATATTTCCGGTTTTGAGAAGGAATCTATTTCAGTTAGATGAGTCTCACTTTCAGAACTGTTGTGGATGATATCTTGTTTGTCTACGCGATTTTGCGTCTGATATTGTTTGACAGTTATTGTTTTGGCACTCTTTTTTTGAAATAGAAAAACAAACCTCCAATAACAATAACACTAATGGTTACAACGGTTGAAACTATAATCACCGTATACCCAGCTATATTGTTGTCGTTAGGATATATATTACTATATTGTGTAGCGGTGTTATCAGAAATTACGCCGCCCCATCTGTTAAATATGCCAGCATTATATACACCTCCACCCACTTCAGCATTATTATTAGAAATTACCCCATTTTCAGACAAACTAAAATTACCATCAGGCCAATTATACACACCACCACCATACGTGGCTTGATTATTAGAAATCACCCCACCCGACATACTAAAAACACCACTATTAGACACGCCACCCCCTGATTGCATCAAATTTCCGCCAACATTGTTAGAGATTTCACCACCCGACATACTAAAGATACCAGTATTTTGTACACCCCCGCCGTCATTGTCACGGATTTCACCACCCGACATACTAAACATGCCATAGGTCCACCCCCAGTTATACTTACCACCGTTAATTACACCAAAACCTGGGTTATTAGAGATTTCACCACCCGACATACTAAATGTGCCGTACTCACTGTTACCCACACCACTACCAATGCAGTTAGAAATAGTACCACCAAACATAGTAAAGACCCCGCTGTTACTCACCCCAGAACCAGAAATCTCACCACTATACAAAATAAATGTGCCAGCGGCACTAACACTCACAGCTGCGATCCATCGGTAATTTTCAGGGTTAGATACACTAATACCATCAAGTTTCAACACCGCGCCGCCTTCAACAGTAATAACACCACCCGTACTAGGCCAATAGTCTGGTGCAAAGTAAACCTCTAGATCATCGCCAATCAGTTTGAAAAACTTGGATGTACTTGTGCTTGTTAGGGTGATATCCTTGTTAACGGGAATAAGTAGCTGTTCTGTAAGAGTAATATCGTTATCAAGAGCAATAATTGCAGAGCCTACAGCGTTATTAACAGCATGTTTGAGTTCCACCTCATTTCTAACAATTTTGTCAGATGCACCTAATACAAAAGAAGAAACACTACTGCCAAATACTATGACAAAGTAAGAAGAAAACAGCACTACCGCAAGCAGTAAAGAAACAAAGAAGCCCTTGCTGTAGAGACAACGGAAATTAACTTTAGATTTAACATTCATACGCTTGCTGTAACCTCTTAGAGGTGTATCTTCAAATTTAAGGTACTCTAAATGCTGTTTATATGTCTTATTACAAAAAACCCAACGGGAATAAAAGACCATAAAAAGCAGAAATTCACATGAACAGCATTACCTGCTTGAAGTTTACTATGACATTTACCGTAACGTAGGAAAAACAAAGACTGACAAAGAACTGGTAATGATTAAAAAGTTACCCCTTTGTAATACAATCAAACTTGTCAGATAAGATCTAAAATGAAGTAGGACGGTTTAAAGTGTCCTATAAAATCTCGCTTGCAGGTTCCATAGCTCTTGCGGAAACATTTGTTTCTGGAGGGAAACTGCTGACATAGCCTGATAGTTTGCGTTTTTCCATTAAACCGTGTCAAAGCTTATTTTCACCATAAAACATAGCTACATATATGTTCAAATTTTTAACCGGTATACCCAAAAGACTCAAAAACATCTTTTCACACTTCAAACAACACTTCACAAAACCACAATACAACAACTTTTGCAGAACCAAACTAGCCCTAAATAACAGCCGCCAAAAAAGAACACAACATAACAAAGTATGAACGACCTCTTCATAGATAGAAAAAACCAAAGCACCCAAAACCGCTTCTTCACAAACCCAAAATACAACCACCAAACCCTACTAACAGAAGCAAAAACTATACTTCTACAAGAAACAAACAAACACCAACCCCAAACACCATCACCCACACCAAACACAGAACACAGATCAATCGATGACACTGTTTGTCGCAAATACAGCCCAAATACAGAGATGACTTGCTACAACTACTCCTCCACCCAAGGAAAAATCCTAAGCCACGACTACTACGTAACAAGCGTCTACCACAACGACCAAATAAAAATCCCAGACAACATTAAATTATATGGCAGTAAAAAGAAATGTGAGCAAAAAAAGGTGCCCTTTAAAACCAAAATCGAGCTCGCATGTGAAATAATCGATGAACACACCCTTTTAGTCAAACAGACAGTTATTCATTGGGACAGTCGGGTATATGTGCAGTGAGGTGGTGAAGCATTGTAGAGATAAGGGGTATTGTTGGATTGGTGATATCAAGAGTAATCGTGTGGTCTACTATCGTGGTGAAAAGTTTGCTCTTTCTGATTTGTATGATTTGTTATGCGAGGTGGGTTGGTTTGTGGATGTTGTGGTTGGTGGTGAGATCTATTTGGTTTGTGGTGTTAAGGTGTATGTTGCAGAGATTGGCGATGTCTTAATTCTCATAAATGTTAAGGCTGGTACGGATGATTTGCATTTTTTGTGTAGTGATCTTTTAGAGTTGAGTGTTTTTGAGCTTTTGGAGATGGCGCTTAAGCGTCATGTGATAGAGGAGGTTCATAAGGAAGTTAAGGCATTAGTATCTTACGAGTGAAATTCTTTGTAAATCGCACAGAAAATTAAATCAAGCTATTACTCCTGCCAGTGTAGGAATTACAACAAGCTCCCTAAGCTTCAAACCAGCTAAAAGAACACGCCTACCAA
>Ga0209755_10005443_pt1 | contig 14493 bp, 7 predicted proteins | sample TergutCo191P1_FD_187301 | JGI IMG/M metagenome (GOLD analysis project Ga0209755, IMG submission 187301) | Cornitermes sp. P1 segment gut microbial communities from Petit-Saut dam, French Guiana - Co191P1 (SPAdes) (version 2) | ecosystem: Host-associated > Arthropoda: Insects > Digestive system >... | reverse complement strand
TACTCCTGATGGTGGGTGCTGTGACACCCAAAACATGTAGAGTGACTTTGCAGTAAATAAATATCTGCATACTGTTGCATCTGGTTGGATTTTTATTAACGTTGTCCACAGTGTTGTACAGTTATCATGTAGCAGGTATACCCTGTACATTCCCATACAAATTTCTGTATTGAATACTTTCAGGAATTAAAATATGAAGTGACAACTAGTTTAAAAAGGATCATAAATGAAGTTGCATAAAAGTGGAGGGTGGTGTCATAACTTTGAACATGGGTAGACACAACCATTCTCAACAGTGTGCTTTTTATTGGACTTTTTTAGCTTTAAATGTATGAAATACAACTTTTAATATGAAAAGGTGCAGAAATGGACATTTGGTTTGAGTAATTCCCTGGTGGTGAGTGAGTGCTTTGGACTTTGAAAGGTTGTGTGCTGAAAGTAAGTAGCCATGTGTTCATATTGGTCAGTCTACAGAGTAGTAAACTCATAATATCTTTGCGTATTTGGTAATAGGTCTGTGGTCAGGAACAATAAAAATTAAACATTTTATATATGTTTCAGGGAAAAATCTTGTAAAAGGGAAATGTTTCCACTATATTTTGAAATCCTGCCACAGTTTCCTGTTCTGCTGGTTTTATGGGGATTTCCATAGCCATTGTTTATGTTAGTCAGGAAGTGTTTTATTTGGAATAGGGAAGTTTACAGAGGAAGCAAGATAATAACAAGGACACACTTGCAATGTGTTGCTAGAGTGACACTGGAGTAATGCATGCTTTTTGTGTTACTTAACAAGAAAATTTAGAAAGCAGAAGTGGGAACTGTCCTCTCTCTGTTATTTAAATAAGCGAACCTTTCTTAAATGTTGCATTTCTGGCCTTGTAAAAATTGACACTGACTATGTAAACAACAGAGCACACAGAAGTTGTAAGTTACAACAATATTTTATTCCTTTTCAGCATGTCTCAGCCATCCTGAGGTAAGTCATGATATTAATAAGAGGCACCCACATTTACATTTAGGTAAGTAGAGATAAAATATACACCAATGTAATGTATAGAAAGAAATAGACCTGTACAGCCATATTCCCGTCATACTAAGCCTGTTGCATCCTTGATGGCTTCAAGTTTGTTACCTGTTGTGGGTTTGTGCTCATACATTTCCTGATCTCACCTGTACATTGCTGCTGAGCCACAAGCTGTAATGTATTGACTTATGTTCAGCTTTATAGGGATGTTTGACCATGATGAGATTCATCTCCCTTCTTTAGAAATACTGACACACACACACACACAGATGGTATATTATGCACATTTGATTTGGCAATTGATTTTTGGGGCTTTTGTATGTAAGTTCATTAAATTATTATGAAAGTAAGTGCAACCAAATAACATTTATACACACACTGATCTATCAGCTCCAAAACATTGCACATTATATTCTAGAATACAGTTTTACTATGCGTTACATTAGTGCATATTGTGTCTGTACTTTCATAGGTGTGTGAGCATGGGTACCTCCTATGTATATCTCAAGTGATCTCCTTGCGGAAGGCTGTGTGAGGCAGGACATGTTGGGGCTAATAAAGTAGAATTATGGCTTTCCAATTTTCTGCACTTTGTCATCTAAATGAATTTATTTTTGGGATCAATTTTTTTTTTTTTTTTTTTTTTTTTTTTTTTTTTGCTTTTTTAGAATTATTTTCAAATTTTCTTTGTGTATGAAAGCACACTACTTTGTCACACAGGGATTCAAAACATGTGCAACATGTACACTTTATGTGTTTTAAAAATTTTTGTTATTGAGGTAAATTGGCAAAAAATGCTTGTTTAATATATTGTGGAACAGTGCACTAACATTTAAAGAAAGAGCATGATGGTGATATTCAAATGTTTGCAATATATGCCTGAATTGTGACGAATGCACTACCAAGTGACACTGTAATTGTAATATCTGCAGCTTCATAATTTTGCCTTATTTCGTAGGTTGTCGTTTCCTTCAGGGCACTCTTCATTCTCAGCCTACACCATGATCTACCTAGCGGTAAGCATCACATATTTAATGAATATGGTAAGAGTGGACCTACATTTTCCAGTTGTTATTACCAGAAACTTAACCTGTTGGTGTATGTAACCATCTTGGAGACAGCTTTAACATGTGTGCAGAGCTGGTATCTTACCGTATCTGGAGATGACTCTGGGTAGAGTTGTGTTGTTGTCAGCAATGTGGTGTGTTAGTCCATAGTATGGAGATTAAAAGGCATGACATGCCTTATTTTAGATTCTAAAAATCCAAAGACATTACACTTGAAGGCCTTGTTTGCTTTTTGCCTCATACTTTTCAACCAAGTTCGGAGACTTGATAGACATGTATCCTTAGTTCACTAAAATAGTGCATGTTGAAATGTTGAGTGATAGAGCAGTTGAAGGTACTCTCAGTAAATGGCAATTCTGAGAAGGACTTTTACATCAGTACCATTGGTATATTGAGTGAGCATGAGCAATGAGTTTGAAAGTCAACATCGTTACCAAGCAGAAGATAAACTCACCATAGGTAGTGATCATACAACCACTGCATGAAAATGAACAATGGAGGTGGAGCACCGCATGTTCTCCTGACACATACTCAGAAACCTTTTTGTGGTGAATTTTAGCATACACAGGAATGTGACAGGACATTCATCAGTGGAAGTGAGGTTAGTATGTTTTGAATAAGTCTGTGTACACTGACTTGTAGCTGCACTTAACTCAACAGATGAACAACTGTGCTGCAAGTATAACAGTGGCTCCCCATATTGCAGTAGATACAGCAAGTGGTTTGACACTGCAGTAGATGAACTAAAGGCATCATACAATCATGTGCAGAGAAAGATACCCTTTAAGCATGATGGAGTACTCAAAAGTTCATTTTGTTTTTCTGTAATGCTTTGCAGGTGATAAAAATTCCTGTGTAATTTGTTCCATTTTGTAGACAGTGCTGCACTTGATCTTTCAGATCATCTTGCCAAAGTGAGGTACCCCATTGACCTCTGCAAACAATAAATTTCATTGTTTACACTCTGATGCAAGACATTGCTATAGATGAAAGTCTAATGAAGCTCTACAGAAGAGTGTCATTTATTCATTTCAACCCAACAAAAAGAGCCCATGCAGCAGAAAATACAATAAGATTTGTAAATCTAGCACTAGATATTGTACAGTTTAGAATACACAGTGGGAAGAAATTTGCAGATCAGGCATAATCTAGAGGTTACAACTGATATATGGGCATCTATTATTCATTTCCATCAGTCTTTGGGAAGCTGCTAGAAGTAGGCAAAAATATCTTGAGGAAAGTGTGGCTAAACAGAAAAAATATGCCTGAAGAACTAAAAAAAAACTAGCGTGATAAAAAGGAGATGGCTGTTTCCGTGTACTTTGACAAGATGATGGCTGTAAAGTGGCATGACAAAAGAAGCCTTCAATATGGAGGGTAGCTGTGAATATATTGAATAAGCAGTCATGGACAGCTGAGAAGGGGATGTCCTCCAACTTGGGGGTTGGTTGCTAACAATTTCTCACCATAAAAACATATCATGTTATGAGATGCTCACACGGAAAGCTTCAGACCTGGACTGATACTTTGGTATGAACTAAGCAACGGAAAAGAGACAGGAGATTCGGTACTTTGAATGTTAGGAACCTATATAGGGCAGGTCCATTTACAGATATAACAAGATATAAATTAGATTTAGTGGATGTACAGGAGGTTGGGTGGGACAAAGGGGGCATGATATGAGTAGGGTTTTATAGTTTTTATCATGGAAAAGGAAATAAAAATCATCAATTGGGAACAGAATTTTTGTACACCACAGAATAGTATCAGCAATTAAGAGAGTAGAGTTTGTTAGAAATAGGTCATATATAGTTCTGAGAGATCACTGGTGTGATATCATTGTTCTGAGTATGCATGCTCCAAGTGAGGAGAAAAGTGATAATTCAAAAGACAGTTTTCTTGAGGAATTACAGCAGGTTTTTTTATCATTTTCCTAAGTACCATATAAAAATTTTATTAGGAGATTTTCATGCAAAAGTGGAGAGAGAGAATATTTTCAATCTGACAATTGGGAATGAATGTCTACATCAGGATAGTAATGATGATGGTGTTAGAATAGTAAAATTTGCCACATCAAAAAATCTGGTTTTTAATAACATGATATTCCCACACTTAAACATTCATAAGTACACCTGGACCTCCCCTGATGGGAAGACTAACAACCAGATTGATCACATATTGGGAGATAGGAGATGGCATTCGAGTATACTTTGATGTACATTCTTTCAGGGGAACTGACTGTGATACTTATCATTATCTGGTGGTTGCAGAAGTTAGGGAAAGATTGGCAGTAAGTAAACAAACAGCACAGAAGTTTAATGGGGGAAAGATTTAATCTCAGGAAGCTAAATGAGCTGGAGGTTAGGAAACAGTATCAGACTGAGATCTCCAACAGGTTTGCAGAGATGGAGAACTAAAGTTACAGTGAGGACATAAATAGTGCTTGGGAGAACATTATAGAGAATATCAGAGGTCTGTATGAATTGAAGCAGCATAAACCATGGTTTGATTAAGAATGTTCAGGTTTTTTAGAACGAAGGAAGCAGGCTACAATGCATTGCTTACACGATCCAAACCAAAGCAGTGTAGATAATCTAGACTATGTAAGACATGAAGCTAGCAGACATTTAAAAAAAAAAAAAAAAAAAAGGAATATATGAAAGCTAAAATTGATGAACATGGGACTAACAGTAAGATCACAAATATCAGGGATTGTACAGGGACATCACTGACTTTAAGAAGGGTTACCAGCCTAGAATATAGTAAAGGATGAGAAGGGTGATTTTGTTACAGACTGCCACAGTATTTTGGCTAGGTGAAGGGACTATTTCTCTCTGCTATTGAATGTACACACAGTTAATGATGTTAGGCAGAGAGAAACATACACAACAGAACCACTTGTGCCTGAGCCAAGTGCCTTTGAGGCTGAGTTGGCTGTTGAGAAGCTAAAAAGTCACAAATCACCAGGTATTGATTAAATCGCACCAGAATTGGTGAAGGCAAGGGGTAGAACAATTTGTTGTGAGATCCATAAACTTATTAATTCTATTTGGAATAAGGGGGAATTGCCAGAGGAGTGGAAGGCGTTATCATTGTACCTATCTATAAGAAGGGCATTAAAACAGACTGTATATAATTATAGTGGCATATCATGTTTGTCAACTATGTATAAAATTTTATCCCACATCTTACTGTCAAGGATTACTCCATATGCAGAGGAAACTATTGGAATCATCAATGTGGATTTTGATGCAAGAGGTCAACTACTGATCATATATTTTGTATTTGTCAAATACTTGAGAAAAAATGGGAATACAGTGAAGCAGTACATCAGCTGTTTATAGACTTCAAGATAGCTTATCATTCAGTTAGGAGGGAGGGCTTGCATAATTTTCTCATTGAGTTTGGTATCGCCATGAAACTGGTAAGGCTAATTAAAATGTGTCTGAATGAAACCTATAACAGAGTCCAGGTAGGCAAGCGTATGTCTGACATGTTTCCTCTTAGGAATGGTTTGAAACAAGGAGAAGCTTTATTGCCATTCCTTTTCAACTTTGCTTTAGGAGCGTTCACATAAACCAGGATGGCTTGAAATTATATGGTACACATCAGCTTGTGGTTTATGCTGATGTTAATATATTGGGAGGAAGTGTACTTACTATAAAAAATGCAGAATCTTTAATATTTGCTAATAAGGAGATTGGACTAGAAGTAAATGCTGGGGATAAGACTGATAATAGTTCCTTTGAAAGAGCTGAAGTGTTCAAATATTTGGGAACAACCTTAACAAATCAAAATTCTATCCAGGAAGAAATTAAGAGCAGACTGCAGTCAGAGAATGCTGGCTACATTTGATGCAAAATCTTTTGTCTTCCAGTTTGCTATCCAAAAATTTAAAGATTAAGTTATAGAGAAATATAATTTTGCCTATTTTGTATGTGTGTGAAATTGGTCTCTTACATTGAGGGAGGAATGTAGTCAGAGGATGTTTGAGAATAGGGTGTTGAGGTGAATATTTGGGCCTAAGAGGGACAAGGTAACAGGGAAGTGGAGAAAACTGCATAACGAGGAGCTTAATGATCTGTACTCCTCACCCAATGTTGTTCAGGTGATAAAATCGTGAAGAATGAGATGGGCAGAACGTGTAGCACGTATGGGGAGAGGAGAGGTTTTGGTGAGGAAACCTGAGAGAAACATCTCTTGGAAGACCCAGGCATAGATGGAAGGATAATATTAAGATGGACTTTTGGGAGGTGGGATGTGGGGGCATGGACTGCATTGGGCTGGCTGAGGATAGAGACAGGTGGCAGGCACTTGTGAATGCAGTAATGAACCTTCGGCTTCTATAAAATGCAAGGAATTTTTTGACTAGCTGAAAACCGGTTAGCTTCTCAAGAAGGACTCTGCTCCATGGAGTGAGTAAGTAAGTATTCTGACAACCATGCTTGACAGAATTGACAAGATGGACACTGACAAGATGAGCAGGAAAACCAGAACCAGTCAAGAAACCAAAGCCTATCCTTGACTGTATTGAGGTGGTGTATGAAATGGACCAGCAGCTTTCATCTTTTGCATTGCTGTCTGAAGGGTATTAAGAAAATCATCTTCATTCTCTTTGACATGGTGCCATTCAGTGCGTACATCCTATACAAGAAGCTCAATGCACAGAAACTAAACTATAACCAGTTGGGCTAGTGACAACAGAGGAGTTGCTGAATGGACTGGTAATGCCAGAGTATGCAAAATGATGCCATTCAGCAGATGATTCACCCATCAGGCTTCAGCCAGCCCATCAAGGCAGTGTAGGGTGTGTTCTGGCAAGAAAATCAAGGGCACCTAGTAGATGGGAATGTGGAGTGGTCCTCTATGTGCTTCAGTTTTTAAGAATTATGACATGACAAAGAAGTAGCAGATTAACTGTTGCTATAAATTCATTGTATAGCTGCAGTGACTTGTAATAGGAATCAGTGCATGTACATAAACCAAACATAAGATGTAATGAGAAGTGGATTTTTAGAATAAGTAGATAAAGATCACACCAGTTTTACAGCACGGGTCCACTGGTTATGTTCGTGGTTAAAGAAACTTTAACTGTTCAATACATAGATGGGTGACCACCAGAGAACACCATCTACCATCACCATAATTCTTTTTCCCCCTTAATTCCTATTATGCTTCTGCAGTTGGCTGCAAGTGAAACATCTCACAATTGAAACCAACTCCCTTGGATGAACCCTTCACCATTAACATTAAAATGATTAGGAAGTGACAGTGATTGGGAGAAACAAATCAGTGGGACCAGAGCAGCGAATGAACATTGAATTTCTTGTTAAACTTGGAAAGAGTGGAAACTAAATCAGAGATATGTTAGTGCAAGTTTACAGGGATAATGCTGTGAAGAAAACGGCAGTTTACAAGTGGGTGAAACTTTTTTCTGAGGGAAGGGAAAGTGTCGCTGATGAAGAGCGATCAGGATGGCCAGCAACAAGCAGAACTGAAGAAAACATTTAAAAAATTCGTCACATTGTGCATGAAAATCGTTGGCTGACTGTCAGGAGCATAGCAAAGCAAGTGAACATTGACAGAGAAACAGTTAGGAAAATCTTAACTGAAGATCTTGACATGAGGAAGGTGTGTGCAAAAATGGTCCCAAAGGAGCTCACCAAAGAACAAAAGCAAAGAAGATTCACAATTTGCCAAGACCTTTTGGAGTGGCAAGATGACATTTTGGGCCGTGTCATCACAGGTGATGAAACATCAGTCTACCAATGCGACCCTGAAACGAAGCGGCAAAGTACACAATGGAAGACTGCCAATTTTCCATGACCAAAAAATTCCATCGGTCCAAATTAAGAATCAAAACAATGTTGCTGACTTTTTTTTATATTAGAGGGGTTGTTCATTATGAACTTGTACCAACTGGACAAACAGTCAACCAAATTTACTAGTTGGAAGTACTGGAAAGGCTGCATGAAAAAGTTAGACGGAAACGACCCAAACTTTTTGCCAACAACTCATGGATCTTGCATCACAACAATGTACCTGCTCACATGGCACTGTCTGTGAGGGAGTTTTTAGTTACTAAACAAATAACTGCGTTGGAACACCTTGCCTTTTCACCGGATCTAGCCCCCAGTGATTTTTCTGTTCCCAAAGATAAAGGAAATTTTGAAAGGAAGGCATTTTGATGACATTGATTACATCAGGAGTAATACAATGGCAGCTCTGAAGGCCATTCCACAAAACCAGTTGCAAAATTGTTATGAAGGGTGGACTAGGCGCTGGCATCAGTGCATAGCTTCCCAATGGGAGTACTTTGAGGGTGACCACGGTGGTATTAAGCAATGAGTTCGCGAACTTTATTGTCCGACCACATATGCTACACTCATTCTTAATGTTGGTGCTGGATGGAGATGAGCAGTAAGCTTCATGCTGTGGCTCCTTTACTCCTGGAGAGAGAGCCCCTGGTACCCATTGCATATGAGGATGGGTGGGCCCCAGAACAGAGCTGGTCTGGACACTGTGGAAAAGAGAGAAGTTGTTTTCCTTGCTGGGAATCAAACTGCAGTTCCTGTGTTGTCTGGCCTATAACATAGGTATCACAGTGCCTACACCACCCTGGCTCCTGGACTGCTAGTATGATACGTATTCATTCATTTGAACAATTTTAGTTAGTGCATTGAAAGTGCCTGAATAGGAAAGATCAGTAGGCCTATTTCTTTAACATTATTTGCAGCTTGCAGTACAAATTTTGTTTCATTGTAATTCATAGTTAGGTCACCATTTGTGTCACAGAAGTTTTATTAAAGAAATTCAGGAGTAGTTTTGTTTCATACTTCCGTTATATTTAACTGGAGAAGTACCAAAACTGGTTATGCCCATATATCAGGAAGTTAAGATTCTGGTTTCGTACTGGAGAATTCCAGAGTTGTGGGTTCAGTTACAGTTGATTTTATGTGAGATTCTGTATCTTAAGACCATGTTTTTAGTTTCCTGGGCTAATAGTTTCTCAACCATTGTTCTGTACTCATCTGTTAGCACCACATGAGGTGTGTGTGGTAACTCTGACGTGGGAGCATATTTTTACATCCTTAATTTGAAGTTTCATCTGTGACTTGGCACTGATCACAGAGTGAGGAAGTCTAATGCAGAAAATGATCTGGGAGTTGTGGGTCTTGCAAGGCAGGCAGTGTGAATTTGTATTGGATTCACCACATACACAAGTGTCATGATTTTTGGGTTTTTATGTTGCTGTTCTGACTAGTTTTATTCACTCTAGTTAGAACTGCTTATCTTTGATCAGTAGCAGTTGCTTTCATTACAGGTTTGCCACTGTTGCAGATCTACCTTCAGGCACGTTTTGTTTGGGAAGGTTCCAAACTCCTGTGTCACTTCTTGCAGTATGTGTGCTTCATGATGGCGATGGGCACGGCTCTATCCCGCATCTCTGACTACAAGCACCACTGGAGTGATGTGCTTGTTGGGTCCCTACAGGGCTCCCTGGTGGCGATTCTGGTGGTATGTCATGACTTGTAATGGTGACTGTGAATGTGTAAATATAGCTAGACAGAACAAGTCTTGCTTCATAAAAATTACTGGTTGACTTATTTCCTTTTATAAGAGCACTGTACTAGTATATAACATATTTTTCTTTTTCTATGGGGTCACTCATCTGCCAGTAGCCTGTGGGCTGCAGTAGGAGACTGGGTGGACTTGACAGACCATTAATGATAATCAGTATGCTTGACATGTTTCAGTAACTCATTATGACCTATCAGTAGGAATTTTACTATTGCCTTGGCAGCTGTATTTTTTTAGGGATAATTGTGAATGAACACAACATATTCATTCATAACTGGAACACCAGTATCTGAAACTGGATTGCGGGACTATTTCATTTGAAGAAAGTTGTGTTTGGACACGACATATTAGATCAGTGTCTACTTAAAATAATTTAATATTGTATAAACTAATTTTAAGAAGTTCAGTATTTTAATTTTAATTGTAATCATATACATAAAACTTATATGAAATAAGTTGACATATAAACCACACACATTAAAAAAAATATTTACTCCGTGAAGACGGCCAAGAATTAAGGCCACAACATGTTGGAGCAATAATTAATAAAAACATTTTTCAACACGTTGCTATTGAATATTGCATATGTAAGACAAAGCATTATTGCAGACCACTCTGCTCCGTGGATTAGATGCACTGCGCTACTATGTAGTGCAGTAAAGTCAAAATTCGGAGGAGTAAGTATTGTGTCACACTGTAAGCTAATCTTATTTTATACTTTATTTTTTTCCCCTCTTGTCGCATGTTTCAGTTCAATACAAAAAATAAAAGAGGGGCTCATGCAAGAATTGTGATGTAGCACCAAGAGGAAGAATTGAAGTCTTTGTTTGAACACACATAAATGTGTTTATTTTCTGTTATCACACCTGATAATATCATGTGTTCGGTTCTCATACTGTTGGCTGGTCTGATGCCGGTTCTGACTGTTACAGGCTGCTTTTGTGTCGGATCTGTTTTATTCTCGGCGGCCAGGGTCACCAGCTGTAAAAGAAAGAGATGGGGATACCCCATCTCAATCAGGAAATGATGGTGTCAACAGGATCTGCTAATTTTGGCTCCAGGTCCAGGTAATTATGGCACACTGCAGTAACAGAATCGGTACAGCAGCAGTATGAATGAACTCAACTTGTACACTGCTACAGTACCCATTCTTGTATCAGTGTGGATGTAATGCTGACCTTTATGCTGGACCTAGTCCTTTGGACTGTTCTATAATAGTTTAATAACACATACAAGAGACGTCTGTGCCTAAAGTAATAAGCAGACAGTGTGGGATATGAAATGTGTTTTTCCATTTAACGTGTGGGTCAATTCAGTACAATAACAGTCCAACTTGTAAGCATCAGCCACACTGAATCATGGTAGGCCTAGCACAATATGCATCACTTGCTGAGAAGTTATTTATATGCAAACAGAAATTTTAAATTTTAAATATATTGATTATGACCGTATACAAAAACTAATTTAATTAAATATGTACCATTATAGCATACTTGATCAGTACCCATTATTGTGTATTGATGTTGGTCCTTGGACTATCTTCAGAGACTTTATGTTGGAATACAACATTGTAAAGTGCTGAGGGCTTTTGCATTGATTGACATGGAACTTTAATTTACACATTTAACCTAACTATTAGTGTGAATATCTACAGTATGAATGTTAAATTTATGTAGAATGTGGTTTAATGACCAAACACGCTTTCTGTAATAAAAACTGTATAAAGTCCAGTTTCTGTGAAAAACGGCATCAACCCAGACAATGGAGAGCTGTCTTTTTTGATGTGTGGAGCCCTATTTCCTGGGCCAAAAAAAAAAAAGGATGAATATTTATGTTCCATCCTTGAAGTGGTCCCCAGCTTTGTAATCCTCTGCCACTTGTTGCAGCCTGTGTTTCATCTTCTGCTGAGGCTTGCTGTTGCTGCTGCTTTTGTTGTTGTTCCTTCCTCCTCTTCTTCTTGTGATTCTCCTTCTCCTCCTCCTAATTCGTCTTCTAGATTGCTATCTTCTCAAACCTGATTCTGAGTCAGTGTCAGCAACCAGAATTTCACTGATGGCTTCATCGTCAATTTTCATTCTTTTTGTGGCCACTTTTAATGCGGTTTACAATTGTCTGACTTATGAAGACAACTACAGGAACCTAATGTCACAAATTTATGGGCTACTTCTACAGTGACTGCAAAACAGATCTACATCTACAATGTGGATGCTGTATTAAACTACAGCTATTCAAGGGTGCCCAAGACATTTTTAGTAAATTGATTGTTGTGTGTTGTATGTTACTGCCCCACAACCCCTACAGAGTGTGCCAGAACTACAAAAGGCACATCTGTGAGCCCTCTGGTAGCTGTGTAAACATCGATTTTTGTTGATATGTCTGATTTTTGTATATTAGTTTTGTCTGAACAATATGCTGCATTACAATATACCACTGAAATCCTTTGAGGTCAACCATAGGCCATTGTTGATGTTCAACCCACATTCGGCTCCAGTGCGAGCGATAAACAAAAACGTGCTATGTCTGGAACCATATTAGTCATCTGAGATAAGTGTGCAGTTGCAATGTGTTAATTTATAAATCAGGGTTGTTGGAGGTGTTTAGGAGGAGAAGGGGGGCCTTCAGGCTCCACAGAGAAGCCCTGATCTTCAAGGGTCCTGCAGCCTAGTAGACCTCCACAGGATATGGGGTAGGAGTGAATAAAATTCCTCCAAACTTCGACACACTGTTTGCAACACCTTTTTGGGTCATTCGGCAAATTTAAAGAGCTTACTTCATGACCCATTCAGCTGCAGGGTGTTAAGCATTTGTACAGAGAAAAATTTAATTGAATGTAGTTTTAGAGGAAGTTTCTTTTGGCCATTAAACCACATTCTAAATGTATTTACTTTTACTTGGTAATTATTCATTTTAAGGTTTATGTTATATGGAAGTTATTGTATGTGAGTGTAAAAATCTTTGGCACTTTCGTTTGTTGTACTCCAATATGAATTCCCTGACAGTAAACCAAAACATGTAGGAGATAAATATATAATAATGTAGTGCCGGTTTATTGATGACAAGGATCCTAATTATAATACTCACACAGGCGCTATTTATATTCATGAATTTTCAACAATTTTACTCGTGCTGTGTTAATGTAAAATCTAGGTAGGCTGCCACCAGTTAGAAAATTCTAACATGCCTTGTTTTTGGGAAGTCAAGGACTATATAGTGGAATCGAAATAATTGTTTAAAGTGTAAACAAAAATATACTATTTTAGTAAGTTCTCTGTACAGTATCCAGCAAAAAAATTATTAAAATTATTAGTTACATACAGTTGTATGAGTTACAAGTTCAGTGCGCTGTAAAACAAGTCTTGTTGACCGTTAAAATAATTTTCTGTTGTTATAATCCGGTATAGCTCAAATTTAGAATGTAAAATAGCTTAGTTTGCCAAGTTTGCTCAACTTGGAATTTTGAAAGGGAAAATAATCTCAATGCAGTCAGCATGACTTACCTGTAAACAGTAGGAAGCAGTTGAAGTTAAAATTCATTGTAGCAACAATGCTGTTCCAAAGTTATACTGTTAAAAATTCTTCTTCAGCAAACAGGCATGTAACCATCGGTAAACGAGTGTGAGCAATCACCTCTTTGTGTGGGATTACATAGAGGCAGACTGTTTAGATCATGCATTCTTGGAAGTTTAATAAACTTTTGCATCACTGGTATGTTCTAGCTAAGCTGGCAATATCGAAGTGACTGCTATTTCCTGCATGATAAAACGTTATACAAATTTGGATTCCGTAAAAAGGAAAAACTATATAAATGTGGCATTCACTACAATAATAAAGGAGGATATTGACAAGATGTGCTGTGATGTGGTATTTTCGTTGAAGTAGAGAAACTGTTGTTTGTAATGTGCAGCAGAAGTAGATCTTTTCTTATGTGCATCAAAATGCATGTGCCTCCACATAGATTTGAGACCTTTTAGGTTTTAAAAGTAATGTATGTGTAGTGATGTCTATTGTTATTGTTCTCTGTTTCTGTCTTACATGACATGGAGTTGTACACATTGTTGAAATTATTTGAGGTAATGAAGCAATTTTTAGCTTTATCATGTTTGTCTGTCCACATGGAGCAGCTTGGCTCCTACTGAACAGATTATCATGAAACTGAGTATCTGGGATTTTTATTAAAATTAGTCACTGATTCTGATTTTGGTTTAAATTTGACAATAGTAGCAGACACTCTACATGGAGACTTTCATACATACATATTAATGTCTGGCCATTATTGGTTTTCATAATATTCGGATTGTGTCGTGTGAGATATGAGTGGTTACTGAAGAAAGAGTTGTATGTTGACTTTTGGGCATAATTGATGGTAAATGTTGATACACTGACATTTGAGAAATGTCGGTTTTAAATCTCACCACTTACAATATCCTGATAATGACTGGTTATAAAACTCTTTCTAAGCTGCAGAGAAATCTTATATATGTGTGTTTTATGGAGAATATTCATGAATTCTAACTTCTAGGGACAATACAGAGTGAACATATGAAAAGTCTTTAGTATTGCAGTCACTGGAGGAAATAAAATTTTTTTAACATTGTCTGGAACCAAGGTTCATGGATATGTGGATTCTTTTTAAAATACTATACTAATCACACAGAGTGAACAGTTGTGTATTCTGGGATAGTCTTGATCATCAGAGTAGACGCATAAGCTTCATGCATGAAAGGGTGTGGAGGATATAGTTACAGGTTTGAAAGTGGGTGGGAGGGATTATTTAGGAGAGCAGTAAAACTTTTCCAGTGTAATTCCCCCCCCCCCCCCCCC
>Ga0209755_10005442_pt1 | contig 14493 bp, 22 predicted proteins | sample TergutCo191P1_FD_187301 | JGI IMG/M metagenome (GOLD analysis project Ga0209755, IMG submission 187301) | Cornitermes sp. P1 segment gut microbial communities from Petit-Saut dam, French Guiana - Co191P1 (SPAdes) (version 2) | ecosystem: Host-associated > Arthropoda: Insects > Digestive system... | reverse complement strand
TTTCATATCCCAGATGCTCTGTCATTTCAGCTTCAAGAGCTCTCTTAAGTATTTTCCCTGTTAGCTGTTTGATTAATCAGTTGTGCCCGACAACTTCATCCTGGGTTAGTCCTTTGAAATCAATGGTATCAAGAATCTGATCCAGAATATCCTTTTCTTTCTTCTCTTTTTTTCGTGCCATGACCATCTTTTCTCCTCTGGTATTTCTACCATACTTAATAGTCATTTACACATTTTTTAAGACAGGTTCAAGGATATGTTTGATTAACAAATATTATCATCGACTAATTTATTTTTAATTATATTTATTAATTCAGGTTTTTTTACAAAATCATTTTTATCCATATTTATATTTATTGTGTAATAATTTTTCTTTATTTCAGAAAATAATATTTCATAATGCTTATTTATTTTATCAATATAATCATAAGAAATATTAGTTTCAACTTCTCTATTTCGGGTTTTTATTCTGTTAAATATCATTTCTGTTGTTCCAGATAAGCAAATTACAGCGCTAGGTTTTACAAGGCGGTTTTGTAAATAATTATAAAGCTGCATAAAAAGCGTTAATTCATTTTCTGTTAAAATATTTACATCAGCGAATAATTTATCCTTTAAAAAGAAATAATCACTTATAAGCAGTTTATACGGTTCTTCCATAAGCTTAAATAATTGATGATAATGGATAAGCATAAAACTTAATTCAGTCTCGAATGTAAATTTTGAATCTGTATAAAAATCTTCCAAGAAAGGATGTCTGCTAAAATCTTCTAGAAGGGTATTAGCGCCATCAATTACACTTGCTAATTGTGTAGCAACGGTTGATTTGCCAACGCCTATACAGCCTTCTACGCAGATTAATTTCATTAATCTCCGCCTCTGCCTTGCTGCGGGTTATTATTTTCTTGTTGAAGTTTAAGTAAAATTTCATTTTCTTTTTTTAAATTTTCAACTTGATTTTTTAAATTTTCTAAATCATTAGTAAGAACTGGTTGGCTTTTAATAACATTATCTATTCGAGAATTAGTGTTATTAATTAATGTGAAAATTGCAATAATTATTCCTATTAATGTTAATAAAAAAGAACCTAATCCTACAAATCCTAAATATTTTAAAGATTGTACATTTTTTTCCGCTTTTTCAGCACTTTTCTTTGTCTGTTCAATAGCATCTGGTATTGAGCTGCTAACGCTAAAAATATCACATTCATTATTATTAGTGCTTTTCTTTCTAAAATTGTCATCAATAAGAGCTTTTTTTATATATACATCCAAGTCACGAGGTTCAAAATTTCTATAAACTTCTTTAACCGAAGTAAAATCAAATGTATTTGCTAATGAAACTAAATTATCATATTTATTTAACTTTGTGAATTCTACGCTTATTATTTGAGCGTTTTTTTTAATTATATAATCATTTGAAGTTAAATTATGTAATGGAATATATAATTTTCCAATGAAACCAGGATCAACGATAGGTCCTGTTCCAAGCAAAAGTCCTTTATGGACATGCTGTACCTTTAAATTGAAGCGTAAAATTAAATAATACGGAACACGAAATGTTTGCTCTGTTTCAAGGAAAGCAATTGAATTAGATTTTAATAAAAATTCCTCATTATTATTTAACATTTTTTCTTCAAGTTTTCCTTCATTCCAATATTTATAATAACCTGAAAAATTACAAATATATGTTGCTCTATCTACATTTTCTGGAGTAAATTCGTATATCATACCTGTCGTTAGCGCATACCTTATAATATCTGTAGAATTTAATAATACAGCCGGTATATCAGGAAACGGATCTATTTTAGCATAATTTTCAAATCTTATTTCTGGAGGGTTATTTAGAGATTTATTAACTGATAAACTTAATAAATATTTAAGATCCTTCTCTGTAAATTTTACATCTTTCATACTTATTATCCTTAGAACATAGGTATTATGGTATCTTTTCCTGTTCCAATATAATCAATATTTTTACCGATAGATTTTGAAATTTTATTAACAAAAGCAATAATTGATTCAGAAACCTTCTCTGAGTCATGACAATTATAATCTAAATAATCCAAGTGATTCAAAATAATAATATTAGGCTGATTAACTAAAATTGCTCTTTTAACAACATCAGCGTCAAATTCTGCTACTTTCCGTATCCTTTTTGTCGCAGAAGTATATTCAGTTAAATCTATAGACGCGCCGGATAATTGTTTAATATCATTCCAGTTAATTTCATTGGATAAAGGTCCTGAATTACCGCCGACTCGAATAGGGTATGATCTAATAGTCATAATAACATTTTCTACATCAAATGGGCTTAGCCCTGTTTCCATTAAAAATCCGGCAGCAGTTGTATCCCTGCTTGTACAATAGGGAAAATAATTAGAGTTTATTGGCGAAAGACCAAACCCTTGCGTTCCTTCTATCACGATATGTTTTTCATTATTTAGAAGATTACGTAATAATTCTTTTGTATCAGTAATATATGGCTTTAATTCAATACATTCATTTGCAAATTTAAAATTTTTCTTACGATTAAGACGTCTTATAACCGCAGCGCCTGTACCGCTTTGAGTTGAACCTATATCTTCACCCAAACCAGATTGATGTTCTTCATCTATCATTGACAGGTCTATAATAACTGCACAAGGGTCAATTTTTAGATTGCTCGCAGGTATATTAATTCTCTTAATTTCAGAATTTAAAATATTTAGATCTATATACGATCCGCTAGGCAAGACACTCATTATTGAAGTGTCTATAGCAGCTGTTGGAAGCATACGAAAAATATATTCTGTACCATCTTCGCTTACAACAGTATGACCGGAATTAGTTCCTCCCACCCTAACAGCGGCAGCAGCTTTGAATTTTTTTGCAAAATAATAAGCTGACTTGCCTTTTCCTTCAGACCCAAATTGTCCGCCTACAACAATAGATACCGGCATACCCCCCCCTAAAATCTATCCATATAATTTAAATAATAAAGAGTCAATTTGACTCATAAGTTCTTTAAAACTCTTATTATTTTTAACTTCATAATCCCTTTTAATTGATATTTTTTCAATAGCCCCTTCAATAGCATGAGCTTCAGTCTCCCAAAAATTATTTACAGACTTTTTTGGATTATCTTTACAAAATCTCTTCATTCTAGTATTATCTGATGCTTCAATAGATATAAAAACAAGTTTATTACCCAATATTGATTTAAGGTTTTCATAATCTATAATTTGCCGAAAACCTTCTATAACGTAATTGCCTCCCTCTTTTATTCTGCTTATCATTATATCAGATAATTCTTTTTGTTTGTTATAATTTTTCGATATTTCTAAACCAGTATCCTGAAGATCTTTACGACCAGAAACATTATATTTTTCATTAATAATTTCACTGAAACGCATAGATTTGAATCCATATTTAAAACGAAGATATTCAGCAATTGTTGTTTTACCAGAGGCAATACGTCCGACAAGTCCAAGAATTATTCCTTTTCCTGTTAAATATGTTTCAAGGCTTGGAACGATTAATTCATTTTCTTTCTTTTTCCCTATTCCGGTAAATTTATTATTAAGATAGAAATACCCAACAAGGGCTGATGTTATCGCATCAACTTCATCATGGGTAATATCTTTCTTTTGTATGCCTTTAATTCCAAAGTTTTCCATCCCTTTAATTAACAGCTCTAAACCTTTTCGTTTTCTTGGAATATGTAACAAGTCTTGCGCAACTCCAGGATAACTCTCGATTACTTCAAATCCAAGAGTTTGCAATTTTTTTGTAAGCTTCATGCCTCTTAAAGTAAGATTTACCATAGAGTCTATAAGGCATGGATAAACTCCAATTCCAAAATGTCTTAACAATAGTTCGCAATGCCGCATTATCCCATTCTCAGCGCAATCGCAATTTTTATCAGCGCAACAACGATTTTCTGGAAGCGAAAGAGGAGAATCAATAGAAATTATTTTTGGGTTTGTTTTTTTTACTTGTTCTACTATTTCATCATCATTTAATACAAGAGATGTTTGTACATTAGTTCCTGATAATACAGTAAATCCGCTTGGTTTTTCTTCGCTTCCTGTTAAGTCAATTCCGATTACCTTCATTTTACCGGAAATTATATCTATATTATCTCCAAAATAATGATTGAAGTCCTTAAATTTCTCTTCAAATATGCTAATTGTTTTTTCGTTATCATCTCCTCGTCTGGAATTAAGAATATTTTTTAACTCATCCAGAGAAAAACAATTTAAAATAGATTCTTGCGGAAAACCGGCAAATTGAAATGAGTCTAAAGCATACTTAGCGCAATCCATATGATATATAGAGTGAGAATCTGTACCAACAGATATTTTCACCCCGTTCTCAACTGCCTTTTTTGCATTACTAATTGATAAATCAAACCGTTCCGGAAAGCAATTTACTTCCAGAGCAACATTATTTTTTTTACATATTTGTAACAGATCTTCAAAAATTATTTGCATTTCTTTACGCTGAACAGTCGGCTTTCCCGGGCGGCCAATCAGCTTCCCTGTTGGATGAGCTAAAATATTAACATATTTATTACTTAATGCTTTTTCCAGCCGTTCCATTAATTCTATTGGGGTTTGATTAAAATGAGAATGTATAGAAGCTATAACAAGATCAAATTCTTTTAATATATTATCCGGAAGATCCAATGAACCGTCCGCTAATATATCAACCTCAATGCCGGATAAAATATAAATATCACTTTTAATATTCATTTCCCGTATTTTTTTTATTTGAGTTAATGTATCAAGTTCAGACATACCTGACGGTTTACTAGATTGCGAATGATCTGTTATAGCTATATATTTATATCCTAATAAAGAGGCCATATCACGCATTTGTTCAATTGAATGAAGACCATCGCTGTAATTTGTGTGCATATGCAAATCACCATTAAAATATAAATTATTAATTTTACCGGATAGATGATATTGCTTCTTTTCTTTTTCTATTAATAATTTCTTTATTTTTTTATTATAATCATTTTCGGATAAAATATGAATATTGAAAATTATTCCATATCTTTCAAGTACGATTAATTCCGGTTTTGATGAAATGAATTTAAATGCCTGTATGTTTTTTATATATAACAAGAATTGATCAAAGGCAGATATTAATGTACAAATAATGTCACCTGAAAATAAATATTCATTATGATAAAATAATTCATCAGATAAGCTTATAGCATGAACTAACATAAACTTATGTAAATGTATTTTTAGTTCGTTTGCCAATTCGTAAACCTGAGCGTACTGAAAATGGCGCGTTTGATAGCATGTTAAGGCATTTCTTAGTTCTTGCCTGTCTGTTAATGATAAATAATCAGCATTTCTATCAAGAGTGTCAGAAATTTGTTCAAAACTAAAAATTTCATTTTTAATGAGTTTTTGTAATAATTTTTTTTTAATATTTGAATATTCGTATAAATCAAATATTGAATAAGGGATATTTCCCAGTAGTTTATCAATTAAACTTAAATGATTACCAGAAATTATCTCAATAATATTTTTTTCTATGCTTAAGCCAATCGATGGCAGGGATCGTAGTTTACCTTCATTATGTAACTTTTCAATATTTGTTGAGTAACCGTCAACAGCAAGCGCAGCCTTAAAATATGCTCTTGATTTAAAAGTATTATCATGAATTATCTCGTATATAAAAGCTACTCGATATAAATAACGGGCAATTTCAAAATCCATCATTGTTTGTTACCTAAAATTATTTAGAGTATATTTATGTCCAAAAAAGCGTTCCTGACACCCTTGCGGAAACGTGTTATCAGCGATATATTAAATAAATAACCCTAATATCAACACCTAATTCCTCATTAAAAAAACTTAAAACAAGTCTTGGGCTTAAAGAATAGCCAGTGTTTCCAGAATATGCGAATAAACAATCTTGATCAAGCGTTTCTTTGATATACATTATATTGTTGATCAATGAGCATACCATTATCTAATGAAAGTTTTATAAGAAATAAACCATCATTTTCCTCAATATAATTCACATATCCATTATCAGGAGCAATATAATATAAATCATTTAAAAATGAGATAGATGTACCTGGATTTTGATAATTTGTTATGGAAATTGATTCCAATGGATTTGTTATTATCAGGGAAACAAATAAAAAAAACCTTAGTAATTCAAACATTATAGTATATCCTCCTATAATTAATGATTTAAAAAAGCGTTCCTGATACCCCTGCGCGATCTAGTTTTGTTCCAAATATTGACTTCTTTCTAAATCAGATCTTGCTTTATCTAAATACTCATTCCTTTTATTTACATCATTAGTTAGTTCCGCTAACTTAGTATAGGCTCCTCCTCTGGCTAGATACGCATTTATGTTACTTGGATCTAGTTTTATACTTCTATCAAAATCTGACATGGCTTCTTCATATTTCCCCAATGTTAAATTTACAATTCCACGTCCATAATAAAATTTTGAATCACTGTTATTCATCCTAATTGCCATATTAAAATCATTAAGAGCCTCGTTATACCTTCCAAGAGCATAATTAGTAAATCCACGCCCGTTATAACCGTGAGGATTCCTCGGTTCTATTTGTATCGCCCTGTTAAAATCTCTGTACGCTTCCAAATGATTCCCCATATAGCCGTATACCATTCCACGGCCGTTATATGCCTCAAAATAATTTGGATTTAGTAATATCGCTTGATTATAATAGTAAAACGATTCATCATATTGTTCCATATATGGTATAGGTTAATATACCAACGATGCCACAGAAATATGGTACCTGCTTCAATTGCGTCACATTTTACCGGGCGGATCAAATATTCTGAATGATTGTAATGGTACTGATGTTTGGGCTTAACCTTTTTCGTATATATATTTTTTTCATACTATAAAACATCAATTATAACTAATATCATGATTGCAAAAAAAGATAAAATTAATAACACTGGAATAAAAACAACAATCAAACTATTTACCTTAAAGAGACGGAATTTTAAATTCTTTATTTCATCATCAACAATTGGTAACACATGATTATTGTCAAATTGATATAATATTCTTAATAAGATATCTAATCTTATATGAATTCTATAAAGTGCCAATCCCATGATAATAATTATTGCTAAACCAGTGGATAAAATTATTAATTGCAATATTTTGTTGTTGTTGTTGGCTAGCATAAATGCTCCCATAAAAAGAGAGTATATTACTAATAAAAAATGAAATCTGTTATGAAAAACATTTTCTGTTGCGTCCTTCTCCTCATAGAATGTTCTTCCTATGACATTTTTTTGATATGTGTATATTTTTCTGAGTTCTTCCTCTGAATGTTTTAGTTTTTTCATTTTTTCTCCTTAGCTTATGTCAAAGACACAATATGATCTTTAACAGAATATTACTCGGGAATGTTTCTAACTTGATTGTTTCGTTTCGCATAATATACAATAGCCTATAACGATCATCTTGTCACGCTTTTTTCGTAATTATTTTAAAATATTTTTTATTATTTCCAGTGACTGATACTCAAGACACCGGAAAACACTTAAGCTACCTCATTCAAATCTATCATCATGATGATGCCTTCAGGCTTTCTATTATGCTTTTCATTTCCTTGCTTCTTAATCCCTGCGTTATATGTATTTTAACCCTCCTTTTTTTTATCAGTATTTTTGATGTTTGCAGTATCTTTGTTTTAATTTCCACAAAACAGTTCTTTCTTCCTTTTCTGTTTTTACCCATTTGGCGAATGTCTGCTGCTTAAGCCCGCTCTCTTTCGCGTAAGCCCATGCGCTTTTACCGCTTTCTTTCCAGTTTTCCAGATGTTTTCTTCTTTCTTCCCCGCTGTACTTCATTTACTGCCTTCGTTAAATAAATTTTGGAGGTAGTTTATCTCGTTTCCTTAATCGCCGGTAGAAGCGGTTGTTTTGACGGTTACTTTGTAAAATGACAGTATGCAATAATTAATGGTAATATTCTACAAGTATCTAACAGGTATGCCTAATATTGTCTTAAATGTCAGATCAAATATTGGCGATCACAGAAAAGCCTTTGTTACCATTCCGAAGCAAGTCGCCCTTCAAGATCGTAGTCAAATATTTCTATGATATATGTTACTCCTCCACTAGAAACAATTTTTTTAATTATAGTTTCATCTAAATTTTCTAAGGTTATTATTCTCTCTCCATTATTAAAATTAATTTCTAGATTTTTAAAGATAGCTCTCATTTTGTCCATGAAAGGTAGCGAAACCATTCTGTCAAAAAGTTGAGGTCCTAACGGATAGTACCTAATTATGGAATAGGATTGATTTGGTTGCCATATATTGTTTCTGCGTACCATGTCTGTAATAGATAGTGGAATATCAAAAACCGTTTGGTACAAAACAAAGTCAGAATTTAAATTACCTGTACCTTCCCAAAATTCTATATTTACCACCACATTCTTACTTGAGTAGTTTCGTAATTGTAGACTTTCCATCCTAGGTGAAAAAGAATAAGCAGTGTTACTAAATAATAAAAGAGTTAAAATAAATAACCATATTTTCGTTTTCATTTAAATTTCCATCCATATTTTTATTTTATAGCGGCTTCCGAAGTATAATTAAAGCACTGGTTTCTATTCGTTGTGCTTCATTTTCTAAATACCATTGTGGGTGATCTTGTGTATTATAAACATCTATTCCCTGAGTAGCAAGGTAAGCTTCTCTTATCAGTTGTTCAAAAACTTGTCCTGGATTACCGCTTTGATATGTTTGCTGATGATGAATTTCATGAGCAGCCAATGCTAACTGCTCATGGTCGGTATCTCTTGCATCAAGTGGTAAATATATTATTCCTCCGGGAAATGAACAGGCAGGAGCTTGCGTTATATAACCTATCAACTCTACCGGATAGCTAAAAGGATCTAGCCCTGCATTAATCACAGCATTTAAAACCTCCTGAGAAGTCGGTTGTCTTTGAATAACTGTTATTTGATTAAAATCAATGGGTAAACCACCTTTCGGCAGCAGAACGCAGGGAGACGCTATCAGGAATGCTAGTGGCGAATTAAGTATAAAAGGGAACTCCAGGGCTAGCTTATCAATGGAAAACAGTAGTGCAAGTGGCGTTTTTGAACTGATTGGAAGAGGTAATAACCTGATGCTCACCGGGGTAGCTGGCTCTTATCCCGTGGCTGATATAGGTTTTTCTTTTGATCTTGCTGTCCCTACGGCAAACGAAAACCAAAACAGAAATACCGCCGAAAACGTCTGGCGCAAGGTAGCTTAGGCGACCCTGCGGTATACGTTTTCGGATACTGTACCTATATTATTACCTGTAGATAATGATGGGATAAAGTAACATCTTGGGGCAGTTCCGGAAGAACTGCCTTCAATGCGGATAATATCGCCATTTTTTATCGGCAGCATGATAGAAAACTGACTATCATATCCTGATCCACCTTGGTTAAATGTTATTGCAACATTATTTATTACTATACTGTATACAGCATTCCCAGACCTTTGCGTTACAGATATAAATCCATTGCCTTGATCATTTATCCAAGTACTCCCAATAGTTGTAATTCTATTTATCGTCTGCATCCTAGCATAATCTGGCACATTAAGCGCATCAACAATATGATTCCCAACTCCGCTGCCGAAAGGTGAATACAAACAGGTGCCTCTTGATGTAGCGGCCTTATAACATTTAACCCGGACGGCACTGGACGTCCCGTCCGGGGCGTTTTACACATGAAGGAGAATTAAATGATTGCAAAGAACAGAAAAAATAGATACTCAATTATCCATGTTGCAAAAAAGCAACTTGGTCTGGATGATGACGCATACCGTGCGATTCTTTCCGGGGCGGGGCTTACAAGTTCAAAAGATATTAATACAGACGCGCAATTTAACAATGTAATGAGCGCTTTTCAATCATTAGGTTTCAAATCAACTAATAAACGCATGAACACGGTTTCCGGGGCTCCCGGGATGATCAGTAAGAAACAGGAATATTACATCAAAGGGCTGTGGCAGCTCGTAAGCCGTTTTAAGGATGAAGCAAGCCTTAGAAGAATCGTTAAACGCATTGGCAAGGTCGATGATGTTTCTTTCCTGCCAAAACGTGCGGCATCGGCGGTGATACTCGCATTGCGGGATATCTGCTGGAAGGCAGGCTTTAATCCTGATAAAAAGGAGGAGGTTTATGTTCATAAAAGCAAGAACGGCGGCGAACATTCTTCAGACAGGAATCCAGCATGTGTATTCTCTCTTATGGATGGGAGAAATAGAAGCGATAAAAATTGGAAGACATTGGCGGCTGGTTCCGGAATCGGTGAATGATTATGTTAAGCGACGCCTTGAAAGAAAAATTAGAGAACCTTCCGGCTATTTTATCTATCCGGGAAACGGCGAATATCTTTTCTGTACGTTATCTGACAATCTTTCGCCTGATACACTCGGGAAAACTTCCGGCATGGAAGGACGACGAAGAAAACTGGTGCATTGCGCGGGCGGATCTGATAAAATTTTGCTCGCTAAACTCAAGCCTATAACCCAGCTGGAATTATTTTCTGCTTAAATAATTTTTATATATACCATTCAAACAAAAGAAAAATAATTATCTGATACTTTCTTTACTATGATTAATTATGATTTTATCAATTCAATTCTGGGAAAATTCGAAGGCAAGGGATATGCCCGCGCGTATATTCCATGTTATCACGGCACTTGGTTTGGAGGTGCAGATCCGGACAAAGGCGCTCCCTTGGGCATGTCCGGTGTAACAATAGCAACAGGCGTTGATCTTGGCCAGCAATCAAAAGCAGGTCTTGCTTCAATGGGAATTTCTGCTGCGACTATTTCGATGCTTGAGCCTTACATAGGGCTACAAAAAGAACAGGCAAAGGTAAAGTTAACACAATCTCCTTTAACGATCACTGCAGAACAAGTTCAAGAAATCGATAATGCCGTTCACAAAGCCTACATAAGCAATACCGCAATGAGATTCGGACGAGAGCGTTTTGAAGCCGCTCCAAAGGAAGTGCAAGCTGTTGCTGTTTCTCTTTGTTATCAGTTTGGTGCACCCAAAAGAGAAGAAAGCCCGTCGCTTGCTCTGGCGTGGGAAATGATGCGTCAAGGAAAGTATAAAGAAGCCGCAGAATTTCTTACAAATCAAAGCGGATGGAGCGCAAGTCATCGCGTATTCATGACGCGACGTACGCAGGAAGCGGAGCTTCTTTTAAAAGCAATTTAAAGAACGATGTAGTTTCGTTCTTAAAAATAAGGAGGTTTTTATGATCAATTTATTTCCGGTATTTATAGTTATTGCTATTGCATTAGTAATTATTCTTACAGAACTTATCAAATTGCTGGATAAAAAAAATCGCATGAAAGGTTACAGAGTGTGGATACCTGCGATTTTATCAGGCGGTGTAACAGCTCTACTGGATTTTGGCTCGTTCTTTAGTATACCGCAGCAAATGTGGTTTTGGTGGGCTGTAATTTTTGCTTTTTCAATTTTCGCCTATGAAGCGATTTTACAAAAGATAAAAACTACGCTTGGCATAAAAGATGATATCAGTAAGAAACCACAGGATATCTAATGTGCTTAAAAAAATTATTAAAGATTTTTTTCAATTGTTTGTTTTCGCTTTTATTTTTTATGCCGCTTTATGTTTATTCCCAAGCTGCGCAGGCACAGGAGCAATTGTTTCTGATATCGGAATCGGAGCTTCAGAGTATCGAGAGGTACAAACACAACAGCGAGAAAGAGAAACAGAGCTGGCTGTCACAGGTGCAAGGATTGAGCTTGAGAGCCGAGAGATCAGAGCAGAACTCAATGAGCTTGAACGATCAATTATCGCAAGCAAGGGAACAGAACAGGAGCTTGGAGAGATTATTCAACGAATCAGAGCGCGAGAAATTGATCCAGCTTTCATCGAAGAATGGCGAAATCGCGGCTTTGAAGAAAGAAGCAGCAAATGAAAAAAATAAATCGCAGCGCCGGCTTTTTATCATTATTGGTCTTGCAGGAATTATTTTCATATACTGCGCAATTAAATTATTTCGCAAATTAAGGTAGTGAATATGGAAGCTGGTTTTATTCATCTTTTACAATCATGGGGACCAACGGCGGCATCAAGCCTTTTAATATTTATTGTTTCTTTCTTAATAAAGAAAATTAATTCTAATTATGACAAGGATGAAGAACGTGCAGCGAATCTGCGTAAAGATATTCAAAAAATACATGACGATGTAAACCTTACATTAAATAGTTTTGGAGAGCGCTTAACAAAGGTTGAAAACGATTATGTAAAAAATGAATTTTTCTTTCGTGAAATGCAGGGCTGGAGAAGTGAGATAAATAGAGTATCAGATCAGATAACAAACTGTTTTACGGTTCTTACTCAAAATATATTTCAATTATTAAACCGGGGGAAAAATGAATTGTAAAGATAATATTTTAAGAGGAACTCTTCTTGATTTTCTGCGGAAGGTTTACCCTGAAGGCGCAGGTTATCAATCTATTATTAGCATTTTTTTTCAATATCATAAAATTGATGATATCGCTTCGTCATTGGAATATCTTGTAGACAAGGAATATATAAAAAAAGCCGAAGTACCTCATCCATATTTAAAACAAGAATCACTTGTGTGGTATAAAATCACACCGCACGGTATCGACCTTCATGACAGAAACATCCCAGAAGATCCCGGCATCCTCATACAGCGGAGCTAATTATGGGACAGAAAAGCAAAGCGGATGTTCATGGCTTAAAAGAAATTATAATTAAGCATTATGACAGTGGTAAAAAGACGATTGCTTATGTAACCGAAAAAACCAATGAGGATTTACAAAAGCAGGGGTTAAAACTCACAATAAGCCGCGAAGCGATACGTCGTGTTATTCGTTCTGAAGAGGATGAAATCGCCGACATCAGAAAGAGCGTTGAAATCTCCAAAGCGATGGCGGAAGTATTCAAAGATCATCCAGGCACAGAGCAAGCTGAAGGGCTTCTTATTTACTTACAGCAGTTAATTTCTAAAGAGATACGAACCTATGAGAGCATCAACTTTGAAGACCCTGCCGAAATGATTATTGCTACAACAAAATTAACACAAGCGCAGGCAAAGCTGTCGCAGTACCGCACCAACGCTGTTAAAGCTCTCGACAAAGCAAAATCGCAGTTAAAAACAGAACTTCAAAAAGCAATACAACACGACAGCGAACTTTTAGAACGCCTCTGTAAGATTGTTGATGAGGCGAAGGTGAAATGATGAAAGCTTTTTCAATATATCCAAAAGAAGAAATAGATTTACGGATTTTATTAAATAAACTACAAAATTACGGAAAAATTAATTGTGATTTTAACAGTTTTTCATGTATTTATAATGAATGGCATCAAATTAATTTTCCTGGTATTAAAATCAGTACAAATTCTGCTATTTGGAGAGATGATTTTTTTCGTAGTTTCGTTAATTTTATTGCAAATCAGGAAATTAAATGAGCGATCTAATTTCCGACTTGATAGGCGATGAACGCTCCGCCGTTGAAAAATCCAAAGAAAAAACAAAGCGTGTTCAGCGCGCCAGAACAGATTTTGGATATTTTTGTAATTACTATCTTTCAAATTATTTTTTTGAAGACCCTGCCGAGTATCAACAGATTTTATATGATGTCGCAAACACAAAATCACTTAAATACGATACTGTAGACAGCCTTAAACCGTTCATTGAAGAACGTTATCATAAACTTTTAAAGCCTCATTCCTCTCTTGCAGGCGCGATGTTTTGTGAGCCTCGCGAACATGGAAAAACAGTCCGCTGGTCATTTGCCTATGTGTTATGGAATGCGCTTACCGGGAAAAACCGTTATACACTCCTCATTGGCGCGTCCGCAGATGCAGCCCGTGAAAACCTTATAAATATTAAATCCGAACTTGAGGAAAATGAATTTATCCTTGAAGATTTCGGTTTTTTGAAAGGCGATGTCTGGCGTGATGATCGTATTGAGCTAAAAAACGGAACGTGCATTCAAGCCAAGGGTTCCGGCGCGTCGATGCGCGGCACACGCTTCAGGCAGTACCGCCCTGATCTAATCGTGTTAGACGATATTCTTAAAGATGATGCTGTTGATTCGCCTTCGCAGCGTGATAAAATTTCGCGCTGGCTTAAAAGAGTTGTTTTCAATCTTGGGCAAACCGCTTTTATCATTTGGGTCAATACAATCTTTCATTCTGACGATCCGATATCACGTCTCATCGAGGAAGTGGAAGCTGGAACGCTAAAGCGTTGGATAGCCGTCCGCCTTTCTTGTCTGCGTCCTGACGGCTCTCCGCTCTGGCCCGAATACTGGTCCGCAGAAGCGTTGGAAGAAAAACGCGAACAGCTTGGCTTTGACAATTTTTCTACGGAATGGTGCAACGAGCCGCTTTCCGATGAACAGCGCATCATTCAAAAGTCATGGATAAAAGCGCACGCATACCGCGAGCTTCCGCCCGCAAACG
>Ga0209755_10005441_pt1 | contig 14494 bp, 12 predicted proteins | sample TergutCo191P1_FD_187301 | JGI IMG/M metagenome (GOLD analysis project Ga0209755, IMG submission 187301) | Cornitermes sp. P1 segment gut microbial communities from Petit-Saut dam, French Guiana - Co191P1 (SPAdes) (version 2) | ecosystem: Host-associated > Arthropoda: Insects > Digestive system... | reverse complement strand
CAACACCGAGCAGCGCAAATATCCAGACAAGGCAGTATTTTAAATCTAGCTTATGGCTTCGCAGCATACTGACAATAAAGACAAACAAAGCGACAATGATAACAAGCATTATCACGCGAATTTCAATAAGCATTATTATAACCATCCCTTCCTTTTTACTATTACGGAACGAAGCATCAAGCAGCTATCCCTCACTGCGTAGTTTTTGCTCTTATTGTTGAGCTGATGATTATTCCCATTGACACCTTTAGCATATAATAAATGGGCTGCAACGCTTTTATGGAAGAAGTTCCGCCTTTGCGCTCGCGCATAACCACAGGGATTTCACAAACACGCAGCTTATTTTTTATCGCAAGTACATTACTCTCCGGCTCCGGATAATCTTTTGCGTAATATTTAGCAAACAACTCCATTGCTTTTTGATTAACAGCTCTAAAACCGCTCGTTGCATCTGTTATTCGTTGTCCGCTTATGAGGTATATGAGCGCTTTAAAGAACTTGATCCCCGCCCGCCTCATAGCCGAGGATTGAAACCCCGACTTATCAATAAACCTTGAACCAATCACTATATCCGCTCCGCCTTGCTCGATTTGGGCTGCAAGCGCCTCAATCTGTCCGGGGTCATGCTGTCCATCTCCGTCAACTTGAACGGCAATATCATAGTGTTTATTGAGCGCGAAGCGATAGCCTGCCTGCACAGCGCCGCCAATCCCAAGGTTTAGCGGCAAGTCCAGATGCGGTATACCTTCCCGTTGCAGTATAGCTCTGCTGTCATCAGTGCTGCAATCATTGACAAATATTACATCAAAAGATGTTTTTTCGCATATTTCACGATATAACGCAATTATCGTTTCCTGCTCATTATAACAAGGGACTATTATAAGTGTTCTCAAGCCGGTACACCGCCTGTCTAGTATAGCGAATCAGCTTACAGAGTATATCATAGAACCACCCTCACTGTATAGCAGTGTAAGCCTAACATTTCCATTATCATCAAGCGGCTCTGCCGTATGTATGTACTTTACTCCTGCAACCGCAAGGTCATTATATGATAAGTTCAGCAAAAAATGATCCGCGCCCCATAATTCAAAACTCGTTTCCCCGGCCGTCAAAGCAACCGTGATATGGGCATACCGGTTATATATCTCTTCATATTTTCGCTCAGGATCCAGCTTATGCCATAACTCAAGGTTTGGATATACGCCCGTAGAGTTGATGGTTGAGGCCCCCGAGGCAATGAGAAATGACGGTCCGTAAAACACATGGTCTGTCGATATCCACTTTTCGTTTGTATATACAGCAAGCTCAGTAATTTTAACGGAAAGCGGCTTTGAATAAATCGCGTCAAGCCCTTTCATTATCGGATGAATAGTGAGCCATGTAGCGCATGACATGCATATGAGATACAGGCATGCGACTCTGAAAACCCTACGGTCACGCTTGGCGTCGAGCAAGCTATATGTCACGACCGCAAATCCCAAAAATATAACAGAAAAATAAATCAGATGCCTAAGACCGATGGGATTGATGAAAGTTGTCCTAAAAAAGCTAACTGCGATAAATGTCAGGCATACGCTGATTGCCGCCGCTCCGACGGCTGCTTTTACGCTAATAAATCCGCTCTTTCCGCTCCTTGTTTCCTTTTGCGGCGCAAACAAGGACATTGCGCGAATAAAGAGAAATACTTGCGAAAACAGGAGAACATCTAATGCTCGACTTGACGCGGAGTAAGACATCAATGTTATTTGCGCAAGCCACTCGGGCCATCCCAAATAAATATATGAGCCAATGAAAACAGTATACGCAATGAGAATGGTACTAAATAGGTCAAAAACCTTTTTCCTTATCATCATATAGGATAAAAATAGGATTGGTACAGGAAATAAAGTATAAATCCCCCCAAATTCGCAAACATTTGTATTTGCAAATGTACTGATTGCAGATATTGGCGCAAAAACTCCGCCATTGACCATTCTGTTTATAAAGCTGCCAAATTCTTCGCCGCCGGTGAAGATTCTCGCGCCCGGGTATACGGTGGCGGATATACCCGCCATATACTCTCCCGACGCAAAAAGGTACGTCATTACAACCGCCGCTATCAGCACTACAGCCGCAGCCAAGAAACCGTAATCGATTTTACCAAGCCTTTTTACACGCCCCCAATTGTCTGACGCAATCCATATTGCCAGAGCTAAATACAGATAGCCTGCCGGGACTTGCCATGCCGGATAAAGATTGACAATAAACATTGATAAGAAAACGGCAATACCAAATGAAAACATGAGCTTCTTTATCTTGGTATCAGAGTTTAGAAAATAATAAAAGCAAACCAGCGCACCTATCCCGGCGGGTATAAAAATAATGTATGACCACCACTGAAAAAGAGGTGAAAATGTAATTAGGCAGGCGCCTGCGACGGCAAGCAGACGATTTTTGCGAGAAATGACGTGCATAAACTCAAATGTAACCATAAATGTCATAATCAGCAGCCCAACCCAACGTGCGCTTACCCCATATTCCACACCTAAAAGGTAGAAAACGCTGAGCGGAAAGGCCATTGTCGCGAAACCCATTGCCATGCCGAACGGCATATTTTCAGTTGCCGTGCCTCGTGCAATAAAATTAAACTGTCCGTAAGGCTCAGGGTCGTATTGCGCCGAAAGCTGCAACGGCGTTGTCACCGCCCATTCATCGGAGCGTATGGGCCTTGGCGTCCCGAAAATAGGATCCCCAAATTCAGCGCGGATGTCGGGTTGAATGTAGTTATGATACATGCCTACAGACGAGAAATGAATTTGGTTAATAACAAGAATCAAAAAGAGCAAAACAGCCAACACATACCGATACTTAAAAATTGCGTTGTAAAATACAGAAATATCCACAATGAAGTGGATAAGCAAAAAAAAGCTTGCAAAAAACACAATACCCGCTCTGTAAACATTCATTAAAGAAAAATCTGCTATATATGCGCCAATCGTCCCTGTTTCAATCAAGCCGCTCCCACTTAAAACAGCATATGCCGGCTGCGCAATCACCGAAAGCAATAGTGAGCATAACACTACAAGGATTATGCCTAGCGCTTTATGTCTCTTATATTTTAGCATTCCGGAAAAATCATTTTTGATATCCGCAAATCCCACTCGTCAAGTCTCCTTATAAAAATTTTTCCCATGCCCCCGCCAATAAAACAAAGCTCATTATGCCATATACTGAGCATGTGTATGCCGCTTCATTTATATTATTCCGTATTTTGAAACTTCCGAGCACATATAGCAATGGGAATAAAAACGGGATTTTATATCTCCCCTGTATGCCTAATATAGTGCTCGCCCCCACCTCCGTAAAACCGATATACATAGCAGTAGAGTATAGCGAAGCTGTCGCAAAGACAAGAAACGCCATAATTATCTTGTACTTTGCCGTCGATGTAAGCATATCACTTTTATTTCTGTCTGTAAGTACGACAAATCCCAGTAGAATCCACACTAAGTGTACAAGTGACGCCTCGCGGAAATGCGCAAAATACGTGATATAGTTTTGCGAAAACATATTTAGATGGGAGCGTAAAAATCTCAGTAAAATCCCCGTGTATGCCAGTGGGTTTTGTAAAATAAACATCACTTGCCCGGATGTGCTGACGCCGGAGCCGCCGCGCAGGTCCCCCTCGCCAACTGCGCCGGACGCGCTTATAAAAGGCAGCGCAAAGCTTGCAACAACAAATAGAATCAAACATGAAACTGTAATGACATAGCCCATGTACCCTTTCTTTGTTTTAAACTTTTCTTTTTTCATAAAGTATAAAATCAGCATAAGCGGAACATAGACCGCTTTCGGTCCCATGCTGACAAAAAACGCACAAAGCATTATTATCAGATTTTTTTTACTGATTTTTGTATCCGGATTTTGTACTTCATGGAAAAAGTATGCAAAGCCCAGCATGAGAAAACCAATCAGCCAATAATCATAGCCAAATGTCGTTGACATTGCAAAAGCCGTGGGAAACATAGCTGTAACCGCCATTATGTGCTTCCCGCTGCCAAGGCGCTTTATTGCAAAGTATACAAGGAGCGTATACACAATATGGTTTGCAAACGCCCCAAGCTTAACTACCACAAAGGGCGCCAGGGCCAAGCTTCTTCCCAGGAAAATGAAAAGACCCGACGGAATATGAGCAAGCCTCACAAATAATAATTGTTCACGCAACGTCACCGATGCCAGTGTATCAGCGCCTTTGCGAAAAGAAAATAATGCCGCATCGCTTTGACTGCGCCACCAACTAAAGTCATGGTCAATTCCTATATCCGATATAAATCCAAAAAACGGATAAAACTCAGGAACTCTTGATAGGAGCAAATCAGATTGGCTTACAGATACATTCCATACAAATGACTCCTCTAATGCCCATGAGTAATGTATACCATTGTCCCATCCGTACCAGAACGGCGGCTGAACCGCTATATACAGGACGCCAATCAGCATGGATAGTGACAAAAATAATATTTCAGGTCTTTTGCGAAAAATGGCGATGCAGTATATAGACAGTATAACCGCAATATAAAATGACGTTCTTAAAATAAGTGTAAAGACGCTAAACGCGGCGCCCCTTGAGAAAAACACATCCGCTGCAAACGCAATTATAATCACAGCAAGAATTATTGCTATATGCAATATAACCTTTTTGGGGTTCCCTTTTATAAAGCCTGTTATCAGCGTGAATGTATTTTTGATTTTTTTAACGCACTTATCCAAATACCCTGTGTATATCCCCGCTGCCCAGAGAAGAATAACAGACATACAGATGGCTGATGCCATTATTATTCCATCGTAATCACCTACCCATTGCCTGCTTACATTCAAAGGTGATTCCGACATGTAAATTCCTTCGATTCCGAGCGTTTCATTAAAAGTATGAATATCAATTCTGATATCGGTATACTCCGCTTCAGGCAGCCTGAATATCACCTCCAAGCTTCCCTTCGCCAAATATCCCGTGACCACTCTGGCGGCATTAAAGTGGTGCCCGCCTTGCGCAAAGTATAATGCGACAAATTGCGATTCGGCGGCAGGTTTGTCCAATACAACTTTTACGGAAGCAACTATTTGATCCGGAGGGGCAATGTAGATACTGTCGTCAATCACCTCTTTAACATTATACGGGTATACATTGACGGCGTTATCCCCGACAAACTCAAACTCAAAAACAAATGATGAGGACGCAAATAAGTAGTTGCTTATGCCGAGCAACACAACAGGGAACAAAAATAAAAATAAGACGACCACATGTTTCTTTTTCACACTCTTTAGCATAAAAACCTTCCCAGCGCGTCTTGCCATGCCGGCATCCGCTCGAATCCCGCTTCATCCAAACTCACTTTTGACAGCCTTGAGTTTTTTGGCCTCGCCGCCTTTGTCGGGTACTGCTCCGATAGAATCGGATTTATCCTGCAAGAACTTTTTGTCCGGGACATTATTTCTTCCGCAAAATCCGCCCAAGAACAAAAACCTTCGTTTGTCGCGTGGTATATGCCATACTTTTTTTGTTTTCCCGTTGATTGCGCCATGTCGCAGAGTAATTTCGCCAAATCCGGCGTGTATGTCGGGCTGCCTATTTGATCGCTCACCACACTCAGTTCATACTTCGCTTTTGCCAGATTCCGCATCGTTTTTACAAAGTTATTTCCGATTTGTCCGAACACCCACGATATTCTGACTATAAAGTACTTCTCAAGATACCTTTGCACGGCTTCTTCGCCCGCAAGCTTGCTCTTTCCATATATCGAAATCGGGCTTTTGACCGCGTCGGTTTCATATGGGGTCTCTCCTTTGCCATCGAACACATAGTCTGTGCTTATGTAAATCATAGCCGAGTCTGTATCACCGCAAGCTCTCGCAATATTTTCCGTACCCTCCGCATTTATCCTAAAGCAGCGCTCAGCCTCGTCTTCAGCCTTATCCACCGCCGTATACGCGGCACAGTGTATCACGCATTTAGGCTTGCAAGCGTCAACACGCTTGCCGACAGCGCTTGAATCGGTTATATCGAGCGCTTCAATACTCTCTGCGGCAATGATATCCGTGCCTATATACTCTATTTTCCTTCTTTGCAACTCCGCCGCAACATCTGTCCCCAGTTGTCCGGCTGCGCCTGTGACCAGAATCATATATGCTCCCCTTGTGTGGTAATCATCCGCTGCCCTTCGAGCGGCGCCCTATTCATGCGTTCATGCGCAAAGGGGCAGGAAACTATCTGTCCTTATAGTTTCTCTCATAGTACTTTTGGTACTCGCCATCGAGAACATTTTGCCACCATGCGCGGTTATCTTTATACCATTGTATAGTAAGCCCAAGACCATCTTCAAACTTTGTTTCCGGCAGCCAGCCGAGTTCTTTGTTTATCTTCGCCGGGTCTATACCATAGCGCATGTCATGACCGGGGCGATCAGCTACATAGGTGATGAGCGTATCGGGTTTGCCGAGCTGTTGCAGTATGGCCTTTACCACATCAATATTTGCTCTTTCATTATGCCCGCCGATATTGTAGACCTCGCCCGGCGTACCATTTCTGACTATCAGGTTTATAGCGCGGCAATGATCGATAACATACAGCCAGTCCCGCACATTTTCACCCTTTCCGTACACAGGCATAGCTTTGTCTTGCATTGCGTTTATAGTCATGAGCGGTATCAGTTTTTCCGGAAAATGATACGGCCCGTAGCAATTGCTGCATCGGGATATCGTTATCGGCATTTTATACGTGCGCACATACGCAAGGCAGAGCAAATCCGCTCCCGCCTTAGACGCCGAGTACGGGCTTGAAGTGTGAAGCGGCGTTTCCTCGGTAAACAGCAAATCCGGCCTGTCAAGCGGCAAATCGCCATACACTTCATCCGTTGAAACCTGGTGGTATCTTTTCACTTCAAACTCGCGGGAGGCGTCCAAGAGCACTTGCGTACCAATAATATTTGTTGTAAGAAACACACCGGGGTTGATAACACTCCTGTCCACATGACTTTCCGCGGCAAAATTGATAACACAGTCCGGACGATGCTTATCAAATATAGCTCTCATTGCAGGCGCATCCGCTATATCCGCTTTTTCAAAGTGAAAGTTTGCACTGCCCATAACAGGCGCAAGCGTCTCCATATTTCCGGCATATGTGAGCTTATCCACACAGATAATTGTATCCCCGGGATGATTCTCAAGTGTATCATGTATAAAATTTCCTCCGATGAATCCGGCTCCGCCCGTAACAAGTAGTTTCATTTGTCGATTTCCTCCCTTAATAGTGGTGCGGTTTTGTCTTTTTCCGAGACAATCGGGTTATCTATGCCCCAGTCTATACCCAATTCCGGGTCAGACCAGAGAATTGACCTGTCATGTTCCGGACTGTAGTAATTATCGGCTTTGTATTGTATTTCGGTGTTGTCTGTGAGCGTGAGAAAAGCATGACCAAATCCGCGCGGAATAAACAGTTGTTTTTTATTCTCCGCCGTCAGTTCAACACTTATCCATTGCTTGTACGTTTCACTGTCCGGACGCAAATCAACCGCAAAATCCATAAGCGCCCCTCTTGTGCATCTCAAAAGCTTTGCCTGTTCCATTGGCGGTCTTTGGAAATGAATCCCCCTAAGCGTACCTTTTTGAACAGAATAAGACTGATTATCCTGGACAAAATCGCAAGCTATCCGCGGCGTTTTCTTCTTGCTGTAAGTCTCCATAAACCACCCGCGGCCATCCCCAAACACTTGCGGCTCAACAACATAAACACCCTTAAGTTTCGTTTCTGTTATTTTCATAGCTATTTAATCCTTCCGCTCAAAACCTTCTTCAAATACTCGCCGTAAGGAGATTTTCCATAACTCTCCGCCAGATCGCAAAGCTGTTGCCGGTCAATAAACCCCATTCGATACGCAACCTCTTCGACAGCCGAGATTTTTATGCTCTGCCGCTTTTCAACCGCCATAATGAAATTTGAAGCATCCATCAAACTGTCTGTCGTCCCCGTATCAAGCCACGCAAAACCGCGCCCGAGCGTTGTAACCTCTAAGGCTCCGGCTTCAAGATAAATACGGTTTAAATCCGTTATTTCCAGTTCCCCTCTCGCGCTCGGCTTCAAGCTCTCCGCATACTCCACACATTTATTGTCGTAAAAGTACAGTCCGGTGACAGCATAATTTGATTTGGGCTCTTTTGGTTTTTCTTCCAGACTGACAGCTTGCCCTTTATCGTCAAACTCAACTACGCCGAATCTCTCCGGATCATCAACATAGTACCCGAAAACAGTCGCTCCGTTTGCCTTAGCCGCCGCCTTTTGCAAAAGACCAGAAAATCCGTTGCCGTAGAAAATATTATCTCCGAGTACCATAGCACATGAATCATTCCCGATAAAGTCTTTACCGAGAATAAACGCCTGCGCAAGCCCATCCGGCGAGGGCTGCACCTTATAAGACAAACTAAGCCCGAGATTTTCCCCATCGCCCAAAAGCCGCTCGAAATTCGGCAAATCATCAGGCGTGGATATAATCAAAATCTCCTTTATTCCCGCCAGCATGAGCGTTGACAGCGGATAAAAAATCATAGGCTTGTCATAAACAGACAACAACTGCTTACTCGTAACCCGTGTAAGCGGATATAGCCGCGTACCGGCGCCGCCCGCAAGAATTATACCCTTCATCAAGAAGCCCCCACTTAAATAAAAATTATATGCGCTACCTTCCGGGACAGACCATTTTTGAATGTGCCTAAACGGAATATTTTTGCAATCCTCATGAGTTTACAGTGGTTTGGGATATCGCTGTATGCCGTCAGCAGTTCCTTTTGCTCCGCCGTGAGCCTGTCTCCAAATACTTCCAAAAGACTTTGCGCTTGCAAGTACGTGCCGGAAATCGCCTCTTTGACTTCCGCGCTGTTTAACATCCTGTTTATCTTGTACGACATAGTCCTTACATCTTTAGCACCTATGTCATTTTTATCGTGCTGCCTGTATAGGATCGTTTGCTCATAGACCGAACCGATTTTTCCGAACGCCGACGCAATGAGCATCAGCCACCAATCATGCATCACCATGTACGGAGGTGTATCATTTATAAGTTCCGCCAATGCGCGATTGTACATAACCGTACACCCTGTGAGCGTATTTTGTATTACTTGATTAGCGAGCCGCTTCTTTTCGTAATCGGCATTCATTGCGGTTCTGTAAGACGGGGATATTGTTCCGAGCCGCTTATCCACTACTTTTAGGTCAGTGTGTACCAATAAAGGTGTTTGTGCCCCATACTCCGATTCCATATCCCGCATCATTTTAAGCGTGACTTCAATCTTATCCGAAAGCCAAATATCGTCTTGATCGCATAACATAACATAGTCGTCTTTGTGCTCAATCATCATTTTCATAAAATTATGCTGCGAGCCTCCGGAGTTTGCACTGTTTTGTTTCACAAAAATTTTAGCCGGTTTTTTTTCCGCATACTCTTTAATTATTTTATATGTCTTGTCTGTAGATTTATCATCTTGTATAAACAGTTTGAAGCCCTGCTCTGTTTGGTCAAGGAGCGACTCAATTTGCCCGGCAATGTAACGCTCGCCGTTATATGACGCCATGAGTATCGAGATCATACACATTCCCCGGTACCGGTCAGTGCATCGTATACACTGCACTGTACATACTACACCTTTCTTCTGACTATTTTCCCATACACACCGGCCAGCAACTTGTTTGGCAAAAGCCTTACCGGTATCCGCATCGCGGTATTGCGCATAAACTCGATTCCGTTTGTAAATCCAAGCTCTTTTAGCTGCTTTTGCATTCGCCATTCAGAACTTATATATCCTGCTCCCCTTCGCCGCTCATACATACCGCTTCCAATGCGAGCGTCAACTAAAATATCGGGGTGATTGGCGCATATTGTACCATTGCTAATCATTCGTGTCCATAAGTCATAATCTTCAAACCATGGAAAAAAGCGATAATTACCGGCGGCAAGCGCCGCTTCCCGCTTAAACATAACTGTCATTTGGTTAAAAGGGTTGCGAATTTTTGCAAACCGCAATATATCTTCGTGAGCACACGGAACAGCCCTTGTTGATATGGTATGCCCGGGATTATTTGAGAATTCCGATATCTGACCTCCAATCAGACCGAGCGCCGGATTATTTCTTATCATCTCCAGTTGTTTCCCGAATCTGTCCGGCTTGCATATATCATCGCTGTCCACGATGGCAATCCACTCATGACTTGCCGCATCTACTCCGGCAGCGCGAGCGGGTCCCGACGTCACATTTTCGGGAAGTGCGATTATCTTGAGGTCGCCCCGATATCTAAAATCACGGATAGCATCATCAAGCTCATCTGTAAGCGGCCCATCTTTGACGATAACAACCTCATCCGGCAAGATTTTAAGTTTGCCTATGCTTAAAAGACAAGCTTCCAAGTACCGCGGATTTTCCTTTGCATACACACACATCGATAGAGTAAACTTTATCATCACATATCCGGCTCACTTCCTGAGCGCTGTGTTTGAGCCGGTTTCAATTCCTTCGGCACTTGAGGTCTGAAATACTACCCTGATTGTCTGAAGCATAAGCTTTATATCCTCGAGAATGGAAAATGTCTCTATGTACATGATATCCAAAAAGAGCTTTTCCTCCGGCGCCGTGCTATAGCGTCCGTAAATTTGCGCAAATCCCGTTAAGCCCGCCTTTACCTTTGTCCTAAAACCAAAGTTTGGATATACTTCCTCGTATTGCTTCGCTATTTCCGGTCTCTCCGGACGCGGGCCGACGATTGACATTGAGCCCGAAAGGACATTGAATAATTGCGGCAGCTCGTCAATTCTCGCCTTTCTTATAATGCGTCCCACAGGCGTGATTCTTTCATCATCGATTGCTGTCAGGCGAGGTACTCCGTCATCCTCCGCGTCCGGGCGCATACTGCGAAACTTGTATAAAGTAAAATGCTTTCCATTCCTGGTCACTCTCGTTTGCTTGTATATTGCGGGATGCCTGTCATATACCCGCACAATCACCCATACGGCCGCCATCAGCACGCTTGATAGCAAAATCCCTATAAGCGATATTGCTATATCCATGAATCTCTTTATGAAAAGGACGCCCATGTCAGGTTCCGGTATCTTAAGCGAAAACATTGGCGTATTCGACAGCCACAATGTGGTTGCCGAGTTTATCAGGATATTTGAAAATGACGGCAGTATGTATGTATGCTTATTATGCAAGTAACAATACTCCAGCAGCCACTCCTGCGTTTTTTCGTCAACATCGAGAAGAAAAACGGACTCGGCTTCGTCAACAACATCCAGTATCGAGCCGACAGGCTCGTTTTTTGATATTGCATAGTTTATTTTGAATTTTCTTCGCTGCTTTGAAATAACTGTTTGATAATCATGCAGTTTCTCCCTGTTTCCAAAAACGATGACTGTTTTTTTCGCCGGATTTTTTTTGTAATACAGCATATCGATAAATATCGACATTGGGGTGACAAAGGCGATTTGAGCGCCGATAATAAATAAAAAACCATCTATCGGAAGCAAATCGGCTATACGCAGACTAAGCAGAAAATATTGAAAAACATTTGCAAAAATCAGACACAGCACCCATGACAGGATTATCTCCTGTACGCTTGAGTTTCCGTAGTTAAATCCATTATAAACCTTGCTGATGAGGTACAAAGTCACCATGTACAATAAGATAACTACAAAATTTCCCAAAAAATAGTACAGTGTCTGTCCGTAAAACAACCTTTGACCCACGGCAAATATTGCTAAAACAGCAAAAAACAAAATCGCTTTCAAGAAAAATAACAGTAAGTTTCCGGATTTCTCTTTTTTAATCATTTCCCTTATCCCAACTCCCCGATCGCTCTTTGTACGTCTGACTTGAATCTTTCCCATGCATCAGGGTTGCTCACAAAATATCTTGGGCAGTCAGTGGTTGAAAGCACATCATGATGCCTCAGAACATCGTCTGATGTAAGTCCAAATTGCTTACATAGCCATGCCGTCAAGCGGATGGTCGCCGCATATGATTCATCCGTGAATCTGCCGGTATCGTCCGGATGACAAACTTCGATTGAGAGCGTATCATCATTTCTGTGGTTTGATGCAAAGGCAACCTCATCAACAGGCACACATTGGACTATTCTTCCATCGAGACAAATAATAAACTGACTACTGAGCGGTGTTCCCCCGGCTGCCTCTATATTCGCAAAAAAGTTCCTGTTTTGCGTCGCCGTCGTGCCGGGATTGCCAATATTGTGAATTACTATACCATTTACCTGTTCAAGAGGAAAGCCCGGTCTTGAAAATCCGCTGATTGGCAACAGTTCCTGATCTATCCAATCAAGACTCTCTATTTCCGCTTGAACCGTCAAGGTATATACAGCAGAAATTGTGGCGTCCTCCCGGTTTGCTCTTGCTTCCATAACGAATGCAAACACTATTACGATAAGCCCCGCAACTGTCAACACAACCGCATGAAAAGGCACTTTTTTTGGCAAACGAAAACGAGTTATTCTCTTGATCATTGTCTCTCTTTATTTTTCACTTATCCAGCTTCATGATATCTTTGTTTTTAATGAAGTATTCCGCGCCGGATATTATGGTTGTTGCACCGATCAGCACCCAGCAGACTATAACCATCCACAAATCCAGAGGCAAAAACATAGCAACCAGGCAAGCTATAGTGACACATGTTTTTATCTTCCCCGACATTGTCGCGGCAATCACACGCCCCTTCGCCGCCGCAACCAAGCGCATGCCTGTTACCATAAACTCTCGGATAATTACAGCAAGCACGAGCCATGCCGGCATTAGTCCGGCCTCGATAAACCACAGCATTGCGGCAAATGTAAGAATCTTATCCGCAAGGGGATCCATGAATTTACCAAAATCTGTCACTTGATTTCGCTTTCTTGCAACAAGTCCGTCGGCCATATCCGTCAGACCCGCAATTATGAAAACAGCCAAAGCAATGTAATTGCTGTACTCAAAGTCAAGATAAAGTATCACTAAAAAAATTGGAATCAACGCAACTCTTGCCATTGTTAGCTTATTTGCTGTATTTATAGCGGTTCACCTACCAGTTCCCCATCCTCGATGCCGATAATCCTGACGTCGATGAATGTATTTGGATGTATAGCTCCGGGATTATCATGAGATGGGCGAATGCGAATATAACCATCGACCTCCGGTGATTCGGCCGCACTGCGCGCCATGTAGTATGCCTCTTCTTGTGAGCCCGATTTTTGCACTTCCGGCTCCTGCGGTATTATAATGTCATTTTCCACAAGAACGGTTACCGTATCTCCTATTCTGCTCTCGTTGAACTTGTTCATTATTTCCGATTGCAGCTTACTTACTGTCTCCGCCCTCTTTTCGGCGGTTTCCTTTGACGGTCTTTCCATAAGCGCAGCCTCTGTACCTTCTTCCGGACAGTACGCAAACACTCCGACCCTCTCAATTTTTGCTTCTTCCAGAAAGTCGCAAAGCTGACTAAACTCAGCTTCACCCTCTCCCGGGAGTCCCGTAATCAAGCTGGTGCGCAGCACTGCGCCCGGTATGCGTTCTCTAATGCGGTTAAACAGAGCGCGTATTTCTTCTCCTGTACCGCGGCGGTTCATTTTTTTGAGAATTTCATCGTTGATATGCTGAATAGGAATGTCGAGGTATGGTAGTATTTTATCACTTTCTGCGATTACGTCAATAAGTTCATCGCAAATCTCGTCAGGATACAGATAGTGAAGACGGATCCATCGCAGATTTTCCAGACTGTTGAGCGCCTTAAGCAGTGCGGTTAATTTTTTTTCTCCATAAATATCGCGCCCGTAGTTTGTCACATCTTGCGCAACTATTATAAGCTCCCCGATACCGGAAAGTGCAAGCTTACCCGCCTCCTCGATAATTTTCTCCATTGGGCGGCTTCTGAATTTGCCCCTTATAGCGGGAATACAACAATAAGAGCAGCGGTTGTCGCAGCCTTCCGCTACTTTGAGGTATGCCCAAATTGGAGAAGTTGTGATAATTCTGGAAGTCTCACTTACCGGAGCGTCTATGTCTCCATAAAACTCTTTTTTTATCGTGTTCGTCCCACCGGAAATTCCTGCGGCATTGCAGACGGCTTCTACGATGTCGTCAAAACTGCCTGTGCCCAGCACAACATCTATTTCCGGCAAATCTAAGAGTATCTCATCTTTGTGCCGCTCCGGCAGACAGCCGGCAACGACAAGCTTGCCTATTACCCCTTGATTTTTTGCGTCAATAAGCTCGACAATCAGTTCAATCGCTTCACTCTTTGCGCTTTCAATAAAGCCGCATGTATTGACCAGAACAACATCGGCGTTTTCTATCTCTCCGGACACATCATAACCGGCACTGCTCAGCAAATACATCATTTGCTCAGTATTGATACGATTTTTCGAGCACCCCAGCGATATGACCCCTATTCTTCCGGACATTCTAAATACCTCTGTATTGCCGCATTT
>Ga0209755_10005440_pt1 | contig 14496 bp, 12 predicted proteins | sample TergutCo191P1_FD_187301 | JGI IMG/M metagenome (GOLD analysis project Ga0209755, IMG submission 187301) | Cornitermes sp. P1 segment gut microbial communities from Petit-Saut dam, French Guiana - Co191P1 (SPAdes) (version 2) | ecosystem: Host-associated > Arthropoda: Insects > Digestive system... | reverse complement strand
TCAGATTCGCGCAGAAGAGCAGAGATTGCGTGAGTTGGAAGCCGCTGCCGCTGCTGCCGCTGCCGCCGCAAGAGGACAACAAAATGTTGTGCGGGGAACTGGTGAGCTAATATGGCCTGTGCCGGGCCACAGACGGATTTCAAGTGGGTTTGGTATCAGGCAACACCCTGTTTTTGGTGTAATGAGACAACATAATGGTATTGATATTCCTGCTCCTCATGGTGTAAATGTTGTTGCTGCCGACAGAGGCACAGTTATAACCTCTACATATAACTCATCATTTGGAAATTTTATAGTTATTTCACATGGCAATATGAATACATTGTATGCTCATCTGAGTACACGCTCAGTGAGGGTAGGAGATGTTGTCCAAAGGGGACAAGTGATAGGTCGTATTGGCTCAACAGGTATTTCAACTGGTCCGCATCTGCATTTTGAAGTTCATGTAAATGGGCAGAGGGTTAATCCAACGAGGTATCTATAAGTCAAGTTTGGACATTAGTCCTTGTATGATAAGATAAAATGAGAGATTATGAAACAAAAGTACTCACTTAGTATTGTTATAGCGCTGATGCTTTTTGCATCAGCGTTAACGTTGGCAGGTATGTTGATGATCACGGGCCTTCCGCTCAGAACCTTGGGCAGCAGGTCTGATTTTGCGCGGGAATATGCTCAGTTGCTTACCACGATAGATGAAAATTTCATCGGTGATTTTAATGAGCAGGAAGTTGCAATAGCGTCTATGCGGGCTGCGGTGGCAGCATTAGATGATGATTGGTCATTTTTTATGACTGCTGATGAGCTTGAGCGTAATCTTAATAGCGCACATAATAGATATGATGGCATTGGTGTCACTGTTTTTGCTGATGATCAAACCGGATATATTATGATAATTGATGTTTTTAGAGGATCTGCTGCAGAGCTTTCTGGGATTTTGCCCGGGGATATAATACTTTCTGTTGATGATAATGATGTTGTCGGATTTTCGGTTGCGCAACTAAGAGCGCTACTGATAAGGCCGCATGGCGAGTTTGCAGATATTTCAGTCAGGCGTGAAGACGGCACGACTCATTATGTTTCTGTTGAGTTTGGTCCTGTATTTGTTGCACCGATTTCATATGAGTTGCTAGATGGGAATATAGGGTATATAAGGCTTTTTAATTTTAACAATGGTTCTGCAGATAGCTTTATAACTGCTGTAAATGATCTCATAGATGCAGGTGCAGTTGGTTTTGTTTTTGATATGAGGGAAAATCCTGGTGGTTGGGTTACGGAGATGTCTGATATTCTCGACTTTTTACTGCCTGAGGGTGAGATATTTATATTGGTGGACAGAAATGGCACGGAGACGATCACAACATCTGATTCTGAGTATATAGATTTGCCAATGGTTGTTATTGTCGATTCTTTTTCTTTTAGCGGTGCTGAATATTTTGCTGCAATGCTAAGGGAGTTTGGTTTTGCTGAGATTGTGGGAGAGCAGACCACAGGTAAAAGCAGAGTGCAAAGAATTGTTAGGCTACAAAGCGGTGCTGCTGTTAATATTTCATTTGCCGAGTATCTCACAAAAAACAGAGTTAGTTTACACGATGAAGGCGGGCTTACGCCGGATCATATTGTGATTTTATCGGATGAACAAAGAGGACTTTTTAGGAGAGGTAATCTTGATTTTGATGATGACCCGCAGCTTTATGCAGCTTTAAATGTGCTGGGAGCTGGGTCTGGGGCTGGCATGGTTTACGATTAGCAACTTTAATTTTTTGTTGACAAGTCAGGCTTTTGGGCATATAATGACATTCCAGTGGCAGCTGATTCTGAGTTGCTGACGTCCAACATCCGCTTGCGGATGTCGTTGGGCTTTTTGTTTTGTGTGTGCTATGATATTTCTTGCGCCCAAAAATATTTATCCCGGAAAGGATTATGAGTGATGTTCAAGGAAGCAAAGTATAAAATGAGCGAAGAGCGTCTGGAGCAGTTGAAAGATGAACTTCATTTTCTCCAAACGGTCAGGGAAAAAGAGGTTGCTCAGCAAATAAAAGAAGCGCGTTCCTTTGGTGACCTTACTGAAAATAGCGAGTATGATGAGGCAAAGACTGAGCAAGGGAAGCTTTATTCAAAAATCGCTGAGATAAAAAATCTCATAGAAAATGCTGAAATTGTTGTTATTTCAGAGCAAACTGACCGCATTGGTATGGGAAGTAAGGTTACGGTGCGTGATGTAGAAGATAAATCTGAGATGACATATGTTATTGTCGGTTCACAAGAGGCTGACCCCGCAGAGTCAAAGATTTCAGATGACTCCCCATTTGGCAAGGGTTTGATGGATCGCAAAGTGGGCGAGATAATAGAGATAGAAGCACCTGTTGGTGTGCTCAAGTTTGAGATATTAAAAATATCTTAAAAGGATAGCATGGCAAAAAATAAAGAGGTTATAATATGTCTAACGAAACTTTAAACAACCAGATAAATGAAACGGAAGAGTTATCTGAAATCCTTCAGGTGCGCAGGGATAAGCTAAAAAAGCTTCAGGATGAGGGGCGAGATCCGTTCCATCTGACTAAGTTTGAGCGTACGGCATATTCAGCAGATGTGAAGGCTGATTTTGAAGCTTTTGAAAACAAGGCTGTTGCTATGTGCGGCAGGATTATGGCAAGACGCGAAATGGGTAAGGCTACCTTTGTTGATATTGCGGATGACAGGGGTAGGATTCAGCTGTATATTAAGCTAAGTGATGTCGGCGAGGAAGCTTTTAATGATATTAAAAAAGGCGATATTGGTGATTTTATCGGTGTTACTGGTTTTGTGTTTAAAACCAAAATGGGTGAGATATCTGTCCACTGCAGAACTATCGCTCTGCTTGCAAAATCGCTTAGGCCGCTACCCGAAAAATTTCACGGGCTTACAAACACCGAGCTAAAGTATCGCCAGCGCTATGTTGATTTGATAATGAACCCTGATGTGCGAAGAACATTTGAAGTGCGCAGTCAGTTTATTTCATATATTAGGTCGTTTCTAAATGATAGAGGATACATCGAGGTAGAAACACCTGTTCTTAACACGATATCCGGTGGCGCGACTGCTCGACCGTTTATCACCCACCACAATACTTTGGGGCTGGATATGTATCTAAGGATTGCGACTGAGCTGCACCTAAAGCGGCTTATAGTTGGAGGAATTGAGAGAGTTTATGAAATCGGACGCATCTTCCGCAATGAGGGTATAAGTACTAGGCACAATCCTGAGTTTACTACTGTTGAGTTATATCAGGCTTATGCAGACTATAACGATATTATGGATTTGTTTGAGGACTTATTGTCTTCAGCGGCATTAAAAATTCTTGGGACATATAAGGTGCAGTGGCTTGGGCAGGAGTTAGATCTAACGCCGGGCTGGCCGCGTGTTTCGATGGCTGATGCTGTTAAGGAGCATACCGGTGTTGATTTTATGTCATTTGAAAGCACTGAAGATGCAGTGAAGGCTGCGGCTTCAATTGGTGTTAAAATGCCCGATGGTAAAACTCCCACTTGGGGAGATCTGCTTTATGAATGTTTTGACCAGAGAGTTGAAGATAAACTTATTCAGCCCGTGTTTATAATTGATCACCCTGTTGAGGTTTCTCCTCTTGCAAAGCGTAAGAAGGATGACCCAAGGCTAACAGAGCGGTATGAGGTATTTATTTGCTGCAGTGAGATGGGTAATGCCTTTAGCGAGCTCAATGACCCCATAGACCAAAAAGAGCGCTTTATGGCTCAGGTTGCTCTCAGGGATTCCGGAGATGAAGAGGCCGGAATGATGGACGATGATTTTATAAACGCACTTGAATATGGTATGCCGCCGACAGGTGGTTTGGGTATAGGTATTGACCGATGTGTGATGATGCTGACAAATAATTCATCAATTCGGGATGTCTTATTGTTTCCAACGATGAAGCCCATAGAGGATTAGATTATAAAAGCCGCTTTTTGCGGCTTTTATAAGTGTACAAGAAAAGTGTGAAATGTAGAAATTTTGTGGAAAATTTTTATTGAATACTCATTAAAACGAGGTGCGATATGGAGAGAATTACGAGTAGACGCAATCCTTTATGCGTACATATCAAAAAGCTTGGCACTGATAGAGGATATCGTGAAAAAAGCGGTGAGTTTCTCTGTGATGGGTTAAAGCTTCTCAGTGAGGCGGAGCGATTTGGGGCTGAGATTACTTCTGTTTTAACTTCAGATCATTTGCCGTTTCCACTACCGATTGATACAAAGGTGTATATGACCGATACCACCTTAATAAATTCAATTTCGCCGTTAAAAAATGCTCAAAAGCTGCTGTTTACATGTAAGATTCCTAAAAATGATGTGAGAGGATTTGCAGGTGAGGCGGCAATACTTCTTGACGGTGTTCAAGACCCGGGAAATGTTGGTACCATAATTCGAACTGCAAGTGCCTTTGATATAAAAAACATCATTTTGAGCGGAACTTGTGCTGATATATATAACCCCAAGACAGTGCGCGCGACTATGGGGGCTATATTTAGGCAAAATATTTGCAATATGAGCATAGATGAGCTCCGGTTGCTTAAAGAAAGCGGCGTTACATTTATTGGAGCGGCGCTTGGTGAAGATAGCAAGGTTTTTGATGAGGTAGATCTTAGGCGTTCTCTTATTGCGATTGGCAGTGAGGGTAAGGGGCTATCAGAAGAAGTGCTGAAACTGTGTGATGAAAAGGTTAGAATTCCGATTTCACAGGATTGTGAGTCTCTTAATGCAGCGGCTGCGGCGGCAATTTTAATGTGGAGTGCTAAATAGATGCATCATCTAAAATATTGGATTTGGTTATCCGCTATGGGCGGTGTTGGGGCTGTCACAGCCCTTAGGCTACTTGATTACTTTGGAGATGCTGAAAAGGTTTTTCTTGCAAATGAAAAGCAGTATAGGCAAGTAGAGGGCGTGAAGCCATCAGATATATCTTCACTCATGGATAAAAGTCTGGACAAAGCAAATGCAATACTTGTAGATTGTGAGAGAATTGGTTGCCGTGTTTTAACTTTCTTTGATGAGGAATATCCGGAGCGGCTCAGAAATATCTACAATCCGCCTGTCACACTTTATGTCAAGGGAACTTTGCAGGTTGTTGACCATGTGCCCGTCGTTGGGATTGTAGGAACCAGAGACTGTACATCATATGGACTAAGTGCGGCTGAATCTATAAGTTATGAGCTTGCTCGTTGTGGTATAATTGTGGCAACGGGTTTGGCTAAGGGGATTGATTCTGCGGCTGCAAGAGGGGCTTTACGCGCAGGCGGTCAAGGATATATAGTTGGAGTAATTGGTTCGGGGCATGGTGTGGTTTATCCACCTGAGAATGCAAAGTTATTTGATGATGTTGCGAATTTTGGTGCAATAATCAGTGAGTATCCACCGTATAAACCTGTTGCAAAAACGCATTTTCCTGCGCGAAACAGGCTCATAAGCGGTATTTCGCTGGGTGTGGCGGTAATCGAAGCACCTAAACGTAGCGGAGCTCTCATAACGGCGTCTAGAGCGTTAGAGCAAGGTAGAGACGTATTTACGCTTCCCGGAAATGTTGATTCAAGAAGCTGTGAAGGTTCGAATCTATTATTACGTGATGGTGCTATCGCGATTTTATCAGCAGAAGATATAATAAGTGAATATGCGAAACTGTTTCCGAGCAAAATCAAAATAAGTGCTCCGGCAGATAGGCAAGTAGAGTCTGAAATTGCGCGGAGAAAGCCTGATTTGCAGATGCCTTCTTACAAAAGCAAGCCGGGTGTAAATAAAAAAGAGATTGACAACATAGCACGGGTAGAATATATTGACGTGGAAGAAATCATTGCCGCTCTTGACGGCGATGAGAGGATTGTTGCGCGGACAATTAAGTCTAAGCGCATGCATATAGATGAAATTATTTTAGAGTCGAAGCTTGAAGCGTCAAGGGTTTTAACTGCAATAACACTCATGGAGATCAAGGGAAGCATATTTTCATCAAGCGGTAAATTTTATTCCCTTAAACCATAGCGCGGGTGGGAACAATTAAAGTGGTTGTTTTTTGCGGAAAGATTTCTGAAAGGAATGGACATTTTTAATGCCAAAAGAAAAAAGCAATTTAGTTATAGTTGAGTCGCCTGCAAAGGCAAAGACAATTGGAAAATATTTGGGGTCTAACTTTAAAGTTACGGCATCTATGGGTCATCTTAGAGACCTTCCAAAAAGCACTCTTGGTGTGGATATTGAACATGGTTTTGAGCCGGATTATCAGCCTGTTAAGGCGAGAGAAAGTACAATCAGTGAGCTTTCAAAAGCAGCAAAAAACAGCGCAAATGTGTATCTGGCAACTGACCCTGATCGTGAAGGTGAGGCGATATCTTGGCATCTAAAGGAGCTGCTAAATCTGCCTGATGATAAAACTTTTAGAGTTACCTTTAACGAGATAACACAAAAGGTTGTAAAAAGCAGTATTGAAAATCCGAGAGCGATAGATATGGATTTGGTCAATGCTCAGCAGGCTAGGCGAATTTTGGACAGGATTGTGGGTTATAAGCTTAGTCCGCTTCTGTGGAAAAAAATTCGCAGAGGGCTGTCTGCCGGACGTGTTCAATCTGTTGCAACGAGAATTGTAACAGATAGGGAAGGCGAAATCAGAGAATTTGTCCCTGAAGAGTATTGGCTTTTAAATGTCGATTTGACACCTGAGACTGAGTTGGAAGCTGAGGCTAAGTTTACAGCCGCATTTCATGGCAATGAGAAGAAAAAAATGGAGCTTCACAGTGAGGCAGAAGTAAAAACAGTTGTTGAGGCCGTTCGCTCATCGCCATTTTCAGTGAAGTCTGTTAAGCGTTCAGATAAAAAAAGATCTGCTTCACCGCCATTTATAACTTCAACGCTTCAACAGGAGGCTTCGCGTAAGCTGGGGATGACTCCGCGCCGCACAATGTCTGCAGCTCAGCAACTATATGAGGGTGTTGACATACCGGGCGAAGGTACTGTAGGTCTTATTACATATATGAGAACTGATTCACTACGTATTTCCGATAATGCAAGAGCTGATGCCAAAAAGTTTATTTTAGGTACTTATGGGAATGAATACTATCCCCAATCACCAAACTATTACAAATCAAAAAGCAGTGCCCAAGATGCCCACGAAGCCATTCGTCCAAGTGATGTGTTTATTACGCCTGATCGTATTAAAGGCAGTGTTACAAGTGATCAGTTGAGGCTCTATCGTCTCATTTGGGGGCGTTTTGTTGCAAGTCAGATGGCTCAGGCTGTATATGACAGTGTGACTGTAGATGTGCAGTCAGCAGGATATATTTTTAGGGCTAACAACACAGTTATTGTTTTTTCTGGATTCACAGCTGTTTATGAAGAGGGCAAGGATGATGAAAAGGTGCAAAAGCAGTCGCCTCTGCCGATGCTCAAAGATGGCGATGGATTAAACCTTCTGGATATTAAAGAAGAGCAGAAGTTTACACAGCCGCCGCCCCGATATACCGAGGCGACGCTTATTCGTGTTATGGAAGAGTCTGGTGTGGGAAGGCCAAGTACATATGCTCCGACTATTTCCACAATTCTCAGCCGTGAGTATGTTGTCAAAGAGGGGAAATTCCTTAGACCAACACCTCTGGGAGAGGTTGTAACAGGTCTTATGGAGGATCGCTTTGGTGATGTTGTCGATTTAAAATTCACAGCTCGCATGGAAGAACGCTTAGACCATGTAGAGAAGGGTGAAGATGATTGGAAGCATGTGCTTGAGGATTTTTATGGTGGGTTTAGTAAATCTCTTGATGATGCAGAAACGGCACTTGAGGGCACGAGGATAAAGGTTCCTGATGAGGTTTCTGACGAGATTTGTGATGTTTGCGGACGTCACCTGGTTGTTAAATCTGGTAGATTTGGAAGATTTTTGGCATGTCCGGGATATCCGGAGTGCAGTGTTACTAAGCCTATAGTAATTGAGATGCCAGGTAGATGTCCAAAATGTGGTTTGCGTATTTTAAAGCGCACTTCAAAAAATGGATATACATATTATGCCTGTGAGAATCTGAAGGAATGCGGTTTTATGACATGGGATGTTCCTGTGGCTGATGATTGTCCTGAGTGTGGACAAACTATGTTCAAGCTGTCGGGGCGCGGTTCAAAAAAACCATTTTGTGTTAATGAGGCGTGCAAGAACTTTTTACCTGAGGATAAGCGCGGTTACAAGAAGAAAAAGGACGGCGGATCTGAGGAAAGTGGCTCAGAAGGTGACTCAAAGACTGCAAAGGCGGAAGAAAAAGCTTCATCAAAGAGCAAGACAACAAAAAAGGCGGCTGCCAAAAAGCCTGCCGCGAAAAAGACTGCTTCAAAGCAGGCGAAAAAGCCTACTGCGAAAACCGCAGCAAAGAAGACGGTATCAAAGGCAAAAAGCAAAGATGAATCCGGAGACGCATAATGAAAGTAAAGGTTGTAGGTGCCGGTCTTGCCGGATGTGAGGCGGCTTGGCAGCTGGCGAAGGCTGGTATTGATGTTGAGCTGTTTGAGATGAAGCCGGCGAAGTTATCTCCTGCACATGTTTCAGATAGCTTTGCAGAGCTTGTTTGTTCAAATTCCTTTCGCAGCAATGAACTTACTAATGCTGTGGGGCTTTTAAAAGAGGAGATGCGCAGGCTGGGTAGCCTTATAATGCAGTGTGCCGATGAGTTTTCCATACCTGCGGGCGGTGCTTTGGCTGTGGACAGGGAACGCTTTGCGCAAGCTGTTACTGAGTGTATCAAGTCTAATGATAAAATTACCGTAATTTCTTCTGAGGTTACTAAAATACCTGATGGGCGCGTGATCATTGCCACCGGACCTCTTACTGCTGATGCTCTTGCAGGTGAGCTTATGTTACTTTTGCCGGATAGAAAGATGCTCAGCTTTTTTGATGCTGCTGCTCCTATTGTGACCTTTGACAGTATTGATATGGAAAGTGCATATCTTGCCTCACGTTATGATAAGGGTACGCCTGATTATATAAATTGTCCGCTTGACAAAGAGGAATACACGGCGTTTTATAAGGAGCTGATTGTTGCACAGGAAGCAGAGCTTCATGGTTTTGAGGATAAGAATGTGTTTGAGGGGTGTATGCCTATCGAGGTTATGGCGCGGCGAGGTGAGGATACCATGCGTTTTGGGCCTTTAAAGCCTGTTGGGCTTCCTGATCCTAAAAGCGGAAGAGAGCCATATGCTGTTGTGCAACTGAGGAAGGATAATGCAGAGGGAACTTTGTATAACTTGGTAGGATTTCAGACGCATTTGAAGTTTCCAGAGCAAAAGCGCGTGTTTTCAATGATTCCGGCTTTGCGCGAGGCTCAGTTTGTGCGCTATGGTGTTATGCACCGTAACACTTTTTTGGATTCTCCGAAACTACTTGACAGATATAATCGTCTCAGGGCTGATATTCGTGTGAGTTTTGCAGGCCAGGTGACGGGTGTTGAGGGATATGTGGAGTCGGCATCGTCAGGGCTGTTAACGGGGCTTGAGACTGCACGTGAGCTGCTTAGTTTGCCGCCGATGGATTTTCCGTCAGAGACGGCAATCGGTGCTTTGGCTTTATATACCTCAGGTGGTTCTGTATCCGACTTTCAGCCTATGAATATAAATTTTGGAATTATCAAGCCGCTAGATGAGAAAGTAAAGGGCAAGAGAAACAAGAACCTTGCCATTTCGCACAGGGCTTTGGAAGTGATTGATAAAATGAGGACACCCAAATGAAAATTATAGTTGATGCTATGGGGGGAGATAATGCTCCTGAAGAAATTGTCAGAGGTTCGCTTATGGCAGTTAAGGAGTCAGGTGTTGAGGTTATCCTCGTTGGTAGGGGTGAGGAGATTCTTCATGTGCTTAATCATGAGGGGTTTTCTGAAGTGCCGCGCGGGGTTGAGATTGTAAACGCAACACAGGTTATTGAGATTGACGAAGATCCTGCGACCGCTTTTCGTGTCAAGAAAGATTCATCGCTTACAGTTGCTCTTAATTTACTTAGAGACGGGGTTGGGGATGCTTTGGTTTCTGCGGGGAGCACCGGGGCGCTTTTGTCGGGTGCAACACTTGTTGTAAAGCGTGTGCGAGGGATTCGCAGGGCGGCACTGGCTCCGTTTATTCCAAGTATGGACGGTGGATTTATTCTCATAGATTGTGGGGCAAACTCGGATTGTTCTCCTGAATATTTGTTGCAATTTGCTTATATGGGCTCTTTTTATGCGCAAGATATACTTAGCGTAAAATCTCCAAGAGTTGGGCTATTAAACAATGGTTCTGAGCGAACAAAGGGCACGGCGCTGCAGCTTGAGACTTTTGAGCTTCTTGAAGAGGCAGGTCTTAGAGGGCATTTAAATTTTGTTGGTAATGTTGAGGCAAAGGATGCTATGAAGTGTGTTTGTGATGTTGTTGTTTGTGATGGGTTTACGGGAAATATTTTTCTAAAATCAATTGAGGGTACTGCATCACTAATTATGTCTGAGCTCAAGACTGTTTTTATGTCAGGTATAAAAACAAAAATAGCTGCGTTACTCATAAAAAAAGATTTGTCAGGTTTAAAGCAAAAGCTTAATCCGGATGCAATTGGAGGTACGCCGCTTTTGGGAATATCAAAGCCTGTTATAAAGGCACATGGATCTTCAAGTGCTATAGCTATTTCGAGTGCAATCAGACAGGCTGATATAGCTGCAAAGGCTGACATTTCGGCAAAGCTTGCAGAAAATTTTAGCAAAAACAGTTGACAAAACTGATAAAAAGTCTTACCATTGGGCTATCTCATAACATTAATTGAAGGGATTGGGTGAACATGATTTTCGAAAAACTAAAATTGATTATTGCGGAGCAGTTGTCAATAAGTGAAAGCTCGATTTTTATGGATACTTCATTTGTAGATGATTTGGGTGTGGACTCTTTAGACGTAGTTGAGCTTACCATGGCAGTTGAAGAGGCATTTGATGTTCCTGAGTTTGATGATGAGCTTATTGCAGGACTCGTTACAGTTGGGGATTTGGTTGCGTTTATCTCTGAAAACTGTGATTAAATGAAGACTTGGCGGGATTATACCCGCCTCATTTTTCGATATTTTACTTTTACACTTTAAAATGGGGTCGAAATGGACGAAGAAAAACTTTTGTGTTTGCAGGAAAAGCTTGGTTATGGCTTTAATAATATTAAGCTTCTTGAAGTTGCGCTTACGCATAGCTCGTATGCAAATGAGAAAAAGTTGGGGAAGTTTTCGAGCAATGAGCGCATGGAGTTTTTGGGTGATGCGGTCCTTGAAATGACTGTTTCAAATATAATTTACAGTAAATCAAAGCTGCCGGAAGGTCAGATGACTAAACTTAGAGCAGAGCTTGTGTGCGAAAAAAGTCTTGCTGCGCTTGCACAGGAATTTGATATAGGCAGCTATATAAGACTCGGGCGTGGCGAGGAAAAGGGTGGAGGACGCGGACGCGCTTCAATCCTTGCCGATGCAATGGAGGCTGTTATTGCAGCTATGTATCTTGACAGTGGTTTTCATACAGTCAGTGAGTTTATATCAAATAATTTGGTCAAAGACATAAAACCGTCCGGTATTGTCAATACGGATTATAAAACAGCGTTGCAGGAGATAATCCAAGGAAAGGGAGGACAGGTTTTGAGTTATCATATTGTTGATGAGAGCGGACCTGACCATATGAAGTTTTTTTCTGTTGAGGTGTGTCTTGATGGCGAGGCGATTGGCAGGGGAGACGGCAAAAGCAAGAAGGAAGCAGAGCAGGCGGCAGCAAAGTTTGCACTTCAAAAACGTGCAAAGGGGCGCTCAAGTTGACTGCAAGGCGAAGTATAATTCCTTTTTTTATTCCGCACTATGGCTGTGAATATGAATGCGTATTTTGTAATCAGCGCAAGATTTCTGGCATAAAAGAGCCTGTGAGTGTTGAGCGTTTGTGTGCAGATATTAATAAAGTTATTTCGGACACGACTGATGCCCGCCACTTAGAGATTGCTCTTTATGGCGGGAGTTTTACTGCATTGCCCGTAAGGCAGCAACTTGAATATTTAACAGCAATACAGTCTATTATCGGAGAAAGGGCAAGTTTTTCCGTTAGAATTTCAACACGACCGGATTATATTGATCTTGAGACTGTTGAAAGATTAAAGTTATTTGGTGTAAAAACTGTTGAGTTGGGTGCACAGTCAATGTGTGAGGATGTTTTGTTATTATCAAAACGAGGGCACACTCCGGAAGATGTGGTAATTGCCTCAAACATGATAAAATCTGCCGGAGTATCGCTTGTTTTGCAAATGATGACGGGACTTTTAGGAGACACTGCGGAAAAATCTGTTTACACTGCAAAAGAGATTGTAAGGCTTGCGCCTGACGGTGTGAGAATTTATCCAGCTGTGGTAGTCCGTGATACCGAACTGTATGATTTATGGAAGAAGAAGGAATATAAAGAGCACACTGTTTCTGATGCTGTTGAGCTTGGCGCAGAGTTATGCGTCATATTCGATGAGGCCGATATTCCAATCATTCGTCTGGGGTTGAATCCTACAGATGAGTTAAGTGGCGGACAGGCTGTAGCGGGAGCTTATCATCCGGCATTTGGAGAGCTGGTTTATTCTAGGGTATGTCTTAACATGGCAATGAGGTTTCTGGATGGTGTTGAGCCGGGCTGCGATGTTGTTATATCTGTTTCAAGAGGCTTTATGTCTAAAATGGTTGGAATGCGACGGCAAAATGTGAAGTTGCTTGTGGATAAATATTCTTTGGGTTCACTCAAAGTTGTAGAGGTGGATATAGCAAAAATAAGCCGCAATATGCCCGGGATGATTGTTTCTAAATTGTAGTAGTCCTTTGTTTATTTGGGCATATAGGGATACAAGTGCGCATGGGTAACTATTCCAATTGGATGGTCAGTTCTTTTAGCACTTGGATTTTTCCGACTTAGAAGTGGGAAATAGAAAACAAAAGCGATTGTGAAAGAGGAAAAACAAAGTGCGTAACATAATGTTTCTTGGCTTAGTCAGCTTCTTTACCGACCTCAGTACCCACATGGTTTATCCACTTGTGCCTCTTTATCTTGCGGCAACAATGGGAGCAACCCCTGCTATACTCGGTCTTATCGAGGGTATTGCAGAAAGTGCTGCCAGTTTACTCAAGGTATTTAGTGGTTATGTCACCGACCGCTTTCAAAGGAAAAAAATTCTAGCGTTTTCCGGCTATGTTCCCGCTGTTATTTACAAACTGGTACTGGTTTTTGCAACATCTTGGCTTGGAATTTTAGCTGCCCGTGTCATTGATCGTGTGGGCAAAGGGATTCGCACGTCCCCACGAGATGTTTTAATTAGTGAGAGTGCCGACAAAAATAAGATGGGTGGGGCTTTTGGACTACATAAGTCATTAGATATGCTGGGTGTTGCTTTGGGTATCTTAATTAGCTTTTTCGTCTTGCATAGTGCTGCCGTGGGTAGCTTCAACTATAGGCGGGTTTTTATAATTGCTTTGATACCCTCGTTTTTGGGACTTCTCATGTTTGTTTTTATCAAAGAGAAAAAAGAACCACGGCAGCAAAAAAAACGTGAGCCCTTTTGGAAAAATTTTGGACAGTTAGATAGGCAACTGAAACTATATTTGCTTGTGGTATTTCTCTTTACTCTGGGTAATTCCTCTAATGTATTCATTTTGCTTAGGGCGCAGTCTGTGGGTTTTAGTACTGTTAGTGTGATTTTGCTATATTTTATTTATAGCATGACCGCATCGGTACTGTCTATGCCGCTGGGGAAGCTGTCTGACCGTGTTGGACGAAAGAAACTTTTAGTGCCGGGTTATCTGGCATTTTCCATTTGCTACCTGGGATTTGCATTTGTCACGGGACAATTTATGATGGTTGTTGTGTTTATCGTATACGGTATCTATACGGCTATGATTTCCGGTGTAGAGCGGGCGTATGTTGTGGAGCTTGCCCCGCCGGAACTCAAAGGCACGATGCTTGGCTTACAGGCTACCGTGGCAGGTATTGCCTTGCTTCCTGCTAGTGTTATTGCAGGATTACTATGGACTTCCTTTGGTGCTGTAGTGCCTTTCGTGTTTGGAGCATCGCTATCGCTAATTGCAGCTTTAATTTTATTGGTGTTCATGAAGGTTTTGCCCAAGTGATAGCGGCCCGCTGCTTTGTTTGTGTCATGTTCGTTATGGATATATCTCCTTATGCTACTGTACACACATTGCCACCCATCCGCCCAAAATGGTCAATTTACTACGCTTTTTTCGCTAGTACGGGTCTCAGCGCCCTACATACGCGAAAAAAGCATAGCAAACAGCCCATTCCGGGCTGCCTGTATACTGTAACCTCTTTATAAAAGTCTTGAATTTACAGGGGCACGACAAACGCATTTGCGCCGTGAAAAGCGTGCATACTCTGGTCACTTGAGATAGTGACTATGGCAAAGTCTAGCAAACAGCCATATATCGAGTCTTGCGTGGTGTGATTGGCGACAAGCACTG
>Ga0209755_10005438_pt1 | contig 14499 bp, 10 predicted proteins | sample TergutCo191P1_FD_187301 | JGI IMG/M metagenome (GOLD analysis project Ga0209755, IMG submission 187301) | Cornitermes sp. P1 segment gut microbial communities from Petit-Saut dam, French Guiana - Co191P1 (SPAdes) (version 2) | ecosystem: Host-associated > Arthropoda: Insects > Digestive system... | reverse complement strand
AGTATTGATCCTGTGGTACACTTTCTATGTGCGCCCATGTTCACCGCCTTTTGTTTCAAAGATGTCTTGATAGTCTGCAATGAGCCCCTCTAGTGCCCAGGCTTCTGTGATGCTCAGGTTTGGTCTTGCACCATCTTTCACTTCCCTCAGTTGTTTGGAGAGCTGTTTGTTCTGTCGTGGCTCTGGCTCCTGACCCTCAGTGTTTGCGGCCCACACGGCTGACTCTACATGTCCTATAGTGGTGCCTTCACTCAGTACCTGGTCTTGATTGGTCACATTCATGATGCAGACAGGTACCCTCAGCCTGGCTCGGACTAGCGCCCAGGCTATAAACACCCCATCTCTGGAACAGTTCTGGCTGGGTTCGATGATGATGTTGGTCGCCCCCACAGGTGCCTCCAGCTTTGCCATCACCACCCTCTCACATCGACCTGGAATCACTTCATCGCCGGCCAGTGAGAGCCTGGCAGATTTTGGTTGGGCGCCTGGTCCCCATAGCGTCACTTCCTCCTGGCCCAGTCGTAGCAAATGGCATCCTAGGTCCACAGACACGCCGTAAACCCGCAGGACACCTAACCCCAGGATGAACTCATCCGTAAACTCCGCGACGAACACCCAGATCCTTGTGGCCCATTGTCCCAGAGTCAGCTCGACTAAGGCCTCCTTCAGCACTGGGATGGTCTCTCCTGAGGCATTCTGCAAGATGTAGGCTCTGCTCGGCTTCCTGACAGGTTGTCCTGCAACTATGTCGGGCTGGGTTATGGTCACTGAGGCGCCGGTATCGATGGTCACCTGACATGGTTTTCCGTGGATCCACCCCTCAGCGATTAGGCTATCAGGGGTTCCCTGCCCTAAAATGTTTAGCATAAATCAAGGGGTTGAGGGTAGTGATGCTGGTGGGCCCCTCTTCTCACTGGCATTTACTCGTTTCCCGAGTCCTGGTCTTCACATGGCTCCCATCTACAGTCTCTGCTCAGATGACCGGCGGACCCACACTGCCAGCACAGGGGTGGTCCCTCTCGTCGGCGATCATTTGGCTGACTTGCCCTAGCAGGCGCCTCGGTCAGCTCCCGTAGTCTTGCTGGTGGCCCCACTGCCGCTTTGGCTGCCTCCAATTTCAAGGCCTGATTTAAGGCCTCATTTAGGGTCCGGTCTCCTCCCATTAAGAGATGCTGCTTCACCTCCCGGTCTCGTACACTGTCGATGAAAGAGTCAGCGGCCTCTGTTTGAACAAAGGCAACAGGAAGCCCAACAAAGGCTCGGTGTGCCAGCTGCTCTACAGCTGCTGCAAACTCCTGCAACGTCTCGCCGCTTACCTGCACCCTGGCCTTCAGCTGCGATCGGTAGGTCGTGGCTGGCTGGTGGTCACCAAATCGGTCCCGCAGTGACTCTACAATGTCCACATATGTCACCTTGGCCAGCATGATGTGAAGGATGTCAGCCGCTTTACCGTGTAATACACTTAAAATATGAGCAGCTTTCTCACTTGGCATCCAATTATTTTGCACTGCTGCTGCCTGAAACTGTCGTTGAAACTCTGCCCAGGATGTTTCGCCATCAAATTTCGGTGGTTCAACTGTAGTGATGCGTGCCCCTGGACCGCCGCCACCCACATGTCTGGACCGAGTTTCCACCGCTGCTATTTGGGCATCGAATTCTTCCCGCAGGTTCCGGGCCTGTTGTTCCACCATCGAGGCAACATTTTTCTGTTGCTTATCCAGCCTCTCTTCCAGCTCTGTTTGACCAGCGCACAAGTCACTTATTTGTGCTTCGAGCTCCTCCCTAATTGCACTCATACCGTTGCCCTTCTTGTATTCCATGGCTTGCACTTGAGTCGTGAGGTCAGCTCTAATCTTGCTCATAACAGACTTCAGTTCCGCACATATGTCGCTCTCAAGTGCCTCCTGTCCGGTACCAAGTGCACACATATCCGTCTTCAATTCTGCGGTGGTAGCAATTAATTCACTTTTCATTTCTTTGAACTGATCCATTATTAGCTATAACGCTGAATCCATCTTGTATCAGTATTCATTATATCCCACTTCCTGACACCAAATGTCACCTGATGGCCTTTTCCTTTCACTCTGAATGGTAATGTTTATTCGTCTTCTTCTTCTTCCAGTCCTCCATGCAGTTTCAATTAACACTACTTGAACGTCGTGTTATCACCCTCACTGTACCTCAAACGCATGAAATTCACCTCACCACACTGAATCGCACACACGCACTGACTTCCTTTGTTCTCGGTCACTTGCACTCACACACTCCCGCATTCCTACTCGACTGCCTTGCCCCTTTTTTTGTTTTGTCTTGCCTCACTTCGTTGCACGAGCATTCCGGAGGCAGGACGTCACGGAACCTGCGGGAAGACATGCTGCCAGGAGCAACAGCGTCATGTTACAATATCTTCCATAGGTAAAATTACACACTATGATGACCTACACTAGCACGTGCCGTAAAACCAGCTAACACACACCACACACAAAAGCAGAGCTTCTAGGGATCGACCTAGCTGCCACCCCAGAAATTCATCATGTTTTCAACTACGACACGCACAATGTAACGACGCCAGGAGAAAACATCTATTCCATTCACCTTAATTTAATTAATTAATTAAACTTAACTCGCCCATAAGAGTAAGTTGATGCTCCACACTACTACAGAAACCAAAACTTGATGTATAGTAAATACAACAACAAAAACGATTAGATTAATGTAACCACTATAGCCATAAGAACCATACTGTATATAGTCACAAGTCAATGAACCTACCATAAACTATAGATACTACATTCACATAAAGTTGCATACTCTATATAATTATAAGCTAAAATGTACATGTACATGTAATAATAAGATATTGCCATAGATTAATCTAGAATAGAAAGTACCAGAACCCACCACCCACCCTACACAATGCATGCAAGATCTTGTACCAACCTCACCTTTTACCTCCCCACTATATACAACACACGCAAATCGAGTGTAACTGCTTATTAAGTTTCTCATTATCAACCTGAAGATGGTCAATGAATAGTGCCAAAACATGTAGATGATTTCTATGTAATAAATAATACATATATATTCCACCAAATAGTTATGTTAGACATTAGATACATTCCAATCTAACCTAAAAGTTTATCTTGAGGCACTACAAAAAAATCCATCAAGATGTGGTCAGTTTAACCAGTCTATAAGATGTGTGTATTCCTCTAGTCCACTCTATGTAATTAATCATGTTAATGTCTTTAACAATGCCCCTTGTTTTCTCTCCACACCCCAATCATGAGAGTGGAAGCAGTCACAGAAAGGAAGTGACACAATTCATCAGATCCACAAAGGGTTTAAATATAGCAAAATTGAAAATAAACAAAAATGAATATACATATAGTACAACACAAGATAAGTGCACTTACAAGATGCTGCATTAAAAGCTCTTATTCCTTTTCATGTAATTCACTGAACTACACAACTAGCCAACATCGTGGCCCGCAACAAAACACAAAATAAGCAACACACAATGCAAGCCACAGCTTACTTCGATGCAAAACACCAAGCCAGGGACTCTGACATGTTCTCCTGGTGCACCAAAGCCAAATTTAGAAAAGGAAACCCAGACAAAATTTTGAAGATGTTGTCAAGTTGGAAGCCCACATAAGAATACCCTTCAGGGTACACAGTAAGGATCAAAAACCACAAGGCAGACAGGTGCAGAGTGGGAGGGAAACATGAAAGGCATAGCTCAAACCAATCTCATTATATCACTACAATCCATTTCAGAAAGTACTTGCACCGTATTCGGCACAACACAGTATTATAAATGGTAACACAACCCTGTCTTAAAATCATGCACGTTTGTGCACAAATGAGCATTTTTTCATTTCAGGGGTTATCTGTGTCCTGGTTATATGGAGGACATAGAAATAAAAATCCAGTGGCATTCAAAGACAGTTATTATAATTCCAATAATAATTTTGACCAAAACAGTAACTACATCCAAACACCACAATCTGCCTTGTCTTTCTCCAACAACATTGAAACAAATTATACAAGAAGATTTTGTGATGTTAATACAAGATGACTGAATCAACGAAGTCACATAACATCTAAATAATATTGGTGCTGGGATGAACTCAAAAAGGAACTGAAAGAATAAATGTACAGTACCAGTGCAAAGTTTCGGATTGGTGACCACAAGACATGGCAAACAAAGACACTAGCATTTACAAACATGCAAAGAAAAATTTCACGACAGGTCTTCAGTTTCAGGGATTCAGGCTAATGAAAAGAACTTGGCAGTATTCCAAAGATGCTACAGTTCCCTTACTTTGGTTGGAGTATTACACAAACTAGACACTTTTGAGTTCAGCAGGAACTGGGAGATCTTTCCCCAGGGGTAAAGCAGGCATGGCATAAAGCTGACCACTCACCTCAACACAGTGCCAAGGTTAGGAAAGGCTACAGCTACACCTCCAGCTTCCTATAAGTCTTCCTGGCATGCACAGGGGCAACTTTACTTTCACAGGTTGTTACAGTCGACTTACGGCTATATTACACTTCATTTGTCAAAGCTGTACTTAACCCTTTGGCACCAGGCTCAAGTGTCTGGCACAATGTCTAAAAGAGTGTAATTTTAAAAAAGGCTGCATAACAGCACCTATAATTTGTCATTGCCAATAGCAAATAATCTGTGCCAAAGGATTAATTATCCTTCCACGCCATCACACATCTCTGGTTCCTCATACAACCATACACAAGCAGCACTAATCATCCCAGTGACAAAATTATCTTAGTACTGATACATAAGTACACACAATTTTTATGCTTACCTCCTATCTCTGTCCAGACTGTATCTGATATATTCACTCCAATTACATGCTGAGAGTATGTAGCCACAGATATATTGTACTGGGTGCCAGGATGAAGTTCTAGTAATCCAGATTTCAAAGTAGAATTGGGAAACATCCACTGTCGACACTGTCGAGGTTCCAGCTGGTTGGCTGAATACGATGTATTTATAGCATTCGCCACAACAATGTAGTCACTGAATACATCATTAAGCGCAACTGGAGGGGTCCACACTGCTTGTACACTAGTGTCTGTGGCATTATAAAATTCCAGTGACGCAGGTGGGCCAGGAACTGTGCAGACAAGAGACAAACTAAAACTTCAGCGAATGTTATTACTTAAAGTTATGGCACAACCTTCTTAACAATGATTTTAAAGGTGCACAGAATTTAAAAATTAATCAGGCATCTTAAAAGAAGGCAGAATAATTCATATCTGTGTAGACCCTGAGAATATTAACGTATCTGGTAGCGAAATTATATAACAAGATTTTACTGTAAATGATGCAGGTTATGACATTCAGCAACTAACAACTAATTCATGGACTACAGTCTGTCCTGAAAAACTAAAAGGTGCTCAGCTAGTCAAGAAATTCCTGGCATTTTATGGAACCCGTAGGTTCATCACCACATTCACAACAGCCTGCCATTTGACCCTATCCTGGGTCAGATCAATCCAGTGCATGCTCCACATTGTATTTTTTAAAGATCAATTTTAATATTATCCTCCCTTCAATGCCTAGATCTTCCAAGTGGTCTCTTTCCTTCAGCCTTCCCCACTAAAACCCTCCATGCATCTCTCCTCTTCACCATATATAACACATGCTCCACCCATCTCATTCTTCTTGAATGCATCACCCAAAAAATATTTGGTCAGTACAGATTATTAAGCTCCTCATTAGCAACTAATTAGAAAAAGTATATTGAGTAACTCAGTAACAGGCAATGGTCATCCTAATACAGGGGTGTTAAAATACTGTATGTTGGGGGGGGGAGTGGTGGTGGTGGAAGGCCATACACCTCCAACTGGACGTAACTTGCAAGGTTTGTGGTTTTTCACAGTAGTGTAGCTGAAAATTCCATTCCTCTGGGCAATGACACTTCGTGACTTCACATATTGGTAATCAGCTGCTGATGTTCTGAAGCAAGGTACTGTCCTGATCTTTGAGATGTGAAATATCCATGACAAGAAGAATTACTAGTCCATTATAATTAACAAATAAATGCACAACCTTTGTATTTACACACTTATATTACATTAAAATAATGAAGACTACTACATGTTTCAATCCCTGCTGGATCATCATCAGGGTGTAAACACATCAAATTATTTCATATAAACATTAATATAACTGTCCAAATACAAACATTGTACATTTGTTGGTTAATCATTATAGATTCGTCATCATCAATACACAGAATGGATAATATAAAACATGAATAATTCTTCTCGGACTTTCCCAACCTTGAAGAAGAGGACACCATGCCACCTCAAAATGTTGCAGTCCTACCGCCCACTGATGCAGTGTCATATTCCAGAAGAAGAGAGGCCTGGGCATAGCTTGTTTACGAAGATACTTCCTCCTGTCCCCTCCCCTACAAAGGCATGATTATCACAGAAATACTCACATTAACTATTCTTTAAGAGATGTTTAATGGGACATGTCAGTAAGCAAATATGGGCTGGGAAAGTGTAGTTGGTACGGTGACTCACAGTGGGCTGGACAGTTTGGGGCTGAATCCCTAGGGGAGTGGAGGAGGCAAGATTTTCAGCACCTGTCCAGTCCAGCCTTTGGCCCACCTGGCCTCCTGTACAATGGGCTTCTTTAATGGGGTAAAGCAGCTGGGGAGTGGCAATGACCACCCACCTCCAACCAGCGGTGAGGTTAAGGAAAAGATTAGAACTATAACTCTACTCCTTCTGTGGGTCTTCGTGGCCTGTTCTAGGGTGAACTTTACCTTTACAAGCATATCAACAAATATGTCATTGTACCATCATACCAATGCTGTGTATCAGGATTAACAGAAGGTCTTGATGCAGCACAGAGTAAGACATCCCTACCACTCCAATAAACAAGTGCAGACTGAGCAAAACCACAAAATTGTTAGTCGGGACCCTGGCACCCCAGCCAAATTCAAACCAGATACCCTCCCAACGCAGTACAGAAAGTTATCACACCAACATGGGCAGAAAGATGGATACTGAGGAAATACATTCGATATGCATACTGGAAGATGGCACAGGAACATTTCTAGTGACAAACATTTGTGTTGGCGGACTACGTTAAAAAATAAGATATTTCCCACATACAATGGAACAGTCCCTTTCAGTAGTATGGGAATGAAGAGTCATTCAAAAGACATCATGAATTCAACTTCAAAAACTGTTGAGCACTTTAACAATGCATTCTTCTTAACAGGAAATAAAACTACAATATGTACTAAAAAATAAATTACTCTCATTTCATCCAAGTATATGAACATTTTCAGAGATCAGAGATGATTTTTCTTCTTTTCTAACATTGGCATTTTGGTATTAAAAGTGTAACCACTTACTTTCCACAGAGAAGATTAGTTGGCTCTTAGCACTGTTACTAACACTATGTAGTTCCCTTTTCTTACATTTAACTTCATACTATTACATCGATCACATATAGTGATATAAAATAAAAGCATAACAAAATTTTTGAAATCAAGTAACATCCCACTCTACCTGCAACACATTTCAACTATGCTTGGTCACCTTCAGTGCATCTCCCAGTACAAACATACTAAACATGAATGTATCATAAAAACATATACCACATCAGCATGCGACATGAAGACATGTATCAAGACGCACAATATACAAGACACTTTTTTCATGAAAATGAATAACAGTATGATGAACATTATGTACAGAAGAAGTATGGGGTAGCTCAATATTCTTTACTGTTGTTCTGTAAATTGAAATTATAATACTAGACTTTTATGGTGACTGCCTGTGCCTGAATAATATTTCTTAACAATCTAATTATAACAATAATTTTAACAAATAAGGGTGGCTGTACAACTATATACTGTGACCTTACTTGTAAATATATGCCTAATGAAGATGGCCAAGCTTCAATGAAACAATCAGCGATTACAATAAAACAATCACTGTCTTAAAAATCTTGGTGCGCTTTATTGGTAAAGAATTTAGAGCATGCCTTGTATTAAACATTTACATAGGGCAAATACCAGATGTGACGTGAATGGCCTGGGCAAAACCAAATGATGGGAAGGTTACAGTGTTACACATATTTATGTATGTATGTACGTATGCAATAAACTAACACTTTGTCCTAATTTATCCCCTAATATTCCTATTTCATGGACCTCTCCTTCCCCATCCAACTACCAGCAAATTCTTTCCTCCCATATTACCAGCATTTTCTCCATAACATCAGATGTCTTCTTATAATAAAACCAACTAGATGCAATTATTTCTCAAATTTATTTTGGAATATAACTCTACATGTTTCAGACAGTTCCTCTGTCCATCATCAGGAGTTTTTTACTGTACATACAGCAATGGTATATGTCATACAGCTTGCAAGCAGGATCAGGACAGAACTGATTTCATCCTGATCCTGCTCGCAGCTGTCAGCAAACCTCTATGACATATACCACTGCTGTGTGTACAGTGAAAAACTCCTGATGATGGACAGAGGAACTGTCTGAAACATGTAGAGTTATATTCCAAAATAAATTTGAAAAACTGGTGTATCTAGATGCGTTTATTATAAGAATTTATCACGATGCACGGTCACCTGAACGTCAAAATCAGAAGTCTTCTTATGTGACAAGGCAATGACGGGATTAAAACAGAGATGGACTTTCATGTAACATACGCATCCATCCAGTGTCAAGCACAGCATTAGACACGCTTTCTTCACAGGGTGCTGATTCATTTGCTGTACATAATTGGGAGCATTCTGCAGGTCTATATTTGCCATACGTGCCACCACAATAACAAGTTCCAGCATTCTTGAAGAAAGCGTACCTGTAATCAAACAGTACAGCCTGTGATGTAGGAGTAGCAGGAGACCGGACTGGACTAGACTGGACCGTGAGGATAACACACAATGCAACAATCAGATACGGCATCATGTACAGAACATAAAACCACCTTTGTTCACAAAAAATCCAAACAGACAGACAGACAGACACATATATATATATATATATGTATGTATGTATAAATTCATGGATACATATACATACATGGATTTTCCATGAACTAAGGTTGTTTTACATTGTGTGTGTGTGTGTGTGTGTGTGTGTATGTTTAACTTCAGTTCTGCAATTGATATTTGGAGCCGCTTCATTTTTAGTTTAAATTACGCTTCCATAACTGCAGAACTCATAAAATGTCAAATGGGAAGAATACAAACAAAAAAACAGGATATGGAAGTGCATCAGACGTGGTATACAGTACCATGCAGACAATTAGCTAGAGGGATTGGGTAAAACTGCTAACACCTCAGCCAACCCAGATGCTAATCACTCAACTGCAACAAGTTGTAATTACAAAATAAAATTAATTTGAGTCATAAAATTCGAGGAAGAATGTCACTTGTCTCTTATAACTGAACAGTTAAACGGCTTCACATTTGAGATTATGCTTGAGTTTCAGTAAACAAGACTTACTTTAGTATAAAACACAACAAAATGTGTCATCAACAAAGAGCTGTGTTTCATTCACCTGACATGTTTCAGATGCATTTTCACAAACATGAGATAACAGTCCAACATAAAATACTTATAGAACATTGAATTTATATTGATGCTATGATGGCAATGCCCAATGGACTAAAAAACAAAACAGTTAATTAGCAGTTTCTATCATAACAGTATTTTGGTGCGAGCACTGAACAGAACAACTCCATAACATCACGCATCAAAGTTGCATGTGTTGGAAGTATGGCCACACTTAGAAGGGTATTGAGAAATGCAAATCTGCATATGTAATTTGATCAACAGATCATGACACTGATGCAAATACCCTCAGTAATTTTTGAGTAGTGTACTGTTGAAAACTGTCACAGAAAATGGTGCTTCACGAGATGTTCAAACAAGTACAAATACTTCTAGGTGTTCAAAAACAGATGATCATACCTTTGTCAATATTCAGCTAGCAAAAGAAAACTAACACCACGAACCAAGCATATAAAAAACAAAATACATATACGTTTAGTAGAATGAGCATGCCCAAAAAATAAAGCACTCCCCTCCCCCAATCTACCCATGTGTTACTGTGGCAGTAATAGTTGTTAATCAGATATTATAGTTAAAATACCATGGTGACTGTCATACGAAACAAACTTTACCTGAAAAACTGTTGCAAACAAGCCTCTTTGCATAACTGGGCAGTGAGTGATCCTACTGAGTTTGTAACATTGTATGGAAGACCACGGTAGTCATGATTCTCTTCAAAACAACCCACCAGACCCAATGAAGCACCGATATCTTCATCCTTTGTTCGAATTTCTCCAAAACACAAGGTCAGAGCAATCCAAGTCAAAAATAAAATTCTCATAACATGAGATGAGAGTAACTCCATTCTCTTGTCTGAAACATACATGCAATAATTATAACATAAAATGGAATTACCACAGCAATTATGTTGAGCTTTCAGAGCATCTGGGTTGTTACAATGAGCAGTAAGGTTATTGATTGCCAGCGGTTCTAAAAATTGCACAGCCCGTTTCTTCAACAATCACGTGGTCCTAGAACTCCTTGACCACTGAAGAAGAATGTGACACATTCCTTCAAATCACTGGGCAGCAATATCCCTGCCATTCTTGTAACAACCCAGCAGACCTGAATCTGTAATAACTGAAATCAAAAGCCTGGAAAACATGTAATTTGAACTAAGAAATATGTACTATGCTTTCTTCTGGGTAATTCCCTGGCTTCTGAATTGTATATGCCAACATTTCTTTATAGGTGGGTACCTACCTGTCTATGAAGACGGAACAGACAGTGTTCCGAAACGTTGGCATATAAAATTCACATGCCGGGAAATTACCCAGAAGAAAGCATACAACATTCAGAACACGGTGAAAGTTGGAAATCAAAAATATTTACTATTTGATAACAAATATTCAAAAGGACTTCACCTTGTGCATTTACACTTTCTAACAATTTAATTTCAAATTTATATTATAAGTCAAATTTACTAAATATGAAGACGAATGTGGTTGAAACCATGCTTCCAAGGCAATAATAGGGCATCATAAACTTTCAGAAGACGAATTACTGCCTGCAGAAGACAGGGTAGTGCAGACCATATAATGAATGCACAATGGACTGGATGATCAAGGAATTGTGATTTGACTCCCACAAGAGCCAAGAGCTATTTCTCTTCTCCAGATCATCCAAATCAGCTCTGGGGCCTACCCACCCTCCTATTCAGTGTGCACCAAGAGTTCTATCCCTGGAGATAATAGCAGGTGGGTATCAAGATGACCATTCAAAACTGTCTAATGCCAACATTCAAAATGAGTGGAACTATACCTCTACCTGCATGATGCCATATGCCTTCATGGTACAGGCACATTTGCATTTACTTCTATTATTGTCCACTGAGAGTATCAATCATGGAAAATGTTTACACAGGCTAGATTGCAGAAGCATAATGCATTCATAAAACAGCGAAATACCACATACTGATTTCTCCAGCCAATTACACATCACACAATGATGCTTTGGGTTAGAACAGGAAGTTAACAGTGGTATATACAACCTGGAGCATTCATGGCGACAATGTAATGAAACTATTTCGGGTTATAAGTCGCGTCAGGTAGATGATGGATTAATAAACCAACGTTCGAGAACCAGTGGTATGCTAACATGGATTATAAATAGTGTGGCACGTGACTATGGCACATTGTAAGTTACAATTTTGATAAACATCTGGAGGGAATGTTTACAATCCTGCCCTGTATGTACCCCCCTATGCTAACACTAATGCATCGACACTTCGGACATGGTGTTTAACAAACATACATTCATCTCAACACTGACAAAAAGGACCGCAACTTTCCTCTCTAAGTGCTTGAAAAAAAATACTTGGCAGCATACGGCCTCTTGCCTTACTTTTACTATAACAGTTCAATGTAAACTTCCGATTTAAAAAAAAACACATACGTATGTAAGATGAATACGGCAATGATTCATCCTCTCAGCGCTTCAAACCTACCTGGGACACGCCTTCAATAGCGTGAAGCTGACGTTACGTTGACACGAGCGTAAACAAAAAGTAATTCGAATATACTGCAATAAATCAATATTTAACACAAAAACATTCCGTGTGAACGTATGCAATCGGTGCTTTACACTTTCAATCACGCACACACACCCACCAACCTTTATACACAAACACCAACCCCGCCATCTGTACATTCAACGAATTTCTATTTCCGTCATCAGTGTCGCCACATTCTCAAAGAGAAATTTCAGCATGAAGTTTTTATGGTAAAGGAAATGAGGAAAACCAAAACACGATAAGCAGCCGTAATCGAAACCAACAAGGGTTTACTTGTACTCTAGTGCCGAGAAGTAAATAATGTAAATAGCTTCGAATCCAGTATACACAGGGACACGCAAATTAGTACGAATGCCGCATGTCTGTTGTACTCTAACGCAGAAATCTACAAATCAGGTGTTAAACGAGTTCCGTTCATCGGGAGCCCATCGCTATTACTATGCCTGATATAGGCTCACCCATATCAGGCACAATAACGGAAATAGTTTTATAACACCTAGAACATACCCACATCAGACCCCTCACAGAGTCCAAACAAACACTGCACTACACCCATTACACAGACGATATCCTCATCATTTATGACACTGATAACACCAGGACAAACTGGCACAATACACTAACTCAATGCATAATAACTTGCAATTTAATCCAACACAGGAATCAAACGGCCGCATCAACTTTTTAGATTTAATAATCATCAGAAGACCGTCCCACCTAGAAAATGATATATACCAAAAACCTATAACAACAGAAACAACCATACATTTTACATCCATCCACCCTACGGAGCACAAATTGGCAGCTTACAGATATTATATAGAACGAACGCTCACCCTGCCACTCAATGCAGAATGCCAAAAAAGAGAATGGTCAACAATTCTTCAAATAGTCCAGCACAACAGTTTCCCACCTACAATAATGCAAAAACTAAGACACCAGATAAAACATAAGACATCACACCAAACACACGCCACTAAACGCCATAAATGTACACTAACGCTAAATCCTCCGTCTTTACAGAACAGAACGACCGATGTGATAATTCAACAGCACAGTCGCAAGCTCATGATGATGGATAAATTAATGTCCGAGACATGTTGAGCACATAAGAAGTGAAATAAAATAGCAAGTGACATCAACATTCTTCAACTATTACAATGACGAACGGTCCAATAAACATAAGATAAACAGAGCAAGTTTCAAGTTTGATGTTGGCCTATGAACTGCCTGAGGATGTCACAGAAGTTCCGAAACATGTAGGAGTATTAGAAGACCATATTTTAAAATGTTTGCAACTTGTGCACTTAGTTGGTTTTATAAAAGAATACTACTACTAGTAGTAATAATAATTTTGTATTGTAATGGATTTTTTTTTAGGAAACATTGCTTATATAATTTGGGGAATGCTGCATTATGTGATTTTAAAAGCAACTTTCTATTATCCAGTATCTTCTGTTACTGGCATTTTTGTAAATATTTTCTTCAAAATAAAATTAAAATCAGTGAACACAAGTCATGAGGCTGAAAACATATGTCTATGGCTGAAACATTTTTCATTCAAGTCTCTAAACGCAGCTGCCTGTAAACATTAAACTTTTCTGCCTACAAAGCGGTTTAGAACGGTTCAGAATAAATTACATGGGAACTTGGTTTGAACAGATGAAATAGTTGTATTAAAGAAACACTGAAGTTGCTTTAGGAACTTTCACTTCAGGTATATGATTTAAATGATCTTGGCTAATCAAGTTCCTACACCTTTTTTCTTACCCGAAAAACAGTAAGTTACATTTGAGGTTCTCAAAAACGTGTCGCCGAAGTTTCAAGCCAGCAAGGTGGCCTATTTGTCGCTGTGTCGGACGTTTCGAAGGACCAATCTTGACCTTGAAGATGAAGGTATTATGAGCCTCCCAAATGTGAGGAGCTACTCGCCCAACGACACTGCGTTAACAATCCCCTGTATTACAGTACATACTTACTCCATGGAGCAGAGTCCTTCTTGAGAAGCTAACTGGTTTTCAGACTTTGAAAACAAACAATTTGTTGAGGTTGTGTGGAATAGGTAACTTGCGACTTCAATAGTAGTTAACCTCGTTGCCGACTGGGCAAAGTCCGACTGCTACAGCTATTTCTCCATCGTTGTAGTATTTCTACGTACAGGATAGATGGCAGCAAAATTACATGATCTCACACGATATCAACAACAGCACTGCCATGCGCCTCTGTGTGTAATAAGTCGCAAGTGTGAAGTTTTTTTTTCCCGTAACAGTCTTTAGGTTTGCAACAACTACCACCAATACAACTACTACTACTACTACTACTAATAATAATAATAATATACTGGTTTTAGTTACTAAT
>Ga0209755_10005437_pt1 | contig 14500 bp, 12 predicted proteins | sample TergutCo191P1_FD_187301 | JGI IMG/M metagenome (GOLD analysis project Ga0209755, IMG submission 187301) | Cornitermes sp. P1 segment gut microbial communities from Petit-Saut dam, French Guiana - Co191P1 (SPAdes) (version 2) | ecosystem: Host-associated > Arthropoda: Insects > Digestive system... | reverse complement strand
AAAACAAAAAATTCTGAATAATAAACCCAATAGTTCATGTTCCATTTCAGTGATATATTACCCTAATTGTTTACAGTTCAAAGCATATGTATTATGATGCTGCTGTTGACAGTTGTGAATTAGTTTAAATGTAGGCTACACTGTACATGTGGAAGAATTAAAATGGCATCAATGAAGCTGTTGTAGGCAACAGTCCGTAAATGTTAAGATGAACAATGGCCTTACTTGGACGTGAATGGTCAGCTGCATACATGGGGCAGTTTTTACCCACTGACTAAGAGACTGGGTGGGCCCCAGGGCCAGTCTGAATTCTTTAGAGGAGAGAAAATTTCTTGCTCCTGTTAGGAATCAAATCTTGATTTGTGACATCCAGCCCACAGCCTATTCACTAAACAAAATGAGCTATCCCAATCCTGAAGTCAGAAAATGTAGTTCAGTTATATGTACAACAACAATGAATGTGCAAATGAAGTAGAAGAGTTGTCATCATATTTTCTCTTGCAGTTTTTCCTTTCAGTTCAGCAAGCTGGAGGAATGCAGGAGGGAAGCACAGGTGTTTAAGCTTGTCTTTGATTCCAAAACGACTAGAAAGTTACAGTGAATGATGTTACTGTACCAATACAGACCTGATTCAAACTCCTTGTTCTTATTATCCAGGAAGTAATAGGATGAGAATATGACTGGCAGGACTGGTATCTGAGCTGCAATGGCAACATGGAAAGCCCCCTTCTTGAAAGGAAGAATATCCCCAGTGTTGTTTCTAGTTCCTTCTGGGAAAACCCACATCTTTATCTGCACACAAATGTACACTCAGTTTAGAAACCAATCACCACATTACAAAGTACAGAACATAAGTGTCTGCTCTACATCTCATATCTTAGACAACCTGTACTTTATATATCCATATCTGTACCTATATGTATATGTTAAAGCTATACATAATTTCCCAGGTTGTAATCTATATAGACAAGTATTTGCTTTAATTGTTTGTAATATTATTTATCATTTCCCCATATCAAATAACAAAGCAGGACAAAAATTATGCACAATTTCTGATTGGACATATAACACCAGTACAATGTTCTATATTTAACTACAGCCATCCCCATAACCTCATCTGTTCGCCTCATTATATCTCTGGCCTCATCGTACATCAGTACCTTTAATTATGGAGACAAATATTTTGTTATAAACTCTCTGCTCCAGTTCTTCCTTGTGGTGATGTATTTACAGCATTCAGCAACAAGCATCTGAATAGCAACTGATGTGAAACAGCAATGTACACAGACAATATACATAACTGTCAGGTTATCAATGGTGACCAAAATGTACAAGGTAGTTACAACACAGGCATAAAGACACACACTCAAGACATAACATGGCAACATTAAGAAAGCAGAATATAACACTTTCAGCAATATGATTCCCAATGTCTAACTCTACCTCTACCTATACAATCACTCTCTCATGACAGTTCTGTTCTTCATACAGTGCATCTGCTAACACTATATTTAATCCTATTATGATACAAACTATTGTTACCCTACCTAATTGTATGCTTCTGATGTGATATCACACTCTATGAAACATGGATTCTTATACTACATTGAACTGACTGATTATGTGAGAATAATTCACTCTATTTCAGTGTCATGAAACATTTAAACAACACACAAAAACAAAAGGAACCATACATGATGAAGAGATTGCTCAATTCAGTACAGGACTTCACTAGAAGACAGAAAAAAAAAACACAAATGCTTGCAAACAATATGGCCAAAAATGATGATAGACCATTATACAGCAGCATATTTTGAGCATTCCGCCGAAGGTATCACTACTTTGACGTAGTGGAGGGGCTTGTGTGGTCATATGATCCCGAGAGCTATGCTGACGGTAGCATATGCTACTGGAAGGGCCTCCCATGCCAGACAGGTCAAGGGCGATGACCCAGATGCAAAGGGATAAACTGGTCCTCCTGGTTGGGGGTTGGGTGTGGGGCTGACAACCCCACACCATAAAAATAATTTGTTCCAAAACCTAACAATCAGCCTTGGAAGGATGAGAAAGAAATATTGATGAAAGGAGTTTGGAAATCGGACTTGATAATGGCAACCTGGAATGTTAGGACAATGTTAATACCAGGGAAAATGCAAGAGATTAGTAAAGAAATGATGAAGTATAAGACAGATATTACAAGAGATACAATAGCAAGGACAAGATAGGATTGATAAACTGGACTACACCCTTCTGTATAGTGGATCAGAAGAGAAAACAGGTAAGCTGGGAACTGGATTTACGATGAACAAACAAAGAAAGGGAGTCTATTAGGTTTTGAAGCACAGGATAACAGAATATGTAAAATCAGATTAAAAGGGAGGTTCAGAAATATAACGGTTACATCAGCTCATGCAACCATGAATGATAAAGATGATCAGGAGAAAGAAAGATTCTATGAAAATTTAGAGGAGATATGTAATCGAATACCAAGACATGACACGGTAATAATAATGAGTGATTTTAATGCAAAACCAGGTAACAAAGAGTACCTACAACCAGTAGCAGGCCTATATACAATACATGATTTAGTAATGAAAATGGTAATATGCTGATACAATTTGCAATCAGGAATAGACTAATTGTAAAAAGTACAATGTTCCCTCATAATCATATACATTTGGGCACATGAAGGATACCTGGATCTAATGAAGTTAATCAGATTGGCCATGTACTAGCTACGTCACGCCACTCTTCATCATCTATTGATGTTAGGAGTTGCAGAGGACTGAACTGTGACTCAGACCATTATCTAGTGAAAATTAAAGTGAGGGAAAGAATAGCAAAAGTTCAGAAGACCCCACGAAGAAAGATTAGAAGACGGGGTGTAGAAAATTACAGAAAGACAGCACAGAGAGATAAATATCAGAAAGCACTGGATTTAAAACTAAAACAAAAAATGGAAGGAGAAGAAGAAGTTGATAGTGCACAAAAAAGATGGGAACATTTGGAACAGGCAATAAAAGCTGGGGCAGAGGAAATCATATGGGAAAGTAAATATAAAAGAATGAAGAATGGTTCGATGAAGTGTGTCCAACATATATTAGAGAGAAGAATAAAACTAGACAGAAGATGTTACAAAAAGAGACAAGATCTAATTATGAGGAGTATCAAGAAAGGGGAAGGGAGACTAACAGAAAATGTAAAAGAATGAAGAGAGAGAATATGAAGAAGCAACTAGAGGAAATTAATCAGTTAAATCAACAAAATGAAAGGCGTTAAGTTTTACAAATCAGTGAACAATATAAAGAGAGGTTTCCAACCAAGAATGAGTGGGTGTAAAGGGAAAAACAGGAGGATGATTGTAGAAGAAGGGAAGATACTGGAAAGATAGATAGAATATTTTACACAAATGTTGAATGAAGAAAAAGAGGATAAAGGGGATAAAGAGGATTACAGAAGGAACCTCACAGTAAAGCCAGATCATGGATTAGAACAGCCACAGGAAATATGTAAAGAACCTGCACAACAAGAGATCAGACATGCCATACAAAGGATGAGAAATAATAGAGCTCCAGGAGAAGACACATTTGTAGCAGAATTAATAAAATATAGAGAAGGAGTAATGGACGCAGGCCACGAATTAACCAAATTCATATGGACAACAGAAAATATGCCCTGGGAATCGAATACAGGAATAATATGCTTGATATATAAGAAAGGGGACAAACTAGAAGGTAACAACTACAGAGGCGTTACACTCTTAAACAATACTTATAAGATATTTTCAAGCATCCTAAATGAAAGACTGAAAATTGTCACAGAAAAGATTATAGGGGAGTATCAGTGTGGATTCCGTTGAAATAAAAACACAACTGACCAAATTTTCATACTTAGGCAGATGACAGAGAAGCATAACAAAAATGGGTTAGACTTACATATGATTTTTATTGATTTTAAACAGGCCTTTAATACTATAAATAGGAAAAGATTGTTTGGAGCAATGGACAAAATGGGAATACCACAGAAGCTAATCAGGCTTCTAAGGATGACTATGTGACAAACCAAAGCAAGTGTGAAAAGTGACAATCAAATAAGTGCTCCCTTCAAATTCAATAAAGGAGTTAAAGAAGGAGATGGTCTGTCAGCAACTTTCTTTATACTAGCACTACACAATGCTGCACAGGAAAGAGACCAGAGAGGCACAATCTATACAAAGTCAAACCAAATCTGTGCATATGCTGATGATGTAATAATAGTAACTACATCAGAAACTAGGTTAAGACAAGTATATAGAGAAACAGAGAAGAAAACCCAACAAATGGGACTAATAGTGAATGAGAAAAAGACTAAATATATGATTGTGTTTGCAACTCAGAAGGAATGACAAACTCAGAATTGGAAAGCAGGAGATAAATTATTTGAAAGAATGTCCAGCTTCAAATATCTTGGCAATGTAATACATAAAGAAGGAAGGATTAGTGAATGAGTAAAAGACAGAATACAAGTAGGGAACAGAGCATATGCGGCTAACCATCATAGGCTAAAAAGCAAGGTTATGAAGAGATCTGCTAAAATGCAAATATATAAAACGCTGATAAGACCAGTAGTAACATATGGATCTGAAAACTGGACTTTTACGAAATCTGATGAGAATATGTTAAGGATTTTCAAAAGGAAAATACTGCCAAAGATCTACAGGCCCATCTAAGAGGGGGATATTTGGAGAATTAGAAATAATGAAGAAATTAATAGATCCATAAACAGGGAGGATATTGTGAAATTTATAAAAGCTCAAAGAATAAGATGTCTGGGACATGTAAAAGGAATGGAAGTGGGAGTGATGCCAAGAAAGATGATGGAAGGGGGACTGCTTATAGGAAGAAGAAAAGGAAGACCTTGTCTGAGATGGATGGATAATGTGGTAGCAGATCTGTAAGTAATGAAGATAAAGCAGTGGATGGAGAAGATGAAAGACAGAGAGAAATGGAGACTGATTGTTGAGGAGGCCAAGGCTCACCCAGGGCTGTAGTGCTGAGAGGGTGGGAGGAAGGAAGGAAGGAAGGAGGGGAGGAAGGAAGGAAGGAAGGAAGGAAGGAAGGAAGGAAGGAAGGAAGGAAGGAAGGTAGGAAGGGAGGAAGGAAGGAAGGAAGGAAAAAAGGAAGGGAGGAAGGTAGGAAGGAAGGGAGGAACGATATTTTGAGCATTAAGCTGATGTAAAATAAGATTACACTTTAACTTTTATGGAGTCTACATGATTTCAATAACTACACACGACCACACACCTTGGCCTTGGAATATGCAGGGCATCATTAGAAGAGTGCTCTGCCTTGAAAAAATTCACCTAAAAATCAACACTTCAAAAACAAATAAACATTAATGTGCACAGAAAACATTAGTCATGAATCCATGTAACAAAGTGAAGAGCTTAACAATCTTGGGATGTAACATCCCAGAAGAGTTATATGTAAATACTTTCCATTATTTTGAATCACTGTAGCACCTTCAACTTTAAGATCAAGCAGTCCAGGGACAGTTCATTCTTTGACTGCTTGACTTTGAAGATGAAGGCGCTTTGATCTATTGATATTTTGATAACTATCAACATGATATAACATCGTAGAAGAATGATTCATCAGCAGCACTGCTGTGAGATCCTCAATTGCAATGGTGGACCTTGTTTATTTATTTTCCAAAACAACTGCCAAATGAAATGTAGGTACGCTTCTGGGCAGTCATGTCGCAAATCATATCTGTACAGTACTTGTCATATCTGCTGTCATGGAAACAAGGAGGTCTACCAGTGTCTGCAGTTAATCTACCATTGTTTTTTGGTTGTACTTACAGACAGGATGACAATGTCAGCATGAAATGCTATTTACAAATTCATAATGGATTAGGAAGCTGCCAATAATGGACTGCAGGGTCACAGGGTATACCCATGTTTACTTTTTCCCCAGGCAATCCTGGTGTCTGATTTTAGCTCTGGCCATTGCTGACTCCCCACACTGAAGTGTTTCACGATTTTCTGCAGTCTTTCCAGGAAAGCACTTGAATGACTCCTCACATGAAAAGCATCACTTCCCACTATGTTGCTGTTTGATGTTCTGATGCAAACAGGAATGTTAGATACATAACACATATACCATACTTTAGTTCCACAGAAGCCTTGTGAAGGTTCTTCCAACTTTTTTTGACATAACTAGTTGAAAACCATCTTGTAAAGTTGACACTCTTTTTGACACTATACCCTACAACAACTCTCAATTAAATAATATTTACTCATTGAAGTGCCTGCATATACTCCTGGGAATTTTCTTGTCACTTTTTGGTTAGTAGTTTAAAAATTTCTGTTCAATGACACTGTTTTTAACACTATACCCTATGAAAACTTCATACTAAATAACATTTATTTACTGAAAGCATTACTATATTCATATAATAATTTAAGTGTGGTAAAGGAAGATATAGGGGCATGTGGTGGCACAGGTTGAAGCACTGCACTACAAGCTGAAAAGTTATGCGTTCAATTTCCGATGGTTTCATTGGAATTTTCCATTGACAATCCCTCTGACTGCACTTTGGCCCTCGGGTAGACTCAGTCTCTAACAGCAATAAGTACCAGAAATATTTACTGAGGGATAAAGGCTGACAACCTTGCCACCTTCAAGTGCTCACTGTTATGAAATCTGGGGGCCTCAATGCTCAGGGCCTGTCCAGGGCTGTAAAGGGATAGCTTTTAAAGGAAGATATAAATACATGGTTTCAGCACATTCTGTAAGATACAGCCCCTTATGTAATATCCAGGATTCAAATGTGGATAGGGTTAAGATGTGTAGAAGTTGGTAAAAATGGAAACAATTGACCACATAGGACAAGTAGTTGAGAAATGCTTGTTGTAGTAAATGATGTAGAATACGAATTTCAGCATTTCTCTTGTTAGTTGACTGCTTTAAGACTGTAGTTAGTGAAGCAAGTGTGTTGGGAAGTGCCATGCATACGAAATCCCACTAAAGTAATGTGTGAAAATCCACACTTTTTAATGGACACTTCTTTGGGATGGCCCTTACTTTAAACTATTCACACATTTCATTTGATAACACCGAAAATTTTGCATAATATATTCTGTTTCCTGTACTGTGAGATAAAATAATTTTTCTAAATGGCAATATGGTACATAGTGACGTGCTGCATTGATACCAGTAGGATTGACAACACTTACAACAAGCCTGACTAAATGTTTGCCCAGTGACTCTTTCCTCTCAGAAGAGATTATTCTTAAATGATGATCTCTAAAACAGCGTTTGTTATCTGTTATAATCTTTGTTAGATCTACCCACTACTACAATGCAGGAATTACTTTGTTAAAATACAGAAATAACCATGTTATGCTGGGGCAGAAGAAACTGATGCAATGGATGACACCCACAGCAGTGCCATGTACAGGGCTACAGTATTCTCATGAATATATTGGGGAAATTATCATACTTGTAAATTCTGTGAAATAAGTCAAAATGTGTGTTAAATATATACTGCATGTTTTACATGCATGGTATCTTCATGGGTCATATTTGTTTGTTTGCTATAAACTGAATTTAAATCTGGTATATATGTGACTCCTACAGAACTGTTTATAGTTTTTAGACTTTTACTGTGGTGTGGTTATAGGTCTTCTGTTCTGTGGGATGATGCATTGCATCACTGGGTAGTTAGTTCCATGACAGCGTGGTGGTCCTGAATGACAGCAACCAACTAATCACTGATGCTGTGCTTCATTCCAGAAGATTAAAACCACAACCCTTAACATTTTGTGTGCAGTTTCGAAATGTTTTCCTGTAGTGATTTAATTCTAACAATGGTCACCAACTTCCACCATAATCCTGCCTGTATGTTGTGACTCAAAAACTTCTAACATAGTGAAGAATTTAGCATGCACATTTATAATGTAAATCAGTGTTGTCGTGAAGTAGGTGGCACTTCTGCTTTATATTCAGAAGGTTCAGGGCTAAAATGTCACTATAGAGACTGGCTATTCTGACTAAGGAATTTCCTGGTTCTTCTCATACCCTTTGGGCAACACCAAGATACATGAACATTTTTTAAATGGTTCCATCATTACAGTTTGCCGTCAGGGCCTGTACGTTTTAGTGAAGTCCCTGTAGTTATTATTAAATTTTGCATTCTCCAAACACACAGCTGGTATTTGAAATGGTTTCATTTCAAATACGCAAGTAAAAATTGTGTGTTGCAGATAGAGGGAATGATGAAGTCACTGTCACATAGCAGTGTGAATTTATAATCTCAGAAAAATGTAAGCCTTTTAAACCTAGTCACACTCACAGCTTACCATGTATGAACCTTAACATCATGCAACATCACTTTGTGCACTAACATGGGATTTAGTGCAGACCATTACTCTGAAAGTTCATGTATGCACCGAGATGAAGTCAAGCTTCATCACTAAACAGAAGAAGAATGGGGGAAGTTTCTCAGTATATACCCCATAAAGTTAAAAGTCCACAAAATTCAATATTGCTTTCAGACTTGTGTCACCAAGTTTGTGAACATCATCAAACGATTTTCTTGGAGATTTTTCCAAGCTAGCACCAATTTAATCCAGCTTTTCCTCAGTTAATATGCCTTCTGCACATTTTCTGTACAAAATAAAACCTTTTGTTTTGAACTTTTCGCACAAATAATTTTCCTGTTTTGAGCAGGTGCATCAGGAAACAACTGTCTGAAATTACAATGATACTTCTTTTAGGAATTGGATTTAATCTATGTATCTTACAAAAACATGTGATGCTTCAGTGAAATCTGCATAGTGACTGTAGATGACTTGAAGATACAGTGTAACCTCTCTGGTAAAAATGTGGGAACATGTTGGTGAAGTGGCTTGGTATGTAACATAAGCAACCTGACGGGACTGCCATTAATGACATGGCAGTGCAGCATCTCATATTAAGCCATATCCACTTTCTTCCAATTTACTATTCACTGATCATTCTGTCATTTCTAGCTATATGACCTAGTGTTATTTCAGACTTCTGCTGAGAGGTAAATGAGATCTACATTTTTTTGGATTTTACGCAACATAAAATGGTAAATACAGAATTACCATTCTATGCTGCATAAAATCCAAAAACAGTACAGATCTCACCTATATAACCTGAGCTATTGAAAGCTTTGTAAAATAAATGATAAATAAATAAATTAATATTGCATGTTACACCTATACAATGACCAGCTGGCTCTCAAGTGTCTAGGATTACGGCAATTTGTTCTTAACTAGACACATGATGCAGTAACTGTTAATGATGAACTCTGGACAGGATGTGGTAGGATGAGATCATGGGCTGTTTTAAGGTTCCTGCATTTTTCTGTAGGGAACATGGAAAAATAAAAGTAATTACTTGGTCAGGGCAGCCAGCTTTCAGGTTCAGACTATATTCAGGGCCTGATGAATACACAGCACGAATGTTAATCAAAAAACTGTGATATTCATCAACAGAAAACAACTGATATACAAAGTACAAAGACTTCACCCAACAATGAAATTTCAAACCACAGTCAAATATATGAACTGATCCAACACTTACCCTTTGGCATAACAGCCATGCTACAAGCAATCTGTCAATTTCCCACTGGGTCTCAACATGCTAAATGTGTGTGTCTGTATAATTTTCTATTGTATTTGGCTGTACAGGTGATATCATGAATACTCACAGGACTAATAACTATACTCACTGAAGCATCTTTATAACTAAAATTGTGATTACTCCCAAAGTCTGGTGATTAATGTGAATTCTGCTGCACACCTATTCATATCACTATTAATGGCCCCCAGACATACGTTTGAAAAAGCTTCATTCTGCCCCAGCCTTATTATAAAGAAATTAGAATTACACAAGACATAAACATTAGTCATTTTATCCAGCACACCAGCCCACCAGCACACCAGCCACCAGCCACCAGCCACCAACAAATACCCAACATCAGCCCCACAGTGCAACCCCAGAAAATGCCTCTCTTCCAACTGCCAGGTTAGCCCATCTGAACGAGAGGGCAAAGTTTAGGAGTTATAGAAAGCCACATTATCTACGAAATACAGCACACACAGACGTTGCTGCAATAAAGAAACAAACTAGTCTTTTGAGAAATTAATTTACCAAGTGATTCCATGACACTCATAATAAACGATTCATCCAGGAACAGGCCTCTGGAAAATAAAATTAACATTAGTATTATCACAAGTCACATCTTTGTAGGGCTCACTGTCAGTCCAATTCACATCAACTTTATGATGAACAATATTCACATTACTTACATCTGTATACAGTAATAACAAAGAAACAAACAAAAATACAGAGTAAGGACAACATGGTAGTTTTCAGGTGATGCATGTTGGGGAAGGAAAAGGAGTATATGAACCTAGTAAGAGATCTAGTCAAATGTACATTAATTAAAGAAAAAGTGCTTCCACATAATAAAATGTTATTGCAAAATGGAATTCTGAATAAGTTACTCTCCAGCAAGCACCTTTATTATTATTTTTATCAGAGCACATAATTGTGATAATCACTACTGCAGCTGCAAGGTGCTTGAAATAAAATGGTACACATCAGTTGTTGTATATGTTGATGATGTCAATAAATTGGGCGAAAGCACACGTGCTAATCACAACATGAAATAGGTACTATATCTTCTGAAAGGATGGAACAGTTCAGATATTTGCGCACTACCCTAATGAATCAAAATTCAATTCATGAAGAAATTAAGAGCAGGTTGAAGTTAGGGGATGCTTCCTGAAATTCAATATAGGAACTTCTGTCTTCCAGTTTGCTATCCAATCATAAAAAGATAAGATATACAGAACAGTAATTTTGCTGTTGTTTTGTATGGGTGCAAATCTTGGTTGCTCACAGTCAGGGAGGAAGGTAGGCTGAAGATGTTTGAGAACAGGGTGCTGAGGAAGATATTTAGGCCTAGGAGGGACGAGGTAATGGGGGAGTAGAAAAGACTACATAACAAGGTGCTTTGTGCTCTGTACTCCTCACCAAATATTATTTGGGTGATCAAATGAAGAATAATCAGACAGCACTTGGTAGACCTAGGCAGAGATTGGAGGATAATATTAAAATGGATCTTCAAGAAATGGGGTGGGTAGACATGGGCTGGATTTCTCAGGCTCAGGATAGAGACAAGTGTAGAGTGCTTGTGAATGCAGTAATGAAACTTCAGATTCCGTAAAATGCTGGGAATTTCTTGGCTAGCTTAGGGCCTGTTCACTTCCCAGGAAGGATTCTGCTCTATGGAGTTAGTTAGTTAGTAGCTATAAGGCAAATTATTTTTGTTGCGTGTCAGCAAAGGTGATAACTTGGAATTTTTGTGTTATAAATAGCAAGATTATGTGAGAAAATACATTCTTCAGAGCACAGTGGTTACTGTATGTTACTGTATGTTCCACCTAAGAGGACCCTGCACTCAGAATAAAACATGTAATAACATTTTCACGTAGACCCCTGAACTTGTACATATTATTTCATGAATTTCATGCTCTGAAGGATTAAAAGAATTGATTCTGCCTGATTTACTTTCTTCAGTAACCTAATTATCATTTAATCTCTCTCAATGTAGACCTCTATCTTAAATGGCAATCCCAGAATTCTTTACTGTGCCCATTAGAAGACTGTAATTTCTGAAAATATTTCTTCAATTGCTGTTGTAAATCTCCTGTGCTTAATGTAATAAGTAACAAAAACTAATGTTTTCTGTTACATGTATTGAAAGTCTGGACTTGGTATGATGAGCCAGCCTACAAAACATTTAAATTAAAACTCCTCTTTGCTAAAGCCCATATCAGCTAATTGCTACAAATCACTGTGGTGCGTGTGGTCTTCAACAATTTTAAATGTGTTATGTTAGCTATTGCTCCATTTCAGTTGAAATCCCACATCCAGTTTTCCTGTCAAAAATTTTAAGTGAAAAGAGACATAATTAGAAATAATAAAGATTAATACAATTACAAACCATTTACCTTTTTCTCCTTAATGAGAGTTGTTGCTCTGTTAATTGTAGTGCGCGCTTTGTCAGTGTTCATTCGATCAATAAATATGAGTCCACATAGCCAAGCAGCTAACCCAAAAGGCCATGCATAAAATAATTCTTTCTTGGCCACAACTGTACATTTATCCATTACTGGCCAAATGTCAAACATTCCTGTAAGGAATAACAATAAAACTTTTTCAATAAACTGATTTATGATGTTAGTGTCATTTAAAAAAAATTTAAACATCTACAATAACAGGTACCAGACAAAAATGAGTTCTGTCTCTTATTCTACGTTGTCATCATGACAGACCTGAACTAAAGGTGAATGTTCAATGTTCACAGGACACACTGACTAGTCACCTTTTCATTGAATGTCTAAACCTTCTTCTTCCTACTGGATGACAGTGGTATGTTTTGGGTGTCTTTCATTTCATGAATCTGTTTAATAAAACAGCTTTTTACACATGAGAAATTTTTCTTCCATAGACTTTATCTCATGTTATAATTTCTTTAATTGGAACAAATAAATGTCAAATCAAGGTTAAATGTTTAATAAGAAACATGCCAGTAATTTTTTTTCAGTCAGATTGAACAACAGAATCACCGTTCTTAAGATATTCCACCCTTTTTTCCATGAAAATGTAACTTAAAATAAAATTAAAATGTCAGGTTTCAGTATTTCAGTATACTTAGTTCAAATTTACAGCACTACTGTACAGTTTTCATGCTATGGGTGAGGAATTTAACACTGTAACTGGCACCATTTTCCCTATATTACCATGTCTTGTAACAATATAATTGAAAAGAAATTTGATCTGCTACTTCTTAACCTTCACATTAACAGCTTACCATAAACATATTATACAAAAGAAAGCACCTACGCTAACGACTGCAGTGTGGTAAGGCTTAACTTTCAGAAAAGTGCCTAAATATGAAAAATTGATTCATATGATAAACATTAAAATATCTAAACTGAAAAATTTGCCCAGTTGCCAGGAATGTGTCTTTTGACAGTCTCAAAAATGCATAGAAGAAACAGGTGGATATACATAAGTGAAAAAGGAATGGCAGAATGAATCAGTAATATTGTAGGCAGCAATGCTACTAGTCCAACTTCCATCCATGGACTGACCAGGCTTTTATATACATACATACATACATTATTATTATTATTATTACTATCAGTATTTCACAATGTTAATTGGTCTTAGTTATTTTATTTGATTACACTGTTATTCACTGCTGTCTACTCTTAATATATGTATACTGCTAACGAATGCAATGCTGGAATCTAATTACAATTCAATCTATTTTATGACTACTTCTACATCTGTATTGATTTTATAGAAGATCAAATAAATGAATGAATGAATGAACATACATACAAACTCAGTATTACAACATAGTAATAATTATAAGAAAACCAGAATAAATGGCTTGCCTAAAATATCAAGTGAACTTTGATGATTAGCCACAATAATGCACGCTTGCTCCTTTGCCAAGTGTTCCTGTCCACGGAGTTCCCATTTTAATCCAACAAGACCTGAAATGTGGCGGCACAGTGCTGAGGCCAAACTGTTAAAGCAAAATCATGGTGTTAGAATTCACAAAACATCTACACAGCTATTTCCGCAATAATACCTTATATAAATATGGTGTGAATTTGTTAAGTATATTACTAAATGTAGGATACGGTCCAGTAATTTCCGTTTGTAAGCAATGTAATGAAAGTCTGGTCTTCACTAAAAAACTCCAGAACTTTACCGACTAGTCGAACAACTGTCTTCTCGCTAACTCTACTACATGAGGGTGGTTAACACTTGAAACTGCATTTGTATTCTTAAACAGCACACAAGAGGAAAATGCACAAACACATTTAACAATAACGTATCTTCATAGTCACAGAAAATAAACTATTTGTAAAATATAACGTATTAAGGTGTAAAATGGGGGCAATGAACTGCATTACACATTAACATTTCAGTTTGAAAATACATACAGTAGATTTTTCACGTCCTTTGGCCGGCACATCATAATTGGAATTACCACTACGGCCGTCGTCATTACAATCCCATAATATATGAAAAACTTGAAGTAGTATCTGAAAGCTCTACTAGTGTCATAAAGGAAAGGCAATATTAATACAAATGCAACTACAACCACATCCAAATAAGTCGGCAACATACTACACTCCTGTCACGACAGTTTATCTCTCAATTTTGACAGTTCGATAAATACAATCGATACACAGAAGGTGCAGCTCAGTCGATACTTTCCATTATCGATATATGAGACATCCGATTGTGGCCCATATAACATCCGGAAGATGGTACTGATGTGTCTTTACTACCAGTTAACAGCTCATTGATTTGTCGACTTACCCATCGTCGTAAGCATTACAAATAATATTTTTACAACAGCACGTTGTTGCGGCAGAATCGGCGCCAATCTT
>Ga0209755_10005436_pt1 | contig 14500 bp, 6 predicted proteins | sample TergutCo191P1_FD_187301 | JGI IMG/M metagenome (GOLD analysis project Ga0209755, IMG submission 187301) | Cornitermes sp. P1 segment gut microbial communities from Petit-Saut dam, French Guiana - Co191P1 (SPAdes) (version 2) | ecosystem: Host-associated > Arthropoda: Insects > Digestive system >... | reverse complement strand
CTCCGATAGTGTAAGGTACAAAAATTTGCCCTGGAGTCCAACCGAAGTACTGCTTGTCAATGATACAAAAACCACCAAATACCCATTTTGGAGCACACAACCTTACTTCAAACCACTTATTGTAGCATACAGTGAAACCTAGCTGTCTATAGAAGGTATTCATTATAATTGCAGCCAGCAATGACAGCAGGGCAAATATCATAATCGATTGTAAACAGAAACTAATACAGAATTTTATCCAACCTTCAAATAGACTTTTCAGCGGTGAGAATAAGATAGAAATTAGAAACAGTGGCATTATGGCTATAAGAAAAGCTATACCCACGAAGCCGGAAAGGAATATTATGTAAGCATATACACATAGCAGGAAATATAAAGCGATCCCTATGAAAATTGCCGGTATCATAAGTAGGCTTGCCCACATTTGGTAATGTAAAAATGCTGCAAACTTTTTCCAAACAGAGTAAGCAAAAAACTTATTGAACATGTCCTCCATGAAACTGAACAATTTAACACGAGCTTCTCCACCGGCTTTGACAGGGTCCCAATTAGCATCTAATGTATTCATATTAGGAGCAAAGCTAGTAATTACATTTACCATGTATTCAAGTCCTTCAACAAACAAAGTAAGGAAATGATCATAGAAAAACTTAAAACTTCCAGGAGATATAAGCACTATTACTAGAGTGATTTTCATCATCCTGATGAGCATATCATGCTTAGTCTCTCGTATCATGCCAAAAAGATAAAGGAGCGCTGAAATCACTATAAATAGAACAAGCAAGGAAAGAACGAAATTATGAAAACTTGTACTCTTTTCAGCTATGTTCTGAAACATAGCCTGTGCTGCTGCAGGGTCGTTACTGTCAAAATGCTCTTTGCAATTTTTATTGATCAACAATACACACTTTAGGTAGTGATAAACGTAATCAAAAAACCCGAAACTACTTGGTTGCTGCACTCCGCTCAAAAATTCAAAAGAGTAGCCGCCTACATTGTCTAAGTAATATCTGTCTAATATTTTTACATATATTTTCCATCCCTTTTGTAATTTTACCGTATCACACTTTCTATCCTTTAATTCAATGCTACTTCTTTTGAAAGTAAAAAGTCCACTTCCATCTTCCGCTACGGAGTTATAACCTAGATGCACAGTGGGAGATTCAGGATTGCGCATAGATTTCAGACTTTCGTTAGGATCTGGTTCCATGGTTTTTTTACCATTCCCATCCGTAAAAGTTCTTCTAAATAAAAAGTAGGCACCATGACCGTTAGTAAACCAACACGGAGCACCACGTGATACTGTATTTCTGCCATCATCTTCACTAATACCCTTACAATTCACAGTGCAACTTGTACTAGAGTTACTTGAAAATTTTTGTTTACTAGGTTTGTAATCATTACAAACTAAGTGAAAGTCAGGCAAGCTATTATCGCCTTGTTTGCCTTCAAATTTGGTTGCATATTTCAGCTGCTCCAAGCTTTGCAAGCTGTAACTGCCTTTGGATTCTCTCTTATTGTTATTACTCCAAGATGTCCATGCACCATTAACTCGTACTATTAAATCATCTCCATTGGTTTCGAGTCCAGTATCCTTCCACTTCACCACCTGGTTAGGGTGAAAACCATAATTGATTTCGCCGGTCTCAGGATCAATAGGTTCTCCACTTTCACCTTCTGGAAAAAACGCATCATGACCGATTGGGAAATGAGCACCAACTGTAGTAGGTTCAGGACCAAAATAATCAGCAGATATGCACCTTGGAAAAGGCATATCGTTCTTATTACAACCTGTTATCAGCACATAAGCTGCAAGAAGTAGTAACCTAAACCAAAATTTGCCTAAGCGTAACTGCATATCTAAATTTTTTCCAAATATAGAAATAAAACTTTACTTAAAATATCTTTTTAATTAGTTACTCCATGATATCACTCACGTTTCTCCTCCTATTTTTCTTCCTTGTCTTTTTCCTTTTTTTCTTCCCCTTTTAGTTGCTCTTGTGCCAAAGGCAATGCTGTCTTTAGATCTTCTTCTTTATTACCTTCAGTTTTATTAGAATCTTCTTTTTTGTCTGCTTGCTTTAGCGTCTCAGGCAACTTATATTCAATTTGCGCTCGATCTTTACCCACTTCCCGTTTGATGCCCTCTATCGTACTCTGAGTTGCATTATCAAGTCCAACAGTTGACAGCATAGCTTGTGATGCGCTGCTAGCAACATTACTAACACTGCCAGCAATCCCAAAACCAGCACTAAATATTGTTTGTGCCATAGTTTCTGATGCGGAAACAAAAACTTCCATTGCTTTGGCAATAATGAAGTATATAATTGCCTGGATTAGGTCTATAGGTAATGCTGCAAAGTGCCCACCAGTTTTCGTTCCATCACTTAATGCAACATCAACACTAGTGCCAGGACTATATCCAAGAGGCAGTATAGATTTCATAAGACAGAAATCATAGGACAAGAAATTTATACTAATTAAACATTGATAGCATGCAGAGAAATTTGTGAGGTTATACAAAACTGAATACATCAATTGATTCAAAATTGATAAAGATGAAAATAAAATCATCGGCTGTACTGCAACATGAGCAAGTGTTTTTATCCAGTTATCAAACAGGGACTTAGTCTGTTGAAATAAGATAAACACGATAAATAAAGGTGTTAATGACAGCAAAAACGCTACTAGGACAGTAGATATCACATACCTAAATGTAGCGCTAATAATACATTTTAAGAACATAAAACTAGCATGGAGTATTATCAAAAAAGCGATAAAACCAAAAGGACCAGCGAATATCAACGATAAAAACTTCAACCATGTTTCTCCTGTGAGTAATATTCCTGCTGTTAAATCTAAGAACGCAAATCTTTTACCCTCTTCTCCTATATAACCAGAGAAACTATCTACTAAATGAGTGCTACCATCCATAAAAAATTTGGATAAAGTTGTACCAAAGAATTCCCAGCTCTTATCACTAAAGGCAAAAGCTATAAATGCTATCTTCATCATCCTTACAATAAAGTCAAATTTACTTAGCTGCATCATTCCAAGCATATAGCCAACAACAGTAAATATAATATATAGGGTAAGTAAAGCTCTTACCCCTTGAAAAAGACCTTTAGCATACCCTTTGTATAAATTTTTGACGTTATCCCCAATTACATCTTTTTTTATAAAGTTAAATACCTTGTTTACATTTGATGAAATGAAATCGTTAATCTTTCTTTTGACAAACAAGGTTATATTATACTCATTATTTTCATAATATTTGCCTTTTTCGTCTGTAATATCTTCTTTTTCTACGTTACTTACATCGATACCGAAATGTATCTTCTTAGATTCTCCATTCTGAAAGTGTTCTCCGCTTATTGTATCTAATATAGTATACTCATCTTTTCCGTTTCTTACTCCTACTACTTTGAAATCATTAGTTCCTACGCCATTCAAATCTTTAGGTGGTTCGTTACCTAAATATACATACAGTTTCTCGCCATTAATGTATTTACATGATCTGGTTACTTCAACATGGTACCCGCCCCTATCAGCTCCATAGAAACCATAGTCTGCAATAGCGAGCATTACATTACTACCACGTTTTACATCTTCCACATCTATTGCATAGTCTTTATTTAATTTCAAAGAAAAATGCCTAAAATTATCATTTGTTTTTGAGCATACTAGGTCTTCCTTTGCCCCTTTTTCTTTTGGAAGACACTGAATACCTTTAGTGGTATCTCGATCATTAAGATCACCAATTTTTGCAACAAGAGCTTCAGCCCAGGAGATATTTTCGATGTCTTCTTCGCCGGTTGACGTGAAACCAGTGCTACCTTTATTTTCTTCAATCTCCTTGAGCTTACCTTCAACCTCTTTAAGGTGAGAATACATGTCGCATGTACCGTTTCTATCATCATATTTTCCATATCTTATGGAAGAGACACAGTTCCGGTTTCCTTTTTTATGCAAACCATTATTGAATATACCTTCTTTGGTGTAACATATATTTTGGTAGTAACAATTAAGCTCATAAGAGCCATACTTTTTCACCTTGTTAAGGTCACAGCTTTTTCCTTTACATAATTCATTCAGTCCTACTCTTGCTCGTCGCAAATCTAACAGCGCACCATTTACCCATGGTTCGTTGTCCTTAATGAAATTTTTATTAAAATGCACTTTATTATCATATGGAGTGTAGCCGTTACCAACTAACACTTTTCTTTTTTCTATGTCCTCTTTATTGAGATTAGGAAATTTTACTGCAGTCCTTTTGCCATTGTTTCCACAAAAGAACGTTCCTCCATTGAGCATTTCTTCTATTGTAACTCTGTTTTTGTCATCTCCTTTCTCATCTTCTTTTTCAGTGCTATAACAATTGTCATCAAAGCTGATTTTTTCTCCTGGGTTGTCATAATCAATTGTTATCTCCCTGGGAACCAAGCTAAAGCTTAACTTATCACCAGGATTCACTTTAATTCCAGTGTCTATATAACGTCTATCGCTACCAAATCCTCTACTACCACACAGTTCTTGTTCATCAAGACCAGAATTATCAACTAACTCGCTACTATAATTTGGTATTGAACCATCAGCACAAAATACGGCAGGAACAAGTACTTTTCTTGGATTCTTGTCTTCTTTATGGGGACAAAAATTTACTGATCCACCAAGGGTAAATTTGATTTTTTCATTCTTACTAATTACTTGACCAGAATCAACCCAATGAATTTTAACTCCTTCATCAGCTTTACGAACTGGAACATTCACGTTAACACTAGTATTTCTGCTTTGCAGTCCAGGCTCGACACAATCCATGTTACAGCCAGTGATTGCAAGGTACAGTATCAATAATAGTGATCTTTTACTTATCATAAATGGCCTCCTATCTTAGGCCCTTGAGTTGCTCGCTCAGTCCTTGGTTGTAGTATTTGAGGTCCTTTGCTTGACGGTTGAGCACCTCCTCCGCTTCTTGCTCTTCTGTGAACGCTGTGCTCATCTAATCCTACTAGTCCCATTAAACTCTGTTGATATTGTTTTCCAGGTTCTTTTCCTTCTTGCACATAAACACCAAACAACGAATCAGATATTCTCGAAGAAGCTTCGATTAAAGCTTTCATAGCGTGACCCAAGATAACAAAAGCCATCATAGCGGCGATATTAGGTGCATACTTGGAAGCATATCCATAGAAGATGCAAATTTTAAAAATCTTTAGGTCAATATTGAGTATACATGTAGTGCAGACCTCGAAATTAAACACTGAATATACAATATAATCCATAGTTTGGCTTATCAGCGATATAAAAATTAAAAGCACCACTGGATGAATCGCAAATCTTGCCAAGTTTTTGACCCAGTTGTGAAACATCTGTCTAGTATATGTAAACAGAAGGCAGATAATAAAGATAGGTGTTAGAGAAAGCAATAACGCAACTATTGCTATAGACGTAACAAAAGAAAATAAGGCGTTAAAAATAGATAATACCACTATTATTAAGCCCCAAATCACTAAGCAAAAAGATACAATGCCTAGAGGGCCAGAAAATATAAGAGATATTACTAATAACACTGAATGTGCTGATAAAAATCTATTCAACGGCAAATCGAAAAATTCAAAAACGTTTGATGTCGTGCCTCTAAAATTTGCTATTTCTATCAACTGTCTTGGAGTGTTGATAAAGATAGAAAAAGCATTGTTATAAAAAAAATCCCAGCTATTATCTCGCAACAGTTGAGTAATAATTCCTATCTTTACACATATAATTAAAAACTCATATATAGAAACATGGGTTAAGCCAAAAAAGTAATAAAGAGTATACAATACTATATACAATACTAACAGCGATACTATCGTGGATCGAATGGTCTTCGTTTTATTTGATGCTACAAAACTTTGATAAAGAGACTTTACAGGACTAGACTCAGAACGGACCGCATTTGGATCTTTGTAGCTAGAACCGAAAAACGCGGTTTTTACTTTCTCATCAAAGAAATTATATATCACACTAAAAGTTCTTGTAGGTGGTTCTTTGGTCGTTAGGTTAATGCTAAACTGACCTTCGTTTTCCTTATAATCGCAGCCATGGTTTCTTATTCCATAATATATGGTGCCGCTTTTGCCTTTTAATTTTTCTTTCAAGCCTTCCATGTACTCAGTATCATGAACTCTGTCAATATCAACAGATATATCTCCCTGGGTTTCATCAGGGTCATGCTCAGGAAATTTGTCAGAAACGCGTATGTACAAGCTATTTTTTAGATTAGGATTAGGAACTCTTGTTACTCTTATGTTGTAGCCACCCTTGCATTGGTCTTTACAAGCCAAGGTGAAAGTTAATTTCTCACCTTGGGGATGATCGTTCTTTATTTCATAATCACAATTAGTACGTATATTGCCTCTCTCGGGTTCAAGTTCTTCTTTCTGCATTGACACTACTAACGATGGGATATAAGTCTTTATCTCTTCTTTTTCTACAATCTTTTTAGTGACTTTAATAATTTCGCTTGCTCTATCTTCAGCAGCAACTAAAGCGTTACCAAGGCTTTTAGCCAAGTTGCCATCATCTATAGTATTGGATTCAATTTCAACACAATTTTGACCGGAATAGTAACATGTTTTTTTACACGCAAGATTCAGAATGTACGTATCCATCTTACTTTTCTGGTCGCTTGAAAGCTTGCTGCAGTCTATATTTTCTCCCTGCTTTATAGAGTTAATACTCTCAATCTCCTTTCTTCTTTGTTCTTGATCTAGTTTCAAAAAATTTGAACTCCAGTACTCCTGCCCGTGCAGCCACTCTGCGCTGCCTATCATGAGTTTATTGGGACATATCGTGTACTTGTATTCTCCATTCTGCCATATTGCCTGACATTCATTGTGATTTAAAACATGCGCAAAATACTCCGTCTCTCCTTCACCGCAACTCTCGTCAATTTTTTTATAGGTGACCGTGCCATTATCGTTTTTACACATTTTACTCCCAATGACACTAAAGCTTATTGAATCACCTTTTTTAAGCGCAAATGGCAATGTAACAACAACAGGACCTTTCCCAGGTTGAGCTGGTTGAACTGCAAAATCTTCATACCGCTTAGAACAAAAATTAACCTTGCTGGGCACTATACTAATCTCTGTTACCTTTACACTACCTGAGATATGGACACCAGAATCAACCCACTTCTGCTCTGTTGACACTACATCTAATTTTTCGCGCAAGTTTGATAAGCTTTCTGGTTTAATACAGTGATACTCACAACCGGACAATATAAAGAGTGTCACTATCAACAAAAACTTATGCATAACTTACCAAATTTTGGTTACTTAAATGTTTAAGCATCTGTTACTCATTTTTTAGACTAAGAACCATCACTAGTTCTAGTAGACTCAGAACTCATACTCTCTCTAGCCTTCTTAGTCTCTTTAGCAGCTCCAGCAGCATCCCCAGATTTAGCTTTACCAATGGCCCCAGCAATAGCTTTACCTGCAGAAAAGGCCTTTGACATCATTTTTGCAGGTGTATCACCAGAGCCGAGTGCTGCTCTGTAATTACCAGAAAGTTCTGCAGCCATCCCTGGTAGAATATGCAAAAAGTGATAGAACAGAAACAATATTAGAGCTAGTTTTAATAACTCCCCGATGAGAGAACTGCCAAATTCCATGTATGTAAAGCTAAATAGACCAAGTATGCTGCTTTTCTTAAAGCTGTAATTCTGCATCATACATGCAAGAGTATCTTCATTTTTATCACACTCACCGCTTTTCAGTTTAAACCACTGTTTTTTGTGACCACCTGAGGGTTCTACTTGTTTCTCTTCATATGGCTTATCCGGTTCAAAGTTCAAATTTTTAAAATAGATTTTATCACATGCTATAAACATAAAAGATAAAAACGCAAAAAGCATAACAGGATATAGACTATAGGTGATCAACTCCCTTATCCACCCATCAAAGTATCCTTTAGTGTGTTGGAATAAAACCATAGGGATAAACAAAGGTGACAAGATGATTATTACACTTAGAGCAACTAAAGATAGAATAAATACGTAGCATATCCACAAAATAACCATCATCATCATAATAGCCATGAATATAGCAACAATAGCTATTAAAATCTGCCCACCGGCGAAAATGATACCGATTATGGAGCCTGCTACTAACAAAACAGGAGCAGCACCTAGTAAAACAGCCAATATCCCTACACTTCCAGTACCAATTTTGCCACCAATTCCATCTAAAGGCGCTCCTAGGTAAAATAGAATTCTACAATCAAGCCTGTCCCAAGGTGCAAGATAACTGTAAGATATCTTTTTTCCATTACGTGTGTATTCATAATCTGTACCTGCATTATAATTACATATACCTTTGCTTTCAGATGAAGCTTTGAGCACTATTTCTGACAGGCCATTTGAAAGTTTTGTTAATTCCCCATAATAATGAGACATAGTATCGCCTGTTGTGAAGTAAATCACTAAGGCAAATTTAATAATCAACATGTACATTTCTTGAGGACTGCGAACACCACCAGACATGGCTTTTATAGAAAATAGTATCAAAGCTAAAACTAAAACGGCAGTTACGGTGTTTTTCAGCTTTTTCTGTGCCACAGACAAGAAACTACCCTTCTTATTTCCATCTTTATCCATAAGTAGGTTGCCGCTTGAATCACGACCAGCCACTAAATTATCCAACGATTCCTTAATGCATTGCACTATCATAGAAGTTATGGGAACAGGAGCTAGTGACTTACTTCCCGCTTGATTGTAGCAAGCTTCAGAGACATACTGGCTAAAACAACTGGCGTTATTATAACCTGCAAAAATTTTTCCTTCTTTTTTCTTTTCCCTTATAATAGTTTTGTAATCTTTGTCTTTATTTCCAGAGTCGCTAAGATCAACCTTATATTCACCTGTACCATCTTTATTTTTGAATATCATCACAGATTTTTCACACATAGGAGCAATTGGGTCAGGTGGCAATTCTGTGCATCCCATATCAACCCCTTGTGGCCAAGGAGTCATTTTAATACCAAGTGTACTAATACTTTCTAACTCCACACACAATCTGCCCATTTTTCTCACTGCCTTGAATGTTGACCCATGTATGGTTCCGCTTTGTCCTGCTTTAAGAACTTTGCACTCTAGGTCACCATCAACCTTTGGAGACCATTTCCCATCTACGTATCCAGTGTCTTTTTCCCTAACATCAAAATCTATGTATCCAGGTTTCCCCCTGGAATCAAAGTCGTTCGTCTTAAAAAGATTGCCGAACGTTAAAGGATTTCGATGACATATTTCTATATACTCGCTATATTGCGCACCATTTTTTGGCCAGTAATAGTTTTCTCTATTGACATTAACAACATCCCAGTCAGTAAAGTTTAAAATCTCTTTTTCTGTCTGTTTTCCATCTTTTTTAGATTTTCCTTGTAACGCAGAGAAATACTCGTCTTCTGTTTGATAATTTTTATCCGTGTAATCACTATAACTTGTTTTTTCTAGTTTGAAGTTTTTATATTTTCCCTCGTGATCGCGTGCAACTGGATGCCTAACAAAACTATGTTGACAAACAACAAGCCCTCCTATAGCTTTCCAGACACCAACAACTGCAGCTATCATTCCGACGACGACAAGAAGGGTAAACAAACCAGCAGAAGAAACGATCAAAACAATGCCAGTAAATATTACGCCAACAACAATCGCTATTCCTGCAAGTGCTGCAGCCGTCTTAAACGCTCCACAATCAGGGTTAGAGGCACAACTAAAGCTGCCAGTAGAATTAAACCTACTAACGAACTCTGTGTCAGTACCGCTTACTTCATTTGCAAACACTGGATATGAGAATAAAAAATCAATATTTAATAAAAATATCGCAATTAATAGCAATGACAGCTTAGTCTTAAACATTTTTTACCTTCTGATAGAATATAGGCAACCACACCTTTGGGTCGTCTCCGACCTCTTTTAGTATATCATGTAACAATAGAACACTTTCTGCACGTCCGGATAACACGTTGACTATATCATCTAAGCCTTTTAAGTCTATTCTAGCCACAACAGCATTGACCCCTTGCTTTACCAAAAAAAATCTAGTGCTTGGATCTGTGTGTTTAATTAGTATGTACTCACGTTCAGTTAACATAAAAACATCCCGATAGACACTAGTAGCTTTCAGATTTGGCAAAAAAATTTGTGTTGCTGTTTGCTGTACAAGCGTATCACTAATAGCACTTTTACTTGCATCTTCAACACTCTGAGTAGCGAAAATTACAAAAGCATTTAATTTCCTCAGCACTTTTAACCAGTCTTTTATCTTAGGTGCAAAAACTGGATTATCTATTAGCGCCCATGCCTCATCAAGAACAATAATAGATGGAGTGCCATCAAGAGATATACTAATCCTATGGAACAAATAAATCAAGACCGGTCCAAGAGCAACAGGATCTTTGAGCAAGTTAGCCATTTCAAAGCCAAATACCCTTGCTTTCGAAAAATCTAACAAGTCTTCTTTATTGTCAAATACTGCAGCATGAGAACCATCACCATGCCACATGGATATTGCTCCAGCTAGAGTATCAGGGCCCGCAAGTCCTAAAAATGGTACGAGATTTCTTAAAAATCTGTCTTCTTTTCTCAATTTAAAATTTCCTTCAATTGCATCATTGATTCGTGCAATATCCTCTGAAGTGAATTTATCGTTGTACACCGAGATTAAAGATTTTATCCACTCCATTAAAAATGTTCTATTATCAGGGGTATCGTCAAGTTGTAGAGGATTAAAATTTGTTTTAGTTCTAGGTTCTATTATAGTGTAGATGCCACCAAGTGCCCTCAAAAAAATCTCTGCACCACGGTCTTTATCAAAAAAGAATATTCTTGGAGAAAATTTCATTGCTTGAGCACATAAGAAATTCATTAAAACGGTTTTACCAGCACCAGTTGGCCCAATTATCATAGTATGTCCAACATCCCTTATATGAAAGTTGAAGAAAAATGGGGTGCCGGATGTTGTGTCAAAAACTGTAACAGCATCTCCCCAGTGGTTATTGAATTTTTTACCAGTAGGATAATTATGTTGAGATGCAAAACCGGCCAAGTTAAGACTACTTATTGTACCTTTTCTTACTATATAATCGAAATTACCAGGAATTTGTGCCCAAAATGCTGGTTCAAGGTTAACTCTCTCACGGATAGGGTAAACACCGCAATTAGAAAGCTCTGATTCTACCAACGACAAAGCATTATCCAATGATTTAGGGCTTTTCTCTATACATAGGATAGTTAAGTGATGTTCACCAAACGCAATCTTACCGCTCATTGCATCATCAAGTGCATGAGAGATTTCTGCTATTTGAGAAATAGCTTTATCTGCAGATTGTATCATCCGATTTTGCTGTATCTGCATTTTTGCAATTGCCATTTGCCTATTTGTAAATTGGAAAGACTGTGTGATGATAAATTCATAAGGAAGTTGTAAAAAAGAATCGAGCATACCTGCAGAAGTATTATTTCCATACTCTTTGATGCTAACTATTCCAGCGTATTTACTTTCATTATGAGTCACAACCTGTATCATCTTACGGCCAAAAAATAACCTATGTACCGGTAAGTACCTTGATATTTCAGTTTTTAGCGGAAGGAGTGTATTTGTAACAAAGCCACAATTTACAATCCTAGATAGAAATTCCATTATTTCACAGAATAGGCCGTTTGGGGTTTCTTTTACTTCAAGGATTTTAGGTGAGTAATTCCTAAGGCTCGTTACCACACGGTTTGTTGTCTCTTCTAAATCTTCATAAGTAGCGCGCATATCGCTTTCCCAAGCATGTTTTGAGGTCACATGTCCGAATTTTTTTAGTAGGTGCGATAAAAATTCTACTCCTTTTGTATCTGCCCTACGAATAATTGTAATGTATAAGTCATTAATAAACGATTGCCTTGTTGCGTGTTTTTCTCTCCATTTTAGATTTACGTGGTTAGCAAAAAAGTTCGGCAAATTCTGACTTGCAAACTCATCGGAAAAAATGTTTTTCTTACGCCTAATGGTGTGGAAATATAAACTAAATGCTGGGGATGAAATGCTTCTTAGCATCTGATTCCTGATCTTGTTTTGTATTACCAAATCTTCATCATCGGCTGTTTCAAATGCGAAGCCATTTAATTTGATAAACTTCACTAACCAATTTTGCTTTGTTATTAAGGTTGTGCTGTTCCAGTAACAAGAATACGGCATAAACTCTGCAGCGTGAACCTCCCTGCCCAGAATAGATTTATTCTTCGATTGAATAGCTCTAAATCTCAGCATCGCATAATTTCAAGCAACATCGTAAGAATTGGCTCCGTGATAAAAACGATTTAAACACTTGGAGCATTTTCCTAATTTTACCATAAATAATTCAATAAACAATGGTTCTTTCGCAGAAGCTATATAACCAAGTCCGTGTATCCCAAATAACATCAAGAAAGTTCTAAGATCGTTTGAATTAATGAAAATTAGCATGCAAGTTAGAACGTTTAATATTGCAAACATATAACTCACACCAAAAAGCATTGCAGGTCTTGTAAGACCTTTAAACAATTGATCTGTTTGTATATTACCTGTAGACATATCCTTGCCCTTCTAATTAATAGCTCTAACACTAATACTACATCATTAATTAAAAATCTATTGAAATTAGTAGCACTTTAGGTAAGATGAGATAAGTAATTTAGCCCTAATGATGATGAGTTGGCCGTTTCAAGAAGCAGAAAAAATATTGCAAGAGTTTCCTAACAAAAAAGAGATAATATTTGAGACTGGCTATGGACCTTCAGGTTTGCCGCATATTGGTACTTTTGGAGAAGTTTTCCGTACTACAGTTGTTGCAAATGCACTAAAAAAAATAGCTCCTAGTATAAAAATCAAAATCATTGCAGTATCCGATGATATGGATGGTTTGCGGAAAATACCGGACAATGTGCCAAATCAGGAGATGCTAAGGGAACACTTAAACAAGCCATTAACCATTATACCTGACCCATTTGGCACTCATGAGAGTTATGGTCATCACATGAATTCATTGCTGTGTAAGTTCCTTGATTTATTTGAGTTTGAATACGAGTTTAGAAGTGCTACAGAGTGCTATAAATCTGGTGTTTACGATGAAAAGCTCTTACTTTTGCTGAAAAATTACGATAAAGTGATGGATGTAATGCTTCCATCGTTCCGAGAAGAAAGACAGCAGACCTATAGTCCATTCTTGCCGATATGTCCAAAAACTTCCCAAGTGCTACAAGTTCCAGTGATTGAAAGGAATACAGATAAAGGAACAATCACATACGAAGATGCAGATGGAGAAAAAATAGAAGTTCCAGTGACAAAAGGAAGATGCAAATTGCAATGGAAACCAGACTGGGGAATGAGATGGGCCGCATTTGGAGTTAATTACGAAGCTCATGGAAAAGATTTGACTCCATCTGCTGTGCTTTCAAGTCAAATATGCAAAATACTTGGAGAAAAGCCACCACTTCTATTTTGCTACGAATTTTTCCTTGATAAAGAAGGAAAGAAGATATCGAAATCAAAAGGAAATGGTATTTCAATTGAAGAATGGCTTACTTACGCACCGACAGAGAGCTTGGCATTGTACATTTTTCAGAGTCCAAAAAAGGCTAAACGTTTATATTTCGATGTTATACCAAAATCAACTGATGAATATTTGGAGTTTGTTAAGCGTTACAATGAGAGTGAAGAAAAGGATGTAAACAGTCCTGTATGGCACATTCACCAAGGTAGAGTGCCAAATGTAGAAACTTCAGGCATAAATTTCTCATTGCTTTTAAACCTAGCAGCAGCCTGTAACGCTGAAAATAAAGAGATTCTTTGGGGTTTTATATCCACTTATGCGCCGGACGTTACACCAGAAAACAACAAAATGCTCGATAGGCTTTCAGATTTCGCAGTTAGGTATTATCACGACTTTATCAAGCCAACGAAAGCATATAAGGCTCCAAATGAAGAAGAGAAGGAAGCATTGCTAGATTTAAAGAATACCCTGCATTCCCTGCCTATTACCGCCACTGCTGAGGAGATTCAATCCCAGATCTTTTCCATTGGAAAAAGGCACAATTACAGCAACTTACGCGATTGGTTTCAGCTGCTGTATGAAACGCTGCTTGGTCAAAAAACCGGGCCGAGAATGGGGTCTTTTATAAAGCTTTATGGAATAGATAATACTATCTCTCTTATAGAAAGTGCTATTGAACGGACACTTTAGCCTTCCATTTGAGCTCTCTAGTTTTAAATTAGGTACAGAAATTACTTGACAACCTTCGCCATTACCCTTATCATAGTAGTGAAGCTATTATTTATCTTCAGTCTGTGCAGATTAAATGACAAAAAAACTTAGCATATTTGGCGTCTCATGTTTAATTTTTCGCACTATGTGCACTGCATGTCTTTTTAAAACTTCTGTTTTTTTACCTATACAAGCTGAAACGCGCTTATAAGTCGTTTAAGACATC